>Ga0265297_10009482_pt1 | contig 12533 bp, 11 predicted proteins | sample Munlanlwell13791_FD_192502 | JGI IMG/M metagenome (GOLD analysis project Ga0265297, IMG submission 192502) | Leachate microbial communities from a municipal landfill in Southern Ontario, Canada - Leachate well 137-91 | ecosystem: Engineered > Solid waste > Landfill > Unclassified | place...
TGAGCTCGCGTCCAAAAATTATCCGATAATAATTCTACAAGCTTATTCCGGCTTTTGTTTGACGAACCATTGCCTTTAAACCGGAAGAAACGACAATGGGCCGGGTTCGGTTTTGCCTTCGGCTTCGGCCTCCTGAACCAAGAAGCCAATACCTATCCCGCTATTTTTTGCCCTTAAGACTCAGCGAGAATCGGTGATAAGGACAGCATTAAGCGTAAGCTAATGCAGGTTCTTCAAATAAGTTGGCACTTATTAAAGTTTCCCAAGGTTTAACGAGGATTGAGACCTCGGCTTGCCTTATTACTTTCAAATTTCTGTCGAAGCAATCACCCCCGTGCCTTTAATTCTCTTCTAATCGTTCTTTCAATGTCTTTCTTTTTGATTGATTCCCTTTTGTCCGCCTTCTTTTTTCCTTTGGCCAGACCGAAAGAGATCTTAATTTTGTGTTTCTTAGTATAAACCGATAAAGGGATTAAAGTCAAGCCCTTTTCTTTTGACTTGCCGATGAGGTAGTTTATCTCTTTTTCATGGAGAAGGAGCTTTCTGTCCCTCTGGGGGTCATGGGCTTTGCTCGTGTTCAGGGGCTGGTAAGCGGGGATATTGGCTCCGACCCAGAATATCTCGGCTTTGCCTTTTTCGTTCTTTCTGATTGAAACATACGATCCGGACAAGCTGATGCTTCTTGTTTTAAGTGATTTTACTTCCTGGCCGTTCAATGCCAAGCCAGCCTCGAATTTCTCCAGTATTTCGTAATCAAAACCCGCTTTTTTGTTCTCGGCTATGGTCATGTTTTCATTTTATCCGATTTTCTGCTAAAATGAAAGCGCTATGGACGCGAGAAAGCAAATCAAAGATTTAACGGAAAAAGCCATTAAAAACCTTTACGGCCTGGATTTTTCAGTGCAGGTTTTGAGGCCCAAAGAAAAGAACAGGGGGGATTACGCCGTCAGCGCGGCCATGGAAATAGACGTGGACAAGAATCCTTATGACGCGGCAATGGAAATAAGGGACGTGGTCAGGGACGGCATCTTTTCCAGGGTTGAGGTGGTTGAGCCCGGATTCATCAATTTCTTCCTTTCCCCTTCTTTTTTAAAGAAGGAACTTTTAAAAGAAAAGTTTGATGGCTTGGACATTGGCAAGGGAAAGAAGGTGCAGGTTGAGTTTGTCTCAGCCAACCCGACCGGACCCTTGACCGTGGGCAATGGCCGGGGAGGCCCTTTCGGAGACGTTCTGGGAAACTTGTTCAAGAAAGCCGGGTTCAAGGTGGAAAAAGCATATTACGTCAACAACTTCGGCAAGCAGATTCTGGCCCTGGGCCATTCAATCTTAAAGGATTCGGAAGCCAAGTACACGGGAGAATACATTGACGAGCTGGCTTTAAGGATTAAAGAAAAAGATCCCCGTGTCGCCGGCCAGAAAGGAGCCAAGATTATTCTGGATGAAATGATAAAGAAAACCATTGATAAGCTGGCTATCAAGTACGACGAGTGGTTCTCTGAATCAGAGCTTCATGAAAAGGGAGAGGTTGATAAGACAATAGACCTTTTAAGGAAGAAATCCCTGGTTTATATCAAGGACGGGGCAGTGTGGTTTAAGACAACTGCTTTCAATGACGAGAGGGACAGGGTTTTAATCAAGTCGGATGGAGAGAAAACATATCTGGCCGGGGACATCGCCTACCATCGATACAAGTTTGAGAAAAAGAAGTTTGACAAAGTCATTAATGTCTGGGGAGCTGACCATTACGGGGATGTGTTGGGATTGAAGGCAGGAGCAGAAGCTTTAGGATACAAGGACATGCTTGATGTCGTTCTTCTTCAGTTTGTGACCGTGGTAAAAGAAGGAAAGCCAATTAAGATGTCCAAGAGGCTGGGAACAGCCATTACCATGGACGATTTGCTGGAAGAGCTGAGTCCTGACGCAATCAGGTTCTTCTTTCTGGCCAAGGCAGCTAATACTCACCTTAACTTTGACATGGATTTGGCCAAAGAGCAGTCGGACAAGAATCCGGTCTATTACGTCCAGTACGCTTATGCCAGGATTTGCAGTATTCTGAAAAAAGCAGGAAAAACCAAGAAAGTTAACAATTTCGATTTATTAACCCACGAAAGGGAGATTGAGCTCATGAAGCAGATATTCAGGTTCAGGGAAGTTATTGAGGATACGGTCATTGATTACCAGTTGCAGAGAGTTCCCCAGTATGCCGTTGACTTGGCCACTTCCTTCCACGGGTTTTACCAGGACTGCCAGGTTTTGACAGATGATGAGAACCTTAAAAACCAGAGACTGGCCTTGGTTTCCTTGGTTAAGGACGCTTTAAAGAACGTCCTGGATTTGATGGGGGTTTCGGCGCCGGAGGAGATGTAGTATGTTTAATAAAGGAATTTTATGACGAAAAAAAGAAAAATATTTTTTGTGGTTGCGGGAGGGGGTCACGGAACAGACCGTCACTATTACGATACTATTAAAAACAGGCGTTCGGTTGAAGAGTTTGGGAAATTTTTAAAACAAGAAGAAATAGAAAAATTAAATAAATATTCTCACGGAAGGCCCTACGCTGTTTGGGGCGCTGTTCCTGGACCGAACAATATCAGGAACTGGGAAACGATGGAAGAAGGGGACTATGTAATGGTTTATAGAGAAGGAAAGATTATTCTTGCTGCGGAAATTGCAATGAAAATAAGAAACGCTGATTTAGCTAAATATTTTTGGCAGGAAGACGAGAACGGAAAAACCTGGGAATATATGTATTTTATGATTAATGATGCGTCCTTTAATGTCGACATGGTGAAATTAAACAAATATCTTGGCTATAGCGATGTGTACCATCCCCAGGGGTTTATGGCGGTTGTTCAGGAAAAAGCAGATAATTTGCTTTCTGTATACGGTGACCTAATGTCTCTTTTGGAAAAATTGGACAACGGACAAGAGCTTGAAGAAATAGAATTTGAGAAAAAGAAAATAATTAACGAGGTCATCGGGGAGCATATTGAAAGGGCTCCCACGGAGCATACGGAAATACAATGGCGGCTTATTCGTTTAGGCAACAAGTCTCAGTTTGATGTCTGGGTTCCTGTGCTTGACCAAGCAAAAGAGTTCGACGGTAATAAATTTAGAGACTTCGTTATCAAGGAATTTCAAGAAACGATAGATGTTCCTCTTTATATTAAAAACATTGATACGGTTTGGAAGCTAGGGCATTCGATAAAATCAGCCTTTGAGATAGAGCATTCAACAAGTATTTATTCGGGCATATTAAGATTGTCCGACTTAAGAAGCCTTACCCCGAATTCAACATACCCTTTGTTTATAGTTGCGGACCGGGAAAGGAAAAACAAGGTTTTTGAACAGCTCAAAAGACCGACATTTTCCAATGACTACCTCTCCCTTGATCGTGCCGTAAGATTTCTTTCTTATGATACAATCAGAGATGTAGACGAAAATTTTAAAAAAGAGTACGCCGGACTCGACATGGACTGGTTGACCTTAAAATCAGAATCTGCCAACTAGTCTAATAATGCGATTTTTTCGTTCCTTGATCGTGCGTCGGTCACACCATTATTCCTCTTCTGGGAATAGCTTTACAAGTATTTAAAAAGAAGGTATAAATGAACCGGACTGATTTCGGCTAGACAAAATTCTGTATCGCTTTGCGAAGGCGAATAAATCGGTTGGCAGAAGCTGCCAGCTGTAAAAAGGGCCCCTTGCTTCACGCTCTCTGCAGCGCTGTCGCGTGGTTGCCCGTTGGCGTTCTCCAGGCTCTTCTCAGCCCCGGGGTTTCGCTCTCCGTAGCCGGAAACAGTTCTTTTCCACGCTCATTTAAAAACCAATAGTGATGGTTATGATTGACGGTTTGAAAAAGGCCCTGCCTTTGGCCAACGATTACCGGGAGATTCGTCTTCCCAAAAAAGGAGGAGGATTGAGGAAAATTTGCATTCCTTCGGAAGAACTCAAGGAGGTTCAAAGAAAATTAATCCTGCCTTTTCTTAAAAAACTGACGGAAAAGGACCGCTTGCTGAGAATAAACGATTCGCTTTCCGTTTCCTGGTATTTGCCCAGGAAGTACAACTGTTCGTATGTTGAACATGCCAGATTGCATTCCGATTCGCGCTTCATTTTCCATTTCGACCTTAAGGACGCTTTCAATTCTGTTTCTTCGGAAGAAGTCAGAAGGATTCTCTTTTGGCTGTCGGTTTCCGACAAAGAGCTGGTTGATTCCGTTTCCCGGCTTACCACCTTTAAGGGCTGTCTGCCCCAGGGAGCTCCCACTTCGCCTTTGCTTTTTTATCTTTCCCTGATGCGCAACGGGTTGTTCGAGAAGATTTCTTCCCTTGCTCTTCCGGAATGGAAACTGTCTTTTTACGTCGACAATTTCGTTCTTTCCGGAGAAAAGCCTCTGCCCGATGATTTGAGGGAAAGCGTTTTCAGACAATTGATTGAAGCCGGGTTCGGGATAAACAGAGCAAAAACCTGGCTGGCTGATTGCCGGCAAGGAGCGCCCTTGATAACCGGAATCCGGGTTGAAGGGACGAAAAGGATTTCTTTGTCCAAAAAGACAATCAGGAGGTGGAGGGGATTCATTCACCGGGCTGCTTTTCTGGACGATCCCAAAGCAGAGATCCAAATCAAAGGATTTGTTTCCTCTCTTAGGCCGATTTACGGACAAGAGCTGCCTCCGCAGCTGGCCAGCGCCATTGCCTTTTTCGAGGAAAGAAAGACCGAAGCATAATATGCCCGCTCAACGAGAAGATGACGGGCTTTTTTGTTTGACAAACAGCATTGTTTATTATATCCTCTAACCACTCCAAAGGAGGAGGAAAGAATGTTTGAGAAGATAAGGAATGTTTTGAGGAGAGACACAAAGCCGTTCTTTGAAAAACCAAGATATCCCTGTCCGTTCTACGGCTTTTTGGCCTTTGGCCTTAGCCGTCATGACGGGTGCTTCAGCGCGTTCGCTGATCAGGGAAACAATCGGTGTGGCCTTGCGGAGAAGATGGACGGGGCCTGTAAAATGGAATATCTTTCCATGGGTCCGGACTGGAAGAAGTGTCCTTTAAATAATAAGGACAATCAGGAGAGTCTTGACCAGGTTTTCCGTAAAGCGAAGATCTATCCGAAAGAGTTCCGGCCGCCCAAGGTGAGGTGCTGGAAGGGGATGTCAATTGACAGGTGGCGAGCCTATGTAATGGCTCCGACCACGCCTAGGCCAGTGCCAGTGAAAATGTCCGAGACCTCAGCCAAAGCGGCTGCAAACGATTAACAATCGGGACATATATGGTCTCTTTTTTTTCTTGAAAAAATTCGCTTCCTGTGATATATTCCTTCTTGGTCATTTGACAGAGGAATCACGATGAAGAGACAATTAAGACCAAGAGACGCAGAAAGCCTTACGGGCCTGGAGATCCTTGAAGCCAAAGACGAGAATAATTCTCTTACTCTTACTTTGAGTAACGGAAGCATATTGGCAGTCAAAAGAGATGTAGACATAGGCCCTAATTACGACTGGTATCCCGTTGCTTCAGTAGAGCTCAACGGCCAGGTTATCTGGACAGACTAAAAATCTGTCCTTTTTTGTTATTGTCTTCCCCTTTTAAAAGTGTTAGAATGGCAATATGAACAAGTTCCTTAAACAAGCTGTCCAGGAGGGGCTGAAAGGGGTTAAGAGCAGGGAAGGAGGCCCTTTCGGAGCAGTTATAGTCAAGGACGGGAAAGTCATTGCCAAGGCCCATAATATGGTCTTAAAGACAAAAGACCCTACGGCTCATGCAGAGATTAATGTTATCAGAAAAGCCTCAAAAAGGCTGAAAACCTTTAATTTGTCTTCCTGCGACCTTTATTCCGTTTCCGAGCCCTGTTCCATGTGCATGTCAGCCATTCGCTGGGCCAGAATCAGGAAGGTGTATTACGGCTGCAAAAGGAAGGATGCCAGGAAGATAGGGTTCAGGGACGAGAGCATTGACAAGGCCATTGACAAAGCCAGAGGCAAGAGCATTGACCGCAAGGAGTGCCTGGAGCTTTTCAGGGTTTGGGAGAGCAAGGAGGATAAGGTTATGTATTAATGGAAACCTTCAGAGAAAAAGTTTTAAAAACAGTGAGGGGTATAAAAAGAGGAGAGGTTCTTTCTTACAAGGATGTGGCGAGAAGAGCGGAGAGACCCAGGGCTTACCGGGCCGTGGGCAACATTCTGTCCAGAAACTTCGACCCCAAGATTCCCTGCCACAGGGTGATCAGGTCGGATGGGAAGATTGGAGGGTATAATAGGGGGAAGGAGGGAAAAGAGAGGTTGTTAAAGAAAGAAGGCTATAAGCTTAAATTTAATGTTGGAGCCATATGAGATTTTATCGAGAGACCGGTTACGGTCAAATAATTAATTTAATAATAAAGGCACCTTTTTTGAGGTGTTTTAAATTATGAAAATCAAAAAGATAAACAAAATAAAAGATGCGGGTATCTTACAAAATTTTGATTGTAGTAATCTAGCACCCCCTAATTTTAATGACATAAATCTTATTTTCGGATGGAATGGAACGGGGAAAACAATGCTCTCACGAGTATTTAGGTGCTATGAATTGGGAGAAACATGTACTAAACTTAAAAGATGCCCGAGCTTAAAATGTGATATCGAGCTGGATAACGGGTCTAAAATTTCTGAAAAAGATTTCACAATAAAACAGCCGATAAGAGTATTTAATAAAGATTTTGTAGAAGATAATATTTTTCAAAACAAAGATCAGGAGGGCGAAAACATTAAAGCATTTTGTTATCTTGGCAAAGAAGAAATTGAATTAACAAAAGAACGAGAAGAAAAAAACAATAAAGAAAAAGACACAGAGTCTCTTAGGATAGAATATAAATCTAAAGTTAATGAACGCGATAAGTTAGCACACGATATTGCTAGAAAAATAAAAGACACACTTCTTGGAATTAAAGAATTTCAATATTATCATAAGGATAATTTTATAGAATCTTTTAATGACCTGAAATCAAAAATTTCAGAAGGGGCTATTAATTTAGGGGCGGTTAAAATATCAGTAAAAAATTTTGACGACAAATTAAAAACAGTAAAAAATTTCGAAGCTATAGAATTGTGGATTAAAGATGTAGAAAAAAACTCAGCAATAATAAATTCTGATTATATTGATTCTATTGCAAAAATTCTTGAAAAAACCGTATCAATTAAAAAAACAATAGAAAAACTCGAGAAAGATTGGAAGTTAAGCAATTGGGTTCAGCAAGGCATAGCTATCCATAAAGATAGAGAAAGTATTGATTGTGAATTTTGCGGGCAAAAATTACCAAATCAAAGGATTGAAGATTTAGAGCAACATTTCAACAAGGATTACATTGGGTTAGTTGATATGGTTGATAAAAAAATAAAAGAATTAGAAGGATTTAAAGTAAAAGACGATACAAAAATTCCAAATATAAAAACAAAGGAAGTCGCAAAATCGTTAAATAATTTAATCGACGAAATGATTTCTAAGGTAAAGTTAAAGCAAAAGAATATTTTAACAAAACAAACCATTAACTTAAGAGAGAAAGAAAGGATTATTAGTGGGTTTAAAAATATAAATAAATCTGTGTCAAAAATTGGCGAAGAAATTTCTAATACCGCAAAAGCATTAGAAATATCCTTAGTGGCAGAAAATTTTAATGAATATGAAAAAAAGAATATCAATATCAATGAACTGGAAATTAGGGGTAAAAATTTAAAACTAGAAATTGAAAATTTAGATAAATTAATTAAAGATAAAGAACAATATTTAAAAGACTTTAAACTTCCAGCTAAAGAGATTAATGAAGCTCTCGAAAAGTTTTTAGGACACCCCGAGCTTAAGTTTGATGATAGAGAGGGCGAAGGGGGAATAACATATTATGAAATAAAACGCAATGGGGAGATTGCGTATAATTTAAGTGAAGGAGAGAAAACAGCTATATCGCTAATATACTTTCTTAAAAAACTTAAGGAAGATGGTTTTGAATTAGATAAAGCTGTGGTTTTTATTGATGATCCGGTTTCAAGTATGGATTCTCAATTTTTATATTCCGCTTACGCGTTTATAGTTTCCGCAATTGAAGAAGAGGATTCAAATAGTATTAAGGTCGGTCAGTTTTTTCTTTCCACACATAATTATGATTTTTTAAATTTATTTAAAAAGAAATACGGCAATAATAGTAGGTGTAATCTTTATATGCTTAAAATAAAAATAGATCCGATAAAGGGGAGGTGTTCAAATATTTACGAATTAGATAAATTGCTTAAAAAATTTAATTCTGATTATCAATTTCTTTATAGTCTTTTAATTGAATTCGAAAATGCCAAGGAGCCGGCGCAAGAGGAATTAATGCGGATATATTTTTATCCAAATATTGCCAGAAGAGTGTTAGAAGTTTTTCTTAGTTTTAAATACCCAGCAAAAACAGATATGCAAGGAAAAATAAACGCTATACCTTGTTCAGAAATAACTAAAGAAATAAAAGAATCCGTGTTCCGTTTTATAAACATGGAATCTCATGGGGCCATAAAAGAAATGGAGGGATTTTCTTCTGAAATTCTTGAACCCACGGCTAAAAATCACATTTTAAATGTACTAAAAATAATAAGAAAGCTTGATTTAAATCATTCCAAAGAAATTGAGTTATCCATCCGACGTGTTTAGCTGGTAATATATTTTGTATATTTTATCTTTAATGTATTTTTTATGGAACAGTCCAGAGCGCTTAAAATTTTAAAATCCGGACAAAGCGTGTTTTTAACTGGTTCGGCCGGAACAGGAAAAACTTTTTTATTAAATAAGTTTATTAACTATCTTAAAAATAAAAATATAGGGGTCGGTATCACGGCTTCTACCGGCATAGCCTCAACTCACATAGGAGGAATCACCATTCACTCTTGGTCGGGAATAGGAGTGTCCAAAAATATAAATGACCCCCACATTAAACGATTCCTTAGACATAAAAGCCCCAAATGGGAAGAAATTAAAAAAACAAAAGTCTTAATAGTTGACGAAATATCGATGCTCGATGCTCAACGCTTAGATTTGGTTGATAGGGTGTGCAAAATAATAAAGGCCCCCTTTCTTCCATTTGGAGGAATTCAGGTCGTTGTTTGTGGAGATTTTTTCCAGCTTCCACCAGTTGATGACGGAACTGACGAAAAGCCAAAGCTTGCTTACAAATCTTTTGCTTGGCGAAAAGCTAAATTTAAGGTTTGCTATCTTGAAAATCAACATAGACAAAATGATAAAAAATTTATTAATATTTTAAATGATATTAGAAGTAATAAGGCAGATGAAAATACGCTGAAAATGTTAAGCGCTAGGCTTTACAAAAATGTTAATGGGATTGAAAAAATTACTAAACTATACAGTCACAACGAAGATGTCGATAAAATTAATGAATTCGAACTCTCTAAGATTAATGGTCAAGAAATAGAATATGCCATGTATTGTTCGGGGGTGCCGGAGTTAATTAGGTTTTTGAAAAAAAATTGTCTTGCGCCAGAAATTTTGAAGCTCAAAGTAGGAGCAATTGTCATGTTTATTAAAAATAATTTTAAAGAGGGTTATGTTAATGGGACCCTGGGCACCGTAATAGGATTCGATAAGTGGAACTGGCCAGTTATTAAAACCAGTGATGGCAAAATTATAACTGTATTAAGGGCAAGGTGGGAGATTGAAAAAGATGAAAGGGTGATAGCGTCTATTTGGCAAATTCCCTTAAGGTTGGCTTGGGCAATCACGATTCATAAAAGTCAGGGCATGAGCCTTGATGCAGCGGAAATTAATCTTAGTAGGTCTTTTGAATATGGTATGGGATATGTGGCACTATCAAGAGTAAGAAGGTTGAATGGTATTAGATTGGTGGGCATAAACGAAAACGCTTTAAAAGTAAATAAAGATATTGTTAAAAAAGATAAAGAATTTATAAAGCTATCAAAAGAAAACGAGTAATATATTTAAAAAAGTCTCGGGCCTGTTCTATTGTTTCTGCGGGACTATTTTAATTTCATTGCCTTCCCCCTCAAAAAATGCTAATCTGTTAGTATGAGTTTGGTTTTGAAGAACAAATATTTTCTTTTAAGGCACGGCAGGAACAACCATCAGGCGGAAAAGCCCGATGTCACATACTTCTATCCCGACAACGAGCCGCCCTGTTTTTTGATTGACGAAGGCATTAAAGAAGCCCGAAAAGCAGGAGAATTCCTCAAGGAAAAGGGAATCGACCTGATATATTCCTCCGACATTCTGAGAACCAGGCAGACAGCCAAAATCGTGGCAGACACGATCGGCTTGAATGAAATAATCTACGATTTGAGATTAAGAGATACGGACTGGGGCATATTTGCCGGAAAGAACAAGAAAGAGGCTTGGGGCTTTTTCAACAACGACGGCATGAAAAGATTTGAGACAGCCGCACCAGGGGGAGAGAGCTGGAACCAGTGCCTGGAAAGAGTGGTCAGTGTTTTAAACGAGATTGAGGGCAGTTTCCGGGACAAAAAGGTATTAATCGTGTCCCACGGCGATCCCTTGTGGCTTTTGGAAGGATATGTTAAAGGTTTAACCAAGGAAGAGCTGGCCAGGGAAAGAAAAGAAAAAGGCACTCTTAATACAGGAGAAGTCAGAGAATTATGATTAACGAAGAAAAGATACTACAATTTTGGGAAAAAGAGGATATTTTCCATAAAACGCTGGAAAACAGGAAAAACAGTCCTTTTTTCAGTTTTTACGACGGTCCTCCTTTTGCCACGGGAAAGCCCCACTACGGGCATATTCTGGCCACCACCATCAAGGATACTGTCTTGAGGTATTGGACCATGAAAGATTATCAGGCGCCCAGGAGGGTGGGCTGGGACTGCCACGGCCTGCCCGTGGAGAACCTTATCGAGAAGGAATTGGGCATAAAGAACAAGAAGCAGATAGAAGAAATGGGAATAGAGAAGTTCAATGACGCCTGCCGGGGTTCTGTCTTCGCTTGCGTCAAGGACTTTGAGAACACCCTTAAAAGAGTGGGCAGGTGGGCTGATTACGATAAATCCTATGCCACTTTGGACAACAACTACATTGAATCTGTCTGGTGGGTTCTCAAGCAATTGTATCAAAGGGGCTTGGTTGAGAAGAACTACCGGGTTTCTCCTTATTGCCCCAGGTGCGGCACTGCCTTGTCCAATTTCGAGGTCAACCAGGGATATAAAGAGACAAAAGACGAATCAATCTACGTCAAATTCAAGCTTAAAGGAAAAGACGAGTATTTCCTTGTCTGGACCACCACTCCCTGGACCTTGCCCGGCAATGCTGCTTTGGCTGTTAACAAGGATTTGAAGTATTCTCTGATAGAAAACAACGGAGAAAAGTATGTTTTGGCCAAGGACAAATTAAGCGTCTTGGAAGGAGAATACAAAGTAATCAAAGAGCTTAAAGGAAAAGATTTGATCGGGATTGAGTACGAATCCCTTTTCAATGACAAGATATCAAAGGTTTTCCACGGAGACTTTGTTTCCAGCGAAGACGGAACAGGAATAGTTCACATGAATCCCATGTACGGGGAAGACGATTTCAGCCTGGCCAAGGAGCACGACCTTCCTCTTGTCCATACAGTTGACTTATCCGGTAAATTCAACGAACAGGTGCCTGAATTCAAGGGGATGTTCGTCAAAGACGCTGATGAGAAAATCAAGGAGAAGATTAAAAACAATATATATAAAAAAGAGGTTATCACTCACGAGTATCCGTATTGCTGGAGGTGCGATTCTCCTCTTCTGTATTATGCTCTAGAAAGCTGGTACATTCTGGTTACCAAAATCAAGAATGAACTGATCGAGAACAACGAGAAGATTCATTGGGTGCCGGAGCATCTTAAAGAAGGAAGGTTCGGCAAATGGCTTCAAGGAGCCAGGGACTGGAACTTTTCCAGGAATAGGTTCTGGGGAGCGCCCATTCCCATCTGGCAGTGCGAGGAATGCAAGAATGAAATATGCATAGGAAGCTTGGAAGAATTAAAGGAATTAGAAATAGAAAATTACAATCTAAAAGACCTTCATCTTCCATATATTGACGAGGTCAAGTTGAAATGTCCCAAATGCGGAAAGGAAATGAAAAGAACTCCCGAAGTGTTCGACTGCTGGTTTGAGTCAGGGTCAATGCCCCTGGCCCAGTGGCATTATCCTTTCGAGAACAAGCAATTGGTTGAAAAAACCTTTCCGGCTGATTTTGTCGCCGAAGGACTGGACCAGACCAGGGGATGGTTCTATACCATGCACGTCCTGGCAACGATTCTTACCTTAAAAGATATTGGTTTGGGCAAGAGCCAGCCGGCTTTCAGGAACGTGATTGTCAACGGCCTGGTTTTGGACGACAAAGGCAGGAAGCTGAGCAAGAAGCTTAAGAATTATCCCGACCCCAAAGAGATATTCGACAAATACGGGGCAGATGCCTTGAGAATGTTCCTTCTGAGCTCCACCTCAATCGGCGAGGACTACCGCTTTTCCGAAGAAAGGGTCAAGGAGGTCTGGAGGAAAATCATTTCTTCCCTTG
>Ga0265297_10009483_pt1 | contig 12532 bp, 11 predicted proteins | sample Munlanlwell13791_FD_192502 | JGI IMG/M metagenome (GOLD analysis project Ga0265297, IMG submission 192502) | Leachate microbial communities from a municipal landfill in Southern Ontario, Canada - Leachate well 137-91 | ecosystem: Engineered > Solid waste > Landfill > Unclassified | place...
TCATATAAATATACAACGCCATTCTTGACATAAATATGGTTATTCGCCCCATCGGGAAACCCGCTGGGATCCATCGTGGTCCAGCGATTCAACTCGGGATCGTAGTTCCGATACTTGAACGTGTAGGACCCTGTGTCGGATTCATACGGTTTTCCGGTGTAGAAATACTCCGTCGGCTGGACTCTCATTCCCGGCAGGGAATCCTGCTTCGCATGGGCTGCGAGCGGCAGCATCGCGGTGGCAAGGATTGCCACGAGGAACGCGGCCAGGCGGTTTCGTTTTCTGCAGGCGCATTTCACTGCGCCAATTTTTGGTTTTTTCATGGTGTGGTTTTTCTTTCCTGGGTCAGCCCGTGCATTTGTGCAGTTGCGCGCATGCACGGACTGACCTCGCAGGTTTCACGGCATACGGAAGATATCAGGTGGCTCCGGTCTTGACGCATATTCAGGTATGGAATATCCGTCAAACCCACGTATGCGGGTAGAATCAATGTCCAGCAAATATTTTTCGGATTCTTTGCCAAGACAAAATTGTACAGTCCGAAAACCGGCTGCCGGATTATTTCTATCCGAGACAAAGAAAACGTCGATATATTTTGTGTCCCGGCTTTTCCCGCTTCGAATATAGCTGAATGTTCCGGAATATGCTATTTCATTAAAATCCTTATATCCAAAAGGGAGAAAGAGATTTTTGTTATCGCGAAGATAATCCCAAACCGGCGTCTTCGAGTGCTCATACTTAAATAATGTTTCAGGAACTTTGATCGGCCATTTCCGCGCATTTTGGAGCATTCCACGGAAGTTCGATTTGGTCCCGAAGAATTCCGCTTCCTGATCCTCGCTTGGAGCATCCTTGGCCGTCAGCAAGTCATAGAATCGTGTGATGATAGGAGCAGAACTTTCGGCGTGGACGGATGCCAATGAAATGACCATCAACAGGCCGTATTTTAAAATCGTGTTCATAATAATTATTCAAAGATTACAATTTCCCAACATGTCTGAGTATTTTCATCGTAGTTAATATTCGGGCCTGGACCACGATCTACATGAGGCCTATCTGCATCCGTCAGCATATCATTAACCATGTCCCAGCAATTATGATTTTGTGCATCATATTGTGTATTATTGTATGCATTGGCAGCACTTCGCGCTGCATCATCCTGATACTGAGCGGCAAGCCATTTTTCGGCTCGAGTATAACCATTATCTTTGGAATAATTGAAAGCATCATCGCGTGTGGAAAAATGCTCGGGGGTGACTTGGTTTGAATCATCGTATGAGTAATAATCGTATCCTCCGCCATTTTCACTCCCAACAATGGCTCCGGAGTGACCTAGTCCTTTGACAGCATTGGGATTATTAATATGATAGATATCCAATCCGAGTGAATCGATATGGGTCATAACCATATTGTTTGCGTAATTCCAATTATTCGCTCCATTTGGAAATCCACTGGGATCCTTTGTCGTCCAGCGGTTCAATTCCGGATCGTAGTTCCGATACTTGAACGTGTAGGACCCTGTGTCGGAGTCATACGGTTTTCCGGTGTAGAAATACTCCGTCGGCTGGACTCCCAGTCCCGGCAGGGAATCCTGCTTCGCATGGGCTGCGAGCGGCAGCATCACGGTGGCAAGGATTGCCACGAGGAACGCGGCCAGGCGGCTTCGTTTACTGTCTGCGCATTTTACTGCGCCAATTTTTGGTTTTTCCATGGTGTGTTTTTGCCACCCTAGTCGGCCCGTGCATTTATGCACTTGCACGCATGCACGGACTGACCCTACGGGTTTCCGCTTCCCCGCTACTATGGGCCTCTCCGACTCCCCTGCCCCCGGCACGCACCTTATGGATTTGGCGCATGCCTTGTCCCGCTCTTCGCGGGACCGGCGGCAAGGGTCTCCCAGCCTGCCCAACCCAACCTTCCCTGCGCGCTGCCCCCACTCACCCCGGAGAACCCCGCCGCTGCCCGTGAACGTCGCTTCACGGCGGGTTGCAGGCTTCAGCATATACGGCAGATTGGCCGCTCTCTCTTGGTGTAACGAGGCCGAATCGGGTTCGCTTGCGCTGCGGCTCGCAGGTTCGATCCACGGAGCTTCGACGCCGCGATTGCTCGCGCCGCCGTCCGCTTCTCTCCATGCCGGACGTTCAGTTTGCATGATGAACACGTTTCAGTTCATTGGTTGTTGTTGGCGGTGCTGGCGCACCGCATGCACGGACTGACCCCGCGGGTTTCATTTGGGCACTTGCACGTATGCGCGGACTGGCCCCATGGGTTTCATTCGATCGGGAGGAGTTTAGTGGAAACATCTATTTTATATTTTGCTAAAATACTCTCTTCATCTAAAGCATAATCAAATGCTAGCTTTAGATTCATTAAGTGCACCCTTATCGTGTTTTGCTTTATGTGTTCCAAAGGAATCGGCTTTCCAAAATAATAAGGCGAGCCGATCCATGTGCCGTCTCGATTTACAAACGCGCTGGTTAGCATCAGATTATTGACGTTTTTCCAATTAACGTCCCCCAAAGCAAGGTCTTTATCTTTTAAATCGGTAATTTTCCACTGTTCCAAAAACTCTTTCGCTGCATAGTTATTTGGATCAGTTGGATAGGCACATATGTACAAGGTCTTATCAATTGCGAAAATCCCAAATAGCATTTTGGGGCTTGATTGCATCCAGAGCGGCTTTATTTTTGGCGCTATTACCTGAATCATACTTATCAACTGCTGCTCAGAAGATAACAGAGGATAGATTGTCTTTACATCTTGGGCATATGATGTGTGTAAGACAGTCAATGCAAGAAAAATGAGGAGTAAGTGTTTCATATAACTGATGGATTGTGTTTAATTAAGTTATTCTTGAACTGTTATGCTTCCACCCACCGTCGCTCTGTCTGCGTAGGTATATGTCTGAGTTCCATTTCCTCCAATTGTAAGGTTTACGCCGTTATAAGAGAAGGTACCTCCAACCGCCCCACTAAATGTCACATCGTAACTCGCCTCGACCTGTGCTGTGTAATACCAAGTCTTAAAAGTTATTCCTTCGAACGTGAAGCTCGGTGTTGCAGATGTAGTGAGGATCTGAGCGCTAGGAGTCGAGGCTGTATACGATCCCGTATAAGAAGCTAATCCTACATTAATTGTAAATGTACCACTTGTGTTTCCACTTAGGCGAGCAGGACCGGAGAGGGCGGGTGCAGAATTAAACGTTGCCGAATAGCTTGCCGAAACATCATACGAAATCCCAGTCGGGCTTCCTCCAGTTGGCTGAGTGAAGTTTGCCGATATCGTTCCAACTTCCAGTCCTTGCCAATCGAATTCATTAGTAGGTATGGGAATATATGCGGAACTATTCGCCCCATCCGGAAATCCACTCGGATCCATTGTCGTCCAGCGGTTCAACTCAGGATCGTAGTTCCGATACTTGAACGTGTAGGACCCTGTGTCGGAATCATACGGTTTTCCGGTGTAGAAATACTCCGCCGGCTGGACTCCCATTCCCGGCAGGGAATCCTGCTTCGCATGGGCTGCGAGCGGCAGCCTCGTGGCGGCAAGGATCGCCACGAGGAGCGCGGCCAGGCGGCTTCGTTTACTGTCTGCGCATTTTACTGCGCCAATTTTTGGTTTTTTCATGGTGTGTTTTTTGCCACCCTAGTCGGCCCGTGCATTTGTGCACTTGCACGCATGCACGGACCCCACGGGTTTCATGTAACGAGGCCGAATCGGGTTCGCTTGCGCTGCGGCTCGCAGGTTCGATCCACGGAGCTTCGACGCCGCGATTGCTCGCGCCGCCGTCCGCTTCTCTCCATGCCGGACGTTCAGTTTGCATGATGAACACGTTTCAGTTCATTGGTTGTTGTTGGCGGTGCTGGCGCACCGCATGCACGGACTGACCCCGCGGGTTTCCCTTTCGTCGTTTGGTGAAATCATATTCTTAAATGCCTCGGGGTTTGCCCCGAGGTTCTTTACTACTCCAATTCGGACGGCAACATTTTAACAAATGATTTAGCATCGGGTATAAGCAACGTTAACTTATTGTTTGTTTTATTGGCGATCCAGATATGAATAGCATTATTCACACCGTAACTCTTGCCGCTCGCGCCGCTTACTATATTAAAGACGATTATATACGCGCTCTCATTTTGATTGTCGGACAACTTTGCTTGATAGCCCGCAAGCAAGGAGCAAAAAGACGGCGAGGAGAGTTGCTCTCCAAACTTTTTCAGATGGAACACGAGCGATCGGGATGCGCGTTCTTCAGAAAGATTGCTTGTCAGTGCTTGCATATTTCCCCGTATCGCCTGATTGTAGCTAATTTCAATGCTGCGCTTGATTTCTGGTGGAAAAACTCCCGCCTGTAAGCTAATGAAAGGCAAGGGAGATATTGTAACATCGGCATATGCTGCAATAGATTGGCCTATAACCAATAACATTATATACAATGATATTTTTTTCATAAAAATCTATTCTAGAGTGGTGTAGCTATATTCTTGGCTGAGTGATTCTGTTTTTGTAGAAGAGGCATCCCTTGTACTTCCCTCAGTCCATGTCCATCCGGTATCAGCATATTGAGTTGGAGTATACGTGGTCGTAGTGAGCACATTAGTGGTCCACTGAAAATTGTCGAGACCAGTCGGAGCTGTGATTGGATCATTGACTGTCTGTGTCGAGTTTGGTTGTACAGTCGTCATTTCCCAGTTATATGAAACTTGAGGTGGAAATGAAGTTGCCACTCGCACGTATTGTTCCTGCCATGTTAACTGGTATACCATTGAACCAGTTGCCGTGCCAAAGTGAATTACAATTGTCCCTGCCCAGTCGAACTCAGATGTAGGAATAGCGAGGTATGCTATATTATTCGCCCCATCCGGAAACCCGCTGGGATCCATTGTGGTCCAGCGGTTCAGTTCAGGATCGTAGTTCCGATACCTGAACGTGTAGGATTCTGTGTCAGAATCATACGGTTTTCCGGTGTAGAAATACTCCGTCGGCTGGACTCCCAGTCCCGGCAGGGAATCTTCTTTTTCCGCCGCCGGAAGTGCCGTTGATCCCGCGAAGATTGCCGCCGCAACGGCGACAAGTTTTCCGAGTCGTTTCCCGCAGGCGGAGAGGCCTGCGCCGATTTTTGCTTTTTTCATGGTGTGTTTTTTGTGTTTGGAATTCCCAAGACATCATTGCCCTGGGAAAGGGGTGTCTTTTGAGAAAGGGCGTCGGGAAGAACGGTCGGCTTCTTCAATGGCTTGCCAAAGGCGGTCAGGGAGACGACTTCCACCCGGTCAGGATGGACGGCTGCCAGGGTTGTGCCAAGGATGTCGTTGAGGAAATAGGTGGGGGGTTCGTTCGGTCCGCGGAACGAGGCGATGCAGGAGCCGCCGTTCGCGTGGGGTTCGACGGCATAGCCGGAGCCGTTGCGCCAGAGCAAGGCGAGATCGTCCCAGACGAATTCCTCGGTGGCTTCCAGGGCGCGTTGTTCCGGCGAGGCTTCCAGCGACTCGTCGATTTCGGCGGCGGCGGCATTCTTGGCGCTGACGAGGTTGCGCAGGAGATCGAAGGGGGATTTTTTCTCCTCTTTTGCGGCAACCGGAGCGATTTTTCCGATCCGGCCTTTGACAGCCAGTTGGCCGTCCGGGTAGTAATCGAAGCCGAGGACGGTTCCGTCCGGCTTGTGCAGTTTCACGACCTTGTCGAGCCAGCCGTAGTAGCGGTCCGTGATGCCCCCGGGGCCTTCGATGCGGTTTTGGCGTCCGGCATCGTCGTAATGGTAGGCTTCCGTTTTTGACGAAGGATCGGACGCGAGGTTCTGGTTGCGCATCGGCAGGGATGCGGCGGTTTTTAACAGCTGGTTGGCCGCATCGTAGGTCATCGTTGTGGTGAGGCCGCGCTCGAATTTTTCCATGATGTTGCCGGCGGGGTCATAGCGGTAGCTCTCGACGGGTTTTGTTTCCGGCGCGGCGTCACTTCCGGCCTTGAGGGAGACTTTTTGGAGGTCGCCGCCGGGAGGCGGATTTTCTGGCGGGACGGACACCGTGAGCAACTGTCCGGCGGCATCGTAGGCGAAGCTTTGGGCTTCCCTGTTCCAGAGGCGGCGGGTGACCTGTCCGGCAACGTCCCAGTCGTAAGCCAGCAGCATGGGCTCGAGGAGCGGGCCGCCCTTGAGCTCCATGCGGGACAGGCGTCCGAAATCGTCATAGGCGTAATTCGCCTCGATGCCATTGCCGAATTCGCGGCGGGTGAGGCGTCCGACGGGATCGTGGACATACCGGCAAATCAGGCGTCCGTTGGCTTTGAGTTCGCTCAGGTTTCCGGCGGCATCGTAGGCGTATTCGTTTTGGTGGAGAAGGCGTGGGGCTCCGTCGGCGGTCTTTTCGGAGAGGACGACGGATGTCTTTCGCCCGGAGGGATTGTAGGTGTAGCGGAGGGTGCGCTCGGCCGTTCCGCGGACCATCTGCCGGGCGACCACGCGGTCGAGGGCGTCGTAGGTCAGGTTGACCGTGATCGTCGGCGTGGCGACACGGGAGAGTCGGCTTTTCTCGTCATAGAAATGGACCAGCTTTTCGCCCGGGGCACCGTAGTTGATGACCTTCAGGCGGCCTTTGGCATCGTGGGCATATTTGATGATCTGCGCCCCGTTGGTGCGTTCCGTGATCCGCCCCTTGTCGTCGTAGGCCCAGGTGAGTTTTTTCCCCAGCGGATTCACCTGCCCGACCAGTTGGCGGGCTTCGTTGTATTTGAAGGTGATCCGGTTGCCCTTGCCGTCGATCTGGGCGGTGCGAAGGTTGCGGGCATCGTATTCGTAGCGGGTGACCGCGCCGTTGGGCTGCCGCTCTTCGAGGAGGTTGCCGCGCTTGTCATACCGGTAGAGGGTTTCGCGTTTCAAGCCGTCCCGCCTTGCGGCAACCCGGCCCGTCTCGTCGAAATCGAACGAAGCCACCGTGGCGCGCCGCTGTTGGATTTCCTTCACCCGCCCGCAGTCGTCGTAAAGGTAGTCGATGTATTGCCCGTCGGGAAGTTGTCGGAACTTCACCTTCCCGGTGGCGGCGTCATATCCGGTCTTTTGCTGCTTTCCCCCGTTGTTGACCGAAAGAACATGCCCCAGCGGGTCCTGCTGGAACTGGACCGTTTGCCCGTCGGAGCGGGTCACCGCCGACAGTTCACCGCGCGAGGAGTATTGGATCTTGGAAGTTCGACCGGCGGCGTCGGTGGTTTGCGTGACACGGCCGAGGGAATCATAGATCAGGGAGGCGATGAGTTCCTGCGCTTTCCGGGTTCCGCGAAAGATCCGCGACGGCTTGTCGTAGAGGGGATCGTCCTTGGCGGCCTTTGCCGATTGACGGTATTCGTAGGTCGTGATCTGGCCGCTGGCGTCGCGGCTTCCGACCAGGTGTCCGGTCTTGGGATCGTAGGTGTGGTCAACAACGAGCTGCCCGTCGCGTTCGATGCGGCGCAACCGGCCATCGTATCTCTGGCCGGGTGCCCGATAGTAATAGGTGACCGTCTTCGACCCGCCCAATTCCTGCCGGGTGACAATCCCGCGCGCCATCTGATAGGAAAACAATGCCTTGGCGCCCGCGCGGTCGGCCGCCTCGATGGAAGTGTCTCCGGCGGGCACCTTGTATGTATATTTGTACGTGCCGTCGTCCATGAGACGGCAGCGCGTGGGGCCGCGTCCGGGCTGCCCGGTTTGCTCGCAGGCCAGTTTGACCACCTCGCCGCTTGGCGACTCGATCTGCTTGAGAACTTCCGTCACGGGATCGTAGCCGAAGTTTTCCGGCTTGGAGACGCCGGGGCGGCGGTATTCCGAAAGCAGGCGCGGCGACTTGGCGGCATAATCGAACCGGTGCCCGCCGCCGGAAAATGTCACCGCGGTGGCACGATCCCTCGTCAATTTAATATCCGCGACCACCTGAAAAGCGTCGGACATTCCATCCCTCAAGACAAGCTTGCTCAGCATGGTCGAGCGGTATTGAAACTCGAGGAGACGTTTTGTCGGAGACTCCACTTCGCTGAGAAAACCGTTCTGGTAGCGATAAACCCAGCCTTCGAGATTTCGGATCTCCACCTTCGTGCCCGACTGCCTGGCCACCCAGCCGGTGTCCGAAGAAAATTCCCTGCCGCTGCCCCGCCGGGCATGCAGGGCAATGACACGGCCGGACGGCGAACGCCAGACCAGCATGTTGGCCCGGCCCGGAAGCAAAGTGCTCTCCAGTTGCGGCGAAAACCATTGCGGGCCGAACAGGCCGGAACGCCCGTTGGAATTTTGGTACACGAGCTGGACCGGAAACGAGAATTCCGGTGTGGTGCTGACGAGATCGAGGGTTCGGACAATGGCAAAGGAACCGTCGGGCAAAACATTTCCCAGCCCCTCCTGCCGGAAGGTCCAATCCGGCGGCGCCGCGTTCACCGTCGCGGCAAACAGGCAGGCAAGCAGGTGCCTTGCAAGATGTCTGTGGCTGAAATGCATCGATTCAAAAAATGGCCGCCTCTCTTTTTTGGGATCTTCTGTTGGCGTTTGAATCGGTACTGCCAGAAGCCGTCGAACGCTGTCCAGTATAAGTTTTGCTTTTCAAAAGATCGTTTCGTAAAAATACGATAAATTACGCTAATATGTCGTATTTTTACGACATTTCCCGACCCTGAAAGCTCGTTGCCGAGACGGGAGGGGCGCTGATTTTCGGACGGCCTTGGGTGAGGTCGTTTTGCTTCTCCTTGCTCTTTTGTCGCGTCTTGTAGGCCAAAACTCCTGCGCCAGGGGACATCACGCGAAAGCCCGCCGCGAAGATCTCCCCGGAAAGCAGGAACATTCCACTCATGGATGTGAAACGCGCCGTGCGGAACTATCCGCCGACCAAGTGGCCCGAACGGTTGCTGGAGTGGCTCGATGGCCCGGGCTCCCCTCCCCGCGATCCGGCAAAATCCGACCCTGCCGAAATCTCTCCATGCGATTTTCTGCTGTCGCGTCTATCCATTGGGGAGATAAGCGGGACGCTCATCGTCCGGGCATGGCTTCGAGGACGATGCCTTTGAGATATTCGGTTTCAGGAATGCCCATGATCACCGGATGGTCGGGCGGCTGGCCGATGCGGCGGGTCAGGCGCATGTTTCTTTTGGCGTCCTGCAGGCCTTCCGCGACAGCCTCTTCGAACTCATGGCCTGCGACGTGATGGGAACACGAGAAGCTGACCAAGATGCCTCCCTTTGCAAGGAGACGGACGGCCCGCGCATGAAGATCGCGGTATCCCCGCAACGCCTCGTTCACTTTTGCGCGGGTTTTTGTGAACGAGGGAGGGTCAAGGATGATAAGATCGTATTCCCCGCCGCGGTTCAGCACATCGAAGACATCGGCATTTTTCACGTCCACTTCGACTCCGTTCCGCGCCACATTCTCCCGCAGTCTCGATACGCTCTCGGTTCCGGATTCCACGGCGGTGACCGAGGCGGCGCCTTGCTTTGCGCATGTGAGGGCGAAGCCGCCCTGGTTTGAGAAACAGTCCAAAACCCTGCGTCCGCGGGCGAGCGGAGCCACGAGGGCGTAGGATTCGAGTTGGTCGAGGTAGAGGCCGGTTTTGTGTCCCGCGAGCGGATCGACGAGGAATTTGACTCCGGACGCTTCCACTTCGACGGGCTGGCCGGGAGGATTTCCGGCGAGGACGCCTGCGCGGAGTTCCAATCCTTCCGCCGCGCGAACCGGCGCATCATTTCTCTCGACCACGGTCGCCGCCGCCGTCAATTCCACGAGAACTTGCGCGATCGATTCCCGGCGCAGGTCCATCGCCTTGGTCAGGGTTTGCAGCACGAGGAGCTTTCCGTAGCGGTCCACGATGACGCCGGGCAGGCCGTCGCTCTCGCTCCAGACCAGCCGCAGGAGATCCGTCCGGCAGCCGGCTTTGACCCGGTATTCCATTGCCTGTCCGATGCGCCGGCGGAAAAAATCCTCGTCGAGATCCTGCCTCCGCCGGGAGAATCGCCTCACCACGATTTGCGACTTGGAGTTGTAAATTCCGACCCCCAGCAACTGGTCCCGTCCGTCCTTGATCGAAACGGCGCTCCCGTCTTCCGGGTTTCCAAATGTTTTCAGAATCTCGCTGGAATAGACCCAGTCGTGCCCGTGCAGAATGCGCGAGCGCGGACGGACGATGATTCCTCCCATGCGATCAGGCGGGGAGGAGTTCCTCGTGACGGGTGACGGCGCGCGCGGCTCCGGGCTCGGGATATTCAAAAATCCGGCCCTCGAAATTCCGGATCACGACTTTCTCCTTGTCATGGTAGAGGACGTAGCCGGGATTGACCGGGACCTTGCCGCCGCCGCCGGGGGCATCGATCACGAATTGCGGAATGGCATATCCGGTGGTGAACCCCCGCAGGCCCTCGATGATCTCGACGCCTTTGGCCACGGAAGTGCGGAGATGCGAGGAACCCCGGATGAGGTCGCATTGGTAAAGATAATAGGGGCGCACCCGGCACAGCAGGAGTTTGTGAACGAGTTCTCTCATGGTGCCTACATTGTCGTTCACGCCGGCCAGGAGAACGCTCTGGTTGCCGAGCGGAATCCCGGCATCCGCCAGGCGGCCCAAGGCGTCGCGAACCTCGATGGTCAGCTCTTTCGGATGGTTGACATGCACGCTCATCCAGAGCGGATGATATTTTTTCAGCATCTCGCAGAGCTTCGGGGTGATCCTCTGCGGGAGAAAAATGGGAACGCGGGTTCCGATGCGGAGGAACTCGATATGGCGGATCGCCCGCAGCCGGCTCAGCAGACCTTCCAGCTTGTCGTCGGAGAGCAGGAGCGCATCGCCTCCGGAGAGGAGGACATCGCGGACTTCCCTGTGTTTTTCAAGGTAGGCGAAAGCCTGTTCAAAATCCAGGTGAAGCTCCTGCTCGCCGACCCCGCTGACCACCCGGCTGCGGGTGCAATAGCGGCAGTAGGAAGCGCACCGGTCGGTGACAAGAAACAGAACGCGATCCGGGTAGCGGTGCACCAGCCCGGGCACCGGCATCGCCGCATCCTCCCCGCAGGGATCGGACATGTCGTAAGGCGAATCGTAGCCTTCCTCGATGCCCGGGATGACCTGCCGGCGGATCGGGCATGCGGGATTGTCCCGGTCGATGAGGTTGAAATAGTGGGGGGTGACAGCGAGCGCGAGCTTGGTGCCGGCAAGCAGGACTCCCGCCCGCTCGCCGCTGGTCAGGTTCAGGTGCTTTTCCAGTGCCGCGAGGGTGGTGACACGGTTTTTGAGCTGCCATTTCCAATCCTGCCAGTGTTCGGTGGCGTCATTCCGCCAGTAACCCGGCGCATGGGAAACAAAGCGTTCCTCGGTATCTGAGTGCTCCATGAATGAATTTTGCAAAGCTACGCGAGAGTCGGTTTCTGTCAACGCACGATCTTTATGCCAAATCGCACCAGGACCGCAAAAAGGACGCACCAGGGAACCACTCCCAGGCTGAGGGCAACGAAGACCCTCGCCGCGCGCTCACCCACGGCCAACGCCAAAACACTCCCGGCCTGCGGCCCGATCGTCACCGGTGCCAGCAGTCCCAGGCCCGCCAGCCCCCACCTTTCCCAAACCCGCCAAACCAGTTTCGAGGGATCCCTTTTTACCGGGATATTCAGCTTCCTCACCAGCCAGTCCCTCAGCGGAGTTCCGGCAAGAAGCACAGCCAGCGCTCCCACGGAATAGCCGGCCCAGGCGGAAACCGCCGCCAACCACAATGGGGCGCCCGCCGCCGCGCCCGCCGGAATCGCCCCCAAAAAATAAAGAAACCCAAACCCGAATGCGACGGCTGCGCCGGAGGCCATGTGGAACATCTTCCCATCATGGCAAAAAGCCCGCCGGGTGGGAGGAGAATCTCGGCTGCGCGCCTGTTCCGAAACACTTTCGAGTATGCCCAAGAGCCCGTTTCCTGGGCGCCTTGGCGGGAAACATGCAAATCGTCCTATTGTGACCGGTGCGGTGTCACGAAGGGAGCGACCACACAGCACAATCCGAGCAGGGCCAGGATCGCGAATGCGACAAGCTGGAGGATCATGGAGAAAGTTATACCCATCACGGGTGTTTATCAAATCCGGACCGTGCAACCGCCCTCCAAGCCGGGAAAACTGTTTGCCATCACCGGATGAAGCGGGAAATGATGCCGCGGATTTTATGTCCCTGAAAAAGATCACGATTTTCACCGATGGGGGATGTCACGGAAACCCCGGCCCCGGAGGCTGGGGAGCGATCCTGCAATATGGCACCCGAAGGAAGGAACTCTCCGGCGGCGACCCCGCTACCACCAACAACCGGATGGAGCTTCGCGCCGCGATCTCGGGACTGGCGGCGCTGAAGGAACCCTGTTCGGTCACTGTCTATACCGATTCGCAATACCTGCGGCAGGGAATCCTCGAATGGATTCACAAATGGAAGGCGAGGAATTGGATGAGATCGGCGCGCCAGCCGGTAAAAAATGCCGACCTCTGGCGCGAGCTGGACGCCGAAACCATCCGGCACCAAATCCGGTGGAAGTGGATCAAAGGTCATGCCGGACACCCGGAAAACGAACG
>Ga0265297_10009484_pt1 | contig 12530 bp, 14 predicted proteins | sample Munlanlwell13791_FD_192502 | JGI IMG/M metagenome (GOLD analysis project Ga0265297, IMG submission 192502) | Leachate microbial communities from a municipal landfill in Southern Ontario, Canada - Leachate well 137-91 | ecosystem: Engineered > Solid waste > Landfill > Unclassified | place...
GCAATCAACCAACCGAGCAAAATGGGAACGCACCCGAAGGCGAGGCCCACTAGAACAAAGACGAGGATCGGGAAATAATTATCCAGCATTTTGGTGGCAAGCCACTTCACTCGTTTCGGTTGGCCGGCCAATCCGCGATGCTATGCAAGACAACCGACACTCAACTACATTTTTACTGCTTAACTATCGCCAAATTTCTTGGTGCCGTCGGCGAGACTCGAACTCGCACAGCTTTCGCCACTACCCCCTCAAGATAGCGTGTCTACCAATTTCACCACGACGGCTTTGCGCTAGAGCGCGAGTGGCGCGAATTATATAACAAGCCATTGACTCGTTCGTGCGCCGCAACAAAAAAATCTATCAACCGCGACTTCGCCGCGAATTATTTCGGAATGTCCTTGGCCTTCGAGTCAGGCACCGCCGGCGTTGGCGCCGGAGTTGCGGGAGCCGTCTGCGCGGGAGCCGCGTCCATCACGCTGCCCGAGACTCTCGGGCTGGACGTGGCGATATAGGAGAGCGCCAGGCTGGTCAGGAAAAACACCGCCGCCAGCACTGCCGTCACGCGCGACAGAAAATTGGCGGAACCGGTGGCGCCGAACAGGCTGCCCGATGCTCCGCTACCGAAAGCCGCGCCCATGTCGGCGCCCTTGCCGTGCTGGAGCAGCACGAAGCCGATAACGCTGAGACCGGCAATGATGTGCACGGTCAAAATCACGGTATGCAATAAATCCATGAGAACCTCTTTGAATTATGTTCGGGCAGCAGCACAAATGGCGAGGAAATCCGCCGCCACCAGTGAAGCGCCGCCAATGAGTCCGCCGTCGATGTCGGCTTGACCGAAAAGCTCGGCCGCATTGTTGGCCTTGACGCTGCCGCCATACAGGACGCGCAGTCCGGCTGCGACATCAGCACTGTCGCGCGCAAAGCGGGCACGAATCAGGGCATGAACCTCCTGCGCCTGCTGCGGTGACGCAGTACGTCCGGTGCCGATCGCCCATACCGGCTCATAGGCCACCACGGCTCGGGCAAACGCGGCAACGCCCGAAGCGGCAAGCACTGCGTCGATCTGGCGCGTTACCACCTCGCCCGTTACACCGGACTCGCGCTCGGCGAGCGATTCGCCCACGCACAGCACCGGCGTCAGACCGGCCTTCTGCGCTGCGGCAAACTTGGCAGCGACCACGGCATCGGTGTCGCCGAAGAAAGAGCGGCGCTCGGAATGCCCGACGAGGACGTAGCGGCAAGCGAAATCGGCCAGCATCGCCGCACTCACCTCGCCGGTCCAGGCCCCCTGCGCATGTTCGGAGACATCCTGCGCACCCCAAGCCACGCCGCTACCTTCGAGCACCGCGCGAGCTTGCGCCAGATACGGATAGGGTACGCACAAGGCCACTTCGGCTGGCCCGCTGACGCCATTTCGCACGGATTGCAGCAGCTCCACATTGGTGGCGAGACTGCCATGCATTTTCCAGTTTCCGGCAACAAGTTTTGTGCGCATGATGGTGCGAAAGCGTTAACACGAAGCCCGCCATTATAACGGCAGCGCCAGGCGAATGCCAGACAGACAACAGTGTGCCGGGTGCCGGTCGCCCCTGTGGCGGAGACATGCCACCGAAACCGGGGTCCAGGCCCTCCCGCTGTGGTTGACGCAAGTCAACAAGAAACCCCGCAAACAGTCGATACTTGCGTCCCAAGACAAACAATAAGCTTCGGAGTAGCCCAATGGAAACCATATCGACCGATGTTGTAATCATAGGCGCCGGAGGCGCGGGGCTGCGTGCTGCGATCGCGCTGGCCGAAACAGAACCCACGCTCCGCATCGCGCTGATCTCCAAGGTCTATCCGATGCGCAGCCATACCTGCGCCGCCGAGGGCGGAGCCGCCGGCGTGATCAAGCCGGATGACAGCTTCGACATGCACTTCGACGATACCGTCGGCGGCGGTGACTGGCTCTCCGATCAGGACTGCGTCGAATACTTCATCCATGAAGCGCCCAAGGAACTGTTGCAACTGGAACACTGGGGCTGCCCCTGGAATCGCGAAGCCGATGGCTCGGTGGCGGTGCGGCCCTTCGGCGGCATGAAAAAAAAGCGCACATGGTTCGCTGCCGACAAGTCAGGCTTCCATATCCTTCACACCCTGTTCCAGACCTCCCTCCAGTTTCCGACCATCACCCGCTTCGACGAATACTACGCACTCGACCTGCTGGTCGATGACGGTCGCTGCCAGGGTGTGACCGCACTGGAAATGCGCAGCGGTGTACTGCGCCAGTTCCATGCCAAGGCGGTGATCATCGCCGGCGGCGGCGCCGGCCGCATGTTCCCCTTCTCCACCAACGGCGCGATCAAGACCGGCGACGGCATGGCCATGGCCTACCGCGCCGGCGCACCGCTGAAAGACATGGAGTTCGTCCAGTACCACCCGACCGGCCTGCCCAACACCGGCAGCCTGCTGACCGAAGCCTGCCGCGGCGAAGGCGGCATCCTGGTGAACAAGAACGGACGCCGCTACCTGCAGGACTACGGCATGGGTCCGGAGACACCGGTGGGCCAACCGCAGCTCAAGACGATGGAACTCGGTCCCCGTGATCGCGTCAGCCAGGCCTACTGGCACGAGCTGCAGAAGGGCAACACCGTAACGACGCAGTGGGGCGAATGCGTGCTGCTCGACATGCGCCACCTCGGCGAAAAGAAGATCAACGAACGCCTGCCGCTGGTGCGCGAACTGGCCGAGGCCTACCTCGGAGTCGACATCGTCAAGGAGGCGGTACCAATCCGCCCGGTGGTGCATTACATGATGGGCGGCATTTCGACCAACACCGCAGCGGCAACACCCCTGCCCGGCCTCTTCGCCGCCGGCGAATGCGCCTGCGTGAGCCTCAACGGCGCCAACCGGCTGGGCTCGAATTCGCTGGTCGAACTGCTGGTCTTCGGGCGCCGCGCCGCACTCTCGGCCATCGAACACGTCCAGAATCTGCCGGCCCCCAATGCCGTCGCACTGAATGCCCAGGCCGAAAGGACGCAGCAGCGCCTCGATGAACTTTTCTCGCGCACCGACGGCACCGAATCGATGTCCGGCCTGCGCAAGGAGATGCAGGATACGATGGAAAAGAACGTCGGCATCTACCGCACCGAAGAGGGCCTGCAGGAGGGCGTCAGCAAGATTCATGAGTTGCGCCAGCGCTACCAGCGCGTCAAGCTCACCGACAAGAGCAGCGTCTTCAACACCGATCTGTTCCAGGCGCTTGAACTCGGCTCCATGCTCGACTGCGCAGAAGCGGTGACGGTCGGCGCGCTGGCGCGCAAGGAATCCCGCGGCGCCCACCAGCGCCTCGATCACGTCGAGCGCGACGACAAGAATTACCTGCGCCACACCATGGTCTATCACCAGGGACTGGATGTTCCCCGCGTCGATTACCTCGACGTGGTCATCACCAAATCGCCGCCCGGCGTGCGCGATTACTCGGGAGACCACAAATGAAAGAGCGCCTGGTTCAACTGGAAGTTTTGCGCTACAACCCGGACATCGACACCGAAGCCCGCTTCCAGCGCTATGAAGTGGTCTGCCAGGAAGAATGGGTGGTGCTCGATGCCCTGAACAAGATCAAGGCGGACATCGATCCGACACTCAACTTCCGCTGGTCCTGCCACATGGCCGTGTGCGGTAGCTGCGGCATGATGATCAACGGCGAACCCAAGCTGTCGTGCCATGCGTTCCTGCGCGCCTACGAGGGCGTGATCCGCGTCGAGCCCCTGGCACATTTCCCGATCGAGCGCGATCTGGTCACCGCACCCGACGATTTCATGGAGAAGCTCAAGCGCGTCAAGCCCTACATAATTCCGAAAGAGGAAAAACCGATCAGCGAGGGCGAATACAAGCAAACTCCGGCGCAACTGATGAAGTTCCGCCAGTATTCGATGTGCATCAATTGCATGCTGTGCTACGCCGCCTGCCCGGAATACGGGCTGGAGCCGGAGTTCATCGGCCCGGCGGCGCTGACCATGGCACACCGCTACAACCAGGATTCACGCGACGGCGGCCGCAAGGAGCGCCAGGAGGTGGTCGCCACCCATGAAGGGGTGTGGACCTGCACCTTCGTCGGCGCCTGTTCCGAGGTCTGTCCGGCCCACGTCGATCCGGCCAGCGCATTGCAGCAGATGAAAATCACCAGTTCGATCGACTGGATCGTCGAACACCTGATTCCGGGAGGAAAATCATGAGCCGCAGACCCCTGGTTCGCGAATGTCCGCCGACCACCTGGTATTTCCGGCAACCACGCTATTTGCGTTACATGTCGCGCGAGATCACCAGCATCTTCGTCGGTGCCTACTGCGTGCTGCTGGTGGTTGCCCTGCAACGCCTCGCCGCCGGCCCCGCTGCCTGGGAAGCCTTCCTGCTGGGACTGAGGAGCGCGGATTCAATCGTGTTTCATCTGCTGGCTCTGGCCGCCGCGTCTTATCACGCCGCCACCTGGTTCAACGCCACGCAAAAGGCCATGCCGGTGCAGATCGGCGAAGACTTCGTTCCCGGCAATCTGATTTCCGGTGCGCACTATGTCGCCTGGGCAGTGCTGTCCGTCGTCATTCTTTATCTTGCGGGAGTGTTCTGACCATGGCCAAATCACACAAACCTGTCGTCTGGTTCCCTTTCGCCGCCGGCGGCACGGTAATCGCCTTCTTCATCCCCGTGATCGTCTTCCTCACCTTCCTCGCGGCGCTGGGCCACGTACCGGCCGGGCTCAGCTACGAGCGAATGCACGCCTTCGCCGGCAGCGGCCTCGGCAAGCTGATCATCTTCGGCGTGGTCTCGCTGTCGCTTTGGAGTTCGGCCCACCGTCTGCGCTGCACCTGCTTCGATTTCGGCCTGCGCGCCGACACGCTGGCCGCGACTGTCCTGTATATTGGCGCAATAGTTGGCAGCCTTTTGTCTGCGGTATATCTGCTGCAAATCTAATCGGCATCAGACCGAAGCGATTCACCCAAGGGAGCAAACAACAGAATGGCACCACCCCCAATGGCCTCACGCGAGGCCGTACGCGAAGAACGCCTCGGCGATGTCTGGAGCAATGACCTGAACGACGTTTTCGCCGACGTCGCTCCCTATTACGACCGCGCCAACAACATCGCAGCACTAGGGCAGTTCGGCAACTTCCTGCGACGCTTCATGCAGTTGGTCGAATTGAAGCCGCAGCAAAAGGTACTGGATGTCTGCGCCGGCACCAACGCCATCGGCATCGCCTTGCTCAAGCGCGAACCAACGCTCGACGTGCATGCCATGGACCGCAGCGTCGCCATGCAAACCGTCGGCCAGCAGCGCGCCGCGGAACAGGGATTTCAGATCAAGAGCACCATCGGCGATGTGCACACGCTGCCCTTTCCCGACAATCACTTCGACGTCGTCACGCTGCAGTTCGCCTCGCGCCACCTGCGCGTGCGCGAGGTGTTCAGCGAAATCCTGCGCGTGCTGAAGCCCGGCGGCTACTTCCATCATTCCGACATGCTGCGCCCGCGCAACCTGATCGTGAAAAACCTCTATTACACCTACCTTCGCGGCTGCCTCGGCATCACCGGCCTGATCGTCGGCAGCGGCCCGGCGGCGGTGAAGGCAAAGCAGTACTTTCTCGACGCGCTGGAACTGTTCTACACCGCTGAGGAATTGTCGATCCTGCTGCGCGAACTGGGCTATGTCGAAGTGAAGGTGGATACCGTGTTCCACGGCATGCTGGGATTCCACCGCGCGGCAAAGCCACGCGAGGCTCCGAAGGCATAGCCAGCGGATGCAACGGGCACGGTCCCTCGCCAGACTCAACGGCCGGATCCTCAACACCTACAGTCGGCGCACCACCACGGCGCTGCGCGCCGCCCTGCCCCTGCGCCTAGCCCTGCCGCACCTGGAGCCGGTGCTGCTGCTGAACGTTGCCAAGGAAGTCCGCAAGGACACGCTGGTGATTCTGCGCGCCCACGAACTCGCCACGGAAGACGCGCCGCCCTGGACCGACGTCCTGCCGCAACTGCTGCATGCAACCAAGGAAATCGACCGCATGTTTCTCGCCCGCATCGGCAGCTTTCCGGTGGAAATCGTGATCCGCTACGAAGACATCGCGCCGATCCGTGCCCGCCGCATGAAACTGCTCTACGATGCCGCGCAGAGAATCCTTGCGGCACGCAAGGGCGATGTGCGGTTGCGCGGCGCCATGCACGCAAGCTTCTCGCGTGACGAATTCGCGCAACTGCTGGACGCACTGTTCAGACTGTATGCCGAGGAAACCCGGTCCCTGAGCCGTTCAGTGCGTCTGCCGCGACTGCTGGTTCCCCTGCGCGAACTGATCGGGCAGGAGTTGCTCAACGTAATGATCCGGGTGGCGCGACCACTGGCCGCAGAGATTGCCGCCACGGCCTTCCGTTCCGCTGCACCGGTGCCTCCCGGCGCGCAACCGGTCCCTTGACTGCGCTGGTCGGGGCGCCCTGCCGGACCTCGGCTCACGTCACTCTCTCGTCGCGGCGCCGTGCCGCCAGCGCCGACTCTTGGGAATGTTCTGCGGTTCGCTGCGGAATCAGCCGAAGCGGCCGGTGATGTAGTCCTCGGTAGCCTTCTTCTGCGGCTTGATGAAGATCTGGTCGGTGACGCCGAACTCGATCATCTCGCCGAGATACATGTAGGCGGTGTAGTCCGAGATGCGCGCCGCCTGCTGCATGTTGTGCGTGACGATCAGGATGGTGACCTTTTCCTTCAGCTCGATGATCAGTTCCTCGATGCTTGCGGTGGCGATCGGGTCGAGGGCCGAGGTCGGCTCGTCGAAGAGGATGATCTCGGGATCGGAGGCCAGGGCACGGGCGATGCACAGGCGCTGCTGTTGGCCACCGGAGAGATTGGCGCCGAGTTCCTTGAGCCGGTTGCTGACCTCGTTCCACAGCGCGGCGCCCTTCAGTGCCGATTCGACGCGGTCGTCAAGTTCGTTCTTGTTGCGCATGCCGCGCACGCGCAGGCTGTAGGCGACGTTCTCGTAGATCGACTTGGGAAACGGGTTCGGCTTCTGGAAAACCATGCTGATGCGCATGCGCACTTCGATCGGATCGACATCGGGCGAAAGCAGGTTGGTGTTGTCCGGGTACAGCACGATGCCGCCGCCGGCATAGCGGTTGCCCGGATACAGGTCGTGCATGCGGTTGAAGCAGCGCAGCAGCGTGGACTTGCCGCAGCCGGAAGGTCCGATCAGCGCCGTGACCATGCGATCGTGGATCGGCATCGACACCCGCTTCAGCGCATGGAAGGCGCCGTAATAGAAGTCGAGTTCGCGGACATCCGCCTTGAGGACGGCACCTTCGACGCCCGCCTCGAATCCGGTTGGTATTTGCATGGTGCTCACCACTTGATGTTTTTGCGCAAACGATAGCGCACGTAGATGGCCAGGCCGTTCATGGCCAGGGTCATGAAAACCAGGACGAAGCCCGCCGCCGCCGCATTGACGGTGAAGGCCGCCTCGGGCCGCGAAGTCCAGTTGAACATCTGGATCGGCATCACCGTGAAGGGCGCGAACATCCAGTCGAACAGGCCGGCCGGCGGCTCGCCGGTGAAGGGCGCCGGCGGCAGGAAAGCGATGAAGGTCAGCGCGCCGATGGTAATGATGGGTGCTGTCTCGCCGATTGCACGAGCCATACCGATGATCACCCCGGTCAGAATGCCGGCCGAAGAATACGGCAGGATGTGGTCGCTGACGGTCTGCCACGTCGTCGCGCCGCAGGCGTAGGAGCCTTCGTGGATCGACTGCGGAATGGCGCGGATCGCTTCCCGCGTGGCGACGATGATCACCGGCAGGATCAGCAGCGCCAGCGTCAGGCCGGCGGAGAGAATGCTCTGGCCGAAGCCGAAGTAATAGACGAACAGGCCGAGGGCCAGCAGGCCATAGACGATGGACGGGATGCCGGCCAGGTTGCTGATGTTGATTTCGATGATGTCCGTCATCCAGTTCTTCGGCGCATATTCCTCAAGATAGACACCGGCCGCGACGCCCAGCGGCACTGCCGCCAGCGCGGTCAGCAGCATCACCAGCACGGTGCCGACCCAGGCCGAAAGTATGCCGGCATTGGCGGCGCGGCGCGAGGGAAAGGATGTGAAGAAATCCAGGTCCAGTCGCGGCACGCCCTGGATCGCCATATCGACGAACAGCACGGTGAAGGTCAGCACGCCCACCATCAGGGAAAGGATCCCGAGCAGGGAGAAGAACAGGTCCCAGCGCTTGGCTCGCGTGATGATGGCGCGAATGGCAGCGAGGTCGGCAGCTTTCATCATTTCAATACACCTCGCGGAAGCGCTTGCGCAGCCAGTAGCCGAGCAGATTGAAGGCCAGCGTCATCAGCAACAGGGTGAGGCCGGCGGCAAAAATGGTCTGGTAGCCGATCGAGCCGTGCGGCAGATCGCCCAGCGCCACCTGGACGATGTAGGAGGTAATGGTCGCGCCCGGTTCGGTCGGATTGAAGGTCAGGTTCGGCTGCATGCCCGCCGCCACGGCGAGAATCATGGTTTCGCCGACCGCGCGCGAGATGCCGAGGATGTAGGCCGAGGCAATGCCGGAGGTCGCCGCCGGGGTCACCACCCAGAGCGCCGTCTGCAGGCGCGTCGCGCCCATGGCGTAGGAACCTTCGCGCAGCGCCATTGGCACGGCGCGCATGGCATCCTCGGACAACGAGGCCACGTAGGGAATGATCATGACGCCCATCACCAGGCCGGCCGAGAGCAGGTTGAAGCCCGGCAGGTCGGGGTAGATCTTTTGCAGAATGGGGGTCAAAAAAGTCAGGGCGAAGTAGCCGTAAACGATGGTCGGGACGCCGCCCAGCAGTTCAAGGAAGGGCTTGGCGATTTCGCGCACCTTGAAGCCGGCAAATTCGGACAGGTAAAGCGCGATGATCGTGCCCAGCGGAATCGCCACCAACAGGGCCACGGCCGAGCTGGTCAGGGTGCCCGAGAGCAGGACCATGATGCCGTAATGGGCGTCGTCGAACAGCGGGGTCCATTGCGTGTCGAACAGGAAATCGGAAAGCGGCACGGTTTCAAAGAACACCCAGGATTCCTTGGCCAGCACATAGACGATGGCAACGGTAACGAAGACCGAGAATGCGGCAGCGCTGAACAGCAGGAACTCGATGATGCGTTCCTTGACGTGGCGCGAGGCCTTCTTGCTCAGCCGGTCGCTGACATGGTGGGTCATAAGGGATGCCTTGAGAGGCAGGGTTGCACTCATCGGAGACTGGTCAGGCAAAAATGTACAGCAAAACGGTCCCGGAACGTGGGTTCCGGGACCAGTTCCAAACGCTTACTTGGCTTCGCGCTTGACCAGATCGTCGATCTTGACGCCAACTTCGGGCACGCCGCCGAACACTGTGCCCAGCTTCATTTTGTCCACATGCTGGGAGTTGATTGTGTAGATATTCGCCGGCAGTTGGACGTACTTGACTTCCTGGGTCAGCTTGGAGCCGTGCTTCATGTAGAAATGAATGAACTCCTTGACTTCCGGCTTCTCCAGCGATTTGGCATTGACGTAGATGAAGATCGGCCGCGCCAAGGGCTGGTAGGAACCATCTTCGACCACCGCTGCGGACGGCGCCACGAACTTCTTGCCGTTCCAGATCGAGGCGGCCTTGAGTTTGCCCTGGTTCTCGATGTAGTAGGCGAAGCCGAAATAGCCGATGCCGCCCTTGTCGCGGGACACGCCCTGCACCAGCACGTTGTCGTCTTCGGACGCGGTGTAGTCGCCGCGCGAGGACTTGGCCTTGCCGACGATGGCTTCGGTGAAGTACTCGAAGGTGCCCGAATCGGCACCCGGGCCGTAAAGCTTGAGGGGCAGGTCGGGGAAACTCGGATCGACCTGCTTCCAGTTGGTGATCTTGCCTTGGGCGGCCGGCTCCCACATGAGCTTGAGCTGCTCGGGCTTCAGGTTGGCGGCGAAGGTGTTGGAGGGGTGCAGCACCACGGTCAAGGCATCGAAGGCCACCGGCAGTTCGACGTACTTGATGCCGGCGGCGGCACAGGCTTCCATTTCCTTCTTGACGATCGGGCGCGACGCATCGGAGATGTCGGTCTCACCGCGGCAGAACTTCTTGAAGCCGCCGCCCGTGCCGGAAATGCCGACAGTGACTTTGACGGCATTCTTCTTCATTTTCTGGAACTCTTCAGCCACGGCTTCGGTGATCGGATAGACCGTCGAAGAGCCATCGATCTTTACCAGCGCTTGGGCAAAAGCGCTCGCCGAGACAAAAACGCCGGCAACGACAGCAGCAATTTTCAGGGATTTCATCAATAGACTCCTTTGTGCAGTGCGATACGAGAAGACCGCAGTCTAGGCAACGAATGTTACAGAGCCGTTAAATTCGTCGCGACATCCCGAAATTGCCTTTGGCTGCATGCGTCACGCCCCTGTAACGCGGGCTCCCTACTCTGGGCGGATGCGGCAATCCTCCTCTCAATCACCCCGTTTCAACCACCTGCGCCTGCTGCTGATCGGTCTTCATGTCTTGTCCGGCGCATTCCAGGTCGCCCTGCTGTTCCCGTTTGGCGGCAGCACCGGGCGGCAACGCCTGAAACGCGCCTGGTCGCGGCAGCTGCTGACACTGCTCGGCATCCGCATCGAAGCGGTCGATGGAGGTCTGAGCGGCATCGAAAGCGGCCTGGTGGTCTGCAATCATATTTCCTTCATCGACATTTTCGTGATCAACGCCCTGCTGCCGTCGGGCTTCGTCGCCAAGAATGATGTCGCGCAATGGCCGCTGATCGGCTGGCTCTGCCGCCACAACGGCACCGTGTTCATCGAACGCGGCAGCCGCAAGGCCGCCCACAACACCCATCGAAGCATGCTTGCCGCCTTTGGCGCCGGCAAGCGCCTGGTGGTCTTTCCGGAAGGAACCACCACCGCCGGAGACCGCCTGCTGCCCTTCCACGCCGCGCTGTTCCAGAGTGCCATCGACTCCAGGGCGCCGGTCCACGCCGTCTGCCTGAGCTACCACCATGCCGATGGCCTGCGCTCCAAGGCCCCAGCCTACATCGACGACATCAGCCTGGTGACCTGCATGATGACTGTCCTGCGCGTGCGAGGGCTGACCGCCCGCATCACTCTGGCTGCCAGCTTCGCCCCGCCTTTGCCGGAGCGCCGTCACCTGGCCCACGCGGCCCACCGTGCCGTGGCGGCAGCGCTGGCTCAAGCTCCCGACTTTGCTTCAACGCCAGGCCGACCTGACTTCGGTCCATGGATCAGAGGGGCAGACCCGTATCCGGGCAGTCAGCAATCATTCAGTAACGAAGCGGCAATCAGGCGGTAACGCCGGCTTTCCAGAATGCAGGCGAACCCCAAGAGCCCACAGGAGAACGCCATGCAAAAGCATCTGATCGAAACCGCCGCTGCCAGCCAGCACGTCGGCTACACCGTTGCGCTGGCGCGCAGCGAAGAGGAAATCCGCGAAGCGCAGCGCCTGCGCTACAAGGTCTTTGTCGAGGAACTCGGCGCCCAAATCCACTCCGGCACACCGGACCACGACATCGATCGCTACGATCCCTTCTGCGAACACCTGATCGTGCGCGAAAGCCATGCCGACCGCATCGTCGGCACCTACCGCATCCTGTCGCCGGAGGCCGCCCGCTGCGCCGGCAGCTACTATTCGGAGAGCGAGTTCTTCCTGCCCCGGCTGCAGAACCTGCGCGGTCGCATGGTGGAAGTCGGGCGCTCCTGCATCCACCCCGACTATCGCAGCGGAGCGGTCATCACCCTGCTGTGGGCCGGGCTGGCCGACTACATGGTGAGCAACAACTACGAGTACCTGATCGGCTGCGCCTCGATCGGCATGGCCGACGGCGGGCACAATGCCGCCAACCTGTTCACCCAGACCTGTTCCGCCCACATGGCGCCGGCGGAATACCGCGTCTTCCCCAAGCACGCCCTGCCTGTCGAACGGCTCGCCAGCGACCAGCCTGCGCTGGTCCCGCCGCTGATCAAGGGCTACCTGCGCGTCGGTGCCTGGGTTTGCGGCGCACCGGCATGGGATCCCTACTTCAACACCGCCGACCTGCTCATGCTGCTGCCGATGTCGCGCATGAACCCGCGTTACATGCGTCACTTCATCAAGGCTGCGGAACCGGTCGCGGCATGAGCGTTGCCGGGATCGCTGCCGCAGCACGCGAGAACCGCCGGCTGCATGTGCTGATGGTCAGCGACGTCTATTTTCCGCGCATTAACGGCGTCTCGACCTCGATCCAGACCTTCCGTACCGCCCTTGCCCGCCTCGGCGTGCGGGTCACCGTCGTGGCGCCCGACTATCCGGGAGCCGACCGCGAGGCCGACGCCGACGAGGACATCGTCCGCCTGCCTTCCCGCACCGTGCCGCTGGATCCGGAGGACCGGCTGATGCAATGGAGTTCCCTCGCGGATCTCGATCGCCGTCTCGTCAGCGCCGACTTTGACCTGGTCCATGTCCAGACCCCCTTCGCCGCGCACTACGCGGGCCTGCGCCTGGCGCGCGCGCACGGGATCCCCTGCATCGCGACCT
>Ga0265297_10009485_pt1 | contig 12530 bp, 10 predicted proteins | sample Munlanlwell13791_FD_192502 | JGI IMG/M metagenome (GOLD analysis project Ga0265297, IMG submission 192502) | Leachate microbial communities from a municipal landfill in Southern Ontario, Canada - Leachate well 137-91 | ecosystem: Engineered > Solid waste > Landfill > Unclassified | place...
AATGCGACCAGAAAAAATGCATCTCTGTTGAAGCTTTGGAACTGAATATTGAGAAAGAAATCGAAAAATACACGATATTGCCAGAGTTTCTGGAATGGGCGCTCGAAGGCTTGAACAAAAAGAACGATACGGAAATCGAAGACCGCACCAAGATTTACGAAATGCAACACAAGAGTCTGGTCACTTTGCAAAAGGAACTCGATGAGCTGACCAAGATGAGGTATCGCCAACTTATCGATGATGAGGCTTTTATAAAAGAGAAAAACGAATTGCAGACCAAAATAGCGCAAAGCAAAGAGAATCTGCGCAATACCGAAACGAGAGCCGAGAAATGGCTTGAACTGACCGAGAAGACTTTTAACTTCGCCACTTACGCCCGATCCGCTTTTTTGAAAGCGAGTGAAATGGGCAAACAAGGGTTAGAACTGAAAAAGGAAATTCTGCTCGCGATCGGGAAAACGCCGATAATGAGGGACGGAATACTGACAATCGAACCGAATGACTGGCTTAAAGAGATCGGAAACGCCTATCCAGAGCTTGAGAAAGAATACCTTAGGTTAGAACCGACGAAAAACCGCTTGAATAAACGTGAAAACCGAGCTTTAGGCTCGGTTCATACACGATGGCTCCGGGGGTGGGATTCGAACCCACGACCAATCGGTTAACAGCCGAACGCTCTGCCGCTGAGCTACCCCGGAATAAAATATTTACCAAAATTACTTTGGTTTTATACTTTATCAATAATCCCTTAATTTTTCAATACCCTTAAACCCTTGTACTTTTTCAAGCGCCTTAGCTTCAATTTGGCGGATGCGTTCGCGGGTTACACCAAACTCTTCACCGACTTCTTCCAAAGTATGCGAAACGCCGTCGGAAAGGCCGAAGCGCATTTCTAAAATTTTCTGTTCACGAGGAAGGAGATCCTTAATTGCTTCTTTAACATATTCCCGCAAAAGCTGTAGTGCTGCCGCGCGGTCAGGAGAAACATTTTTGAAATCTTCTATAAAATCTTCAAGCACACTATCCTCATCTTCATCGCCGACCGAAGTATCAAGCGAAACCGTATCCTGAGAAATCTGAATCAAATTTCTAATTTTTTCCACATCCTCACCCATCTCCGAAGCAATTTCTTCCGGCAGCGGTTCGCGCCCCAAATCCTGAATCAATTGCCGCGCCACTTGCTGATAGCGATTAATTGTTTCAACCATATGCACTGGAATTCTAATCGTGCGGGACTGATCCGCGAGCGCACGCGTTACGGCCTGGCGAATCCACCAAGTCGCGTAAGTGGAAAATTTATAGCCCTTGCTCGGATCAAATTTTTCTACGGCACGCATTAATCCAATATTTCCTTCCTGAATCAAATCAGCCAAAGATAAATTCTTTCCTACAAATTTTTTTGCAATAGAAACAACTAGTCGCAGATTCGCAACCATCAGTCTCTGCGCCGCTTCCTGGTCTCCTTGATCCTTGCGCCGAGCCAAAGCCATTTCTTCCTCGGTTGTTAAAAGCGGAACCTTGCCGATTTCTCGGAGATACATTTGAATAGAATCGGCGGAAATATCTCCCAGATCAAGTCTCTTTTTTTCTTTACTTACCCCGATATCGGCTAAAAGTTTTTTTCTTTCTTCGGTGCGCCCCAAAATATCGGACTTAACTTCAACTACGGAAATGCCAGCCTCATCAACTTTATCCAAAAATTCTTCGTATTTTTTTATATAATTTTCCAGATCAACAAAAGTAAAAAGAATTTCCGAATCAGTTAAAAAACCTCTCATACGGCCCTTGTCTAAGAGAGTTTTTATTGCTTCTTCGCCTGGCGGAAGAATTTTTGGTACAAGAACCCGCGCGACTTTTTTCGCACTTACTTTTTGTCCGCCCCGCTTAGCCACCTTCTTTTTCCGACCTATTTTTTTAATTTTTTTGGCGCCACGACTTTTTTTCTTCGGCCGACGCACTTTTTTAATTTTCATTTATTTTAAAAAGTATAAAATTTTAATCAAATCCTTAACCTGCATAGACAAATTACAAAACTTCCCTCCCCAACTTATGTTTAGATATTTATTAACTTATTAAATTCTTCTGCTAGTTCTTTTATCCTGCCAAACTCTTTATTTTCTTCAGCTTTTTTCATCTCGACTTGCAACCGCCTTTGTTCGCTTTTGATATAATCCTCGCGTAAAGATTTTGCATTCTGTAAAATCTCATTTCCAATTTCTTCATCGCTGAAATCGGCAAAATCTTTTTCCGCCAAAAGAAATAAGCTCGCAATATATTTTTTTTCATTCGGATCGTCCGTTATGCTCTGCATTACGTTCTCTAGGTTTGTTTTATCCACAGGCTTATTGTAATACAAAATTAAGTTTTTGTAAATTTCTCCTGACAACCGGTCGGGGAACATAAAAGGCTCAAGATAAGGTATGGCAAGAGATAACTGATTAGGATATTTAAAAATCAAAGAAATAAACCGTTCGGCGAGAAGCGAGAGGCGGTTTTTTACTGAAACTGAAACTATTTTTTCCGCGGATGAAACAGGACACGGTGCTGCCTTTTCTCGAGGCATTGACTCCCGTAAAACCTGCTCGGGTACTCCTAAAATATTTGCCAATTTTTCCAGATAAAAAGTTTGTTCAACTTTGTCGGGAATTTTTATAAGTTGGGCAAGTAAAATTTTTGCCGCTCTCTTTTTATCATCAACTTTTCGAAGATCAAGCCCGGCTAAAGTTTTTTTAATATAATAATCCATGAAGGCCATGGAATTAGCGATTGCGTCGCGCCAAAGGTTGGGATCTTTTTTTATGTAATCGTCCGGATCTTTTCCGATTTCAGGCGAAAGCATTATAACTTTGATATTAATCCCCTCTTTTAAAGCAACATCAATTCCACGCATAGCCGCCGTGTTACCAGCTAAATCCGCATCAAAAGAAATTGCGAGATTTGGCGAGTATCTCTTCAATAAATTTATTTGTTCTACGGTCATGGCCGTGCCGGACGACGCCACAACATTTTGGACACCTGCCTGATGCGAAGCAATCACATCCATATTCCCTTCAACCATTACTGCCAAATTTTCTTTTTTAATTTCCTGTTTGGCAAAATCAAGCCCAAAAATCACGCGGCTTTTGTCGTAGACCAGTGTCTGCGGCGTGTTCACGTATTTTCCGCCGACGTTTTCTTTTTTCTCGGCTTCCGGCATCAAACGTGCCGTGAATCCAACAACATGACCATGGATATCACGGATAGGAAACATAATTCTTCCTCGAAAACGGTCATAATAACCGGCACCTCGTTCTTTTTTAACGGAAAGTCCGGCTAAAAAAATATCTTTTTCCAAAAAACCTTTTCCACACAAAAATTTTATCTCAGCGTCCCACGAATTTGGTGCGAAGCCAAGAAAAAACTTTTCTACCGTTTCTTCGGTCAGGGCACGTTTTTCGAAAAGATATTTTCTCGCCCCTTCAGCTTCAGCCATTTTCATTAAACTGTAGTGATAAAATCTTGCCGCCGCTTCTAAAACATCAAGCAGCTTTGTTTTTTGATTGCTCAAACTTTTATCTTCATAGCGGAGCGTGACGCCGGCGCGCTTAGCCAAAATTTTTAGCGCTTCGGGAAATTCAATATTCTCAATTCTTTGGACAAAACTTATCACATCGCCACCTTCACCGCAACCAAAACAATGCCATATTTGTTTATCGCGAGAAACCATAAAAGAAGGCGTCTTCTCATTATGAAACGGACAAAGACCCTTCCAATTTCCGCCGGCTTGTTTCATGTTTGATACGTATTCGCTAATAATCTCAACGATGTCCAGGCGGTTTTTAATTTCCTCAACTTGCGAATCGGACATAAAATAAGAAATCGCTTTTAAGCTAAATTTATGCTACAATAACAAAAGTATTTGCTTTAATATTGTAGTTTAAAATCGGTTTTTAGTAAAGATATGCCAACCAAAAAAATTGCCGAGTTAAAAAACCTAGTGAATGAACCAAAAATCGCTTATTTTACCATGGAAATCGGGCTTCGCGAGGAAATTCCGACTTACAGCGGCGGATTGGGAATTCTGGCGGGAGACGCGACAAAATCCGCGGCTGATCTAGAAATTCCTTTTGTCGCTATTACTCTTTTAAATCATAAAGGATATTTTAAACAGGAACTCACGAAAACCGGTCGGCAGATTGAGCATCCAGTAAAATGGAATCCTAGCAAATATCTTACTCCGCTACCCTTTACAACTGAAGTACATATTCACGGGCGGCGGATCATAATTAAACCATGGCTTTATACCGTGCGCAGCGCGACTGGGGCAAAAGTGCATGTTATTTTTTTAGATACTGATCTTAAAGAAAATATCTTGAAAGACAGAAAAATTTCTTATTTTCTCTATGGTGGAGATTCTAAATATAGATTAAAACAAGAAATTGTTTTGGGTATCGGTGGCGTGAGGATTTTAAAATCACTCGGAGTTGAGGTGAAAAAATACCACATGAACGAAGGACATGCCGCGTTTTTGACTTTGGAACTTTTGCGCATGAATAATTTTAATTTGGAAGAAACGCGAAAAAAATGTGTCTTCACAACCCACACGCCAGTTGCCGCCGGACACGACCATTTTGACTACGCCCTTGCGGAGGAACAAATGGAGCCACTCGTCGCGCCAACGCTTCTTAGAAAACTTTGCGGAAAAGAAAATTTAAATATGACTCGCCTCGCCTTCAATATGAGTAATTATGTGAACGGCGTTGCGAAACGCCACCGAGAAATTTCCAAAAAAATGTTTCCGGGATATGAAATTCACGCCATTACAAACGGCGTTCATTCTTACACCTGGACGCATCCAGCTTTCCGCAAACTTTATGATAAATATCTTCCCGGCTGGGAATCCGAACCGGAACTTTTTATTCGCGCGCCAATAATTCCCAACGAAGAAGTCTGGAAGGCTCGCGAGAAGGCAAAAAAAAATTTAATTGATTATGTAAATAGTTTGACCGGAATCGGCATGAAACAAAATGTTTTAACCGTCGGTTTTGCCCGCCGCGCCACGGCTTATAAAAGACATAATTTTATTTTTAGGGATTTAAAACGCCTCGAAGAAATTGCTAAAAAATTTCCTTTACAAATAATTTTCGCGGGTAAAGCTCATCCGAGAGATCTGGGCGGCAAAAAAAATATCAGGGAGGTTTTCCAAAATATTAAAAAATTAAAAGGAAAAATAAAAATAGTTTATTTGCCGAACTATAATATTGAAATGGCAAAAAAAGTAACCTCCGGCGTTGATGTTTGGTTAAACAATCCCGAACGGCCGATGGAGGCTTCAGGGACTTCGGGAATGAAAGCGGCGCATAACGGCGTGATTAATTTCTCCATTTTAGATGGTTGGTGGATTGAGGGATTTGTTGAGGGCGTAACCGGCTGGGCAATCGGCCCGAAACCCGATGAGAAAATAAATCTGGTTGCGGCGCAAAAAAGAGAGTTGGACGATTTATATAACAAACTTGAATACACAATTTTACCAATGTATTATGATCGCCGCGATGAATGGATGAGCATGATGGAAAATTCCATCAGCAAGCTGGCTTATTATTTTAATACTCACCGCATGATGCGACGATATGTCCTTTATGCTTATTTATAAAAATATGACGCGAACAGAATTACAAAAGATTAAAAAAAATCCAACGTTGATCGCTAAATATGTTGACCACACCGAAGTCAGCCCAAATTCCACGGCGGCAGATATCAAAAAACTTTGTGCTGAAGCAAAAAAATATGGATTTTATTTGGTTATGGTCTTGCCTTATTACGCGCCGCTCGCAAAAAAATTATTGCGCAGGACGAAAATAAAAGTTGGCGTGGTTATGGGTTTTCCTTTTGGCGTGCAATGTACCGAGGCAAAATTGGCCGAACTTAAAATGGCGTATCCTTTTGCTGATGAATTTGATTTTGTTATAAACCGCCAGGCTTTAAAAAATAAAGATTATGGATTTATCCTGAAAGAGTTAAAAATATTAGCTAGGGAAAAACGCGGAAAAATCATGAAAGTTATTATTGAATCGCCGGAACTTACAAACGCGGAAATTTATAAAGCTTCACAATTGGTTTTAGCCTCCGGCGCTGATTTTGTTAAAACCGCAGTAGGCCTCCGCGCTGGCGCAAAAATTTCAGATGTAAAAATCATGAAAAGAGTTGTAAGTGATAAAATTAAAATTAAAGCCTCGGGTGGAATTAAAAATTTAAAAACCGCTTTAGCATTTCTCTCCGCTGGCGCTGACCGCCTCGGAACCTCACATGGTGTAGAAATTATAAAAAGCGGGTTTAGTAAAAAGAAAAGTTATTTTCACGAATGAAAACTATAATTCTAAAAATAAATTCTAAGAAACCAGAAAAAGAAAAAATAAAAATAGCCGCCTCTATTCTTCGCCGAGGCGGTTTAGTTGCGTTTCCCACGGATACGGTTTATGGCCTGGCCGCTGACGCCACAAATTCTAAAGCCGTGAAAAAAATATTTGAAGTCAAAAAAAGACCACTCACCAATCCCCTGCCAATTTTGATCGCAAAAAAAAGAGATCTCAAAAAATATACGGGCAAGATTTCTGCGGAAATAAAAAAAATAACAGATAAATTTTGGCCTGGGCCGCTGACAATCGTCCTTAAAAAGAAAAAAATGATTTCAAATGCAGTTACTGCCGACCTTCCCTGTGTAGGCGTGCGCGTACCAGATAATGCCGTCGCTCTAGCGCTAATCCAGACTCTCGGCCGGCCGCTTGCCGCAACTTCAGCAAACTTATCAAACAGGCCAAGTCCAAAAACCGCGACGGCCGTGAAAAAAAATTTAGACAATAAAATTGACTTAATCTTAGACGGCGGAAAAACAAAACTTGGCCGGGAATCAACTGTGCTAGATTGTACCAGCTCGCCACCCACCGTTCGTCGCCCTGGTACAATTACCATGGCAACAATCGAAAAAATACTAAAGAATAAAAAAACAGGCCGCTAAGCCCGTTTTAAAAATGAGTACTGTTTATCTCATTAAAAAATTAATAACTAAAGCCAACAGGAGAATCACGAATAAATTGACCACGGTAAAAAGAAGCATTTTAACGGCTTCTTTTCTATTATTATTATCAAACCAAAGATAAATCGGCCGACCGAAAACTAAAAGCCCGCAAACGAGCGCGGAAAAAACGAAAAGTAAAAGAAACACAACTGGTCCCCAAAAATTTTCCATCTGCCCGAAAATTTTTTCGCCGTTTGTCATGACTAAAACTACAAGCATCACATAAACAAAAACTCCGACTGCATTGATCAATGACCATAACCAAATTTTTTGATTTTTCATAAATTTTAATTTTATTAATTTATTCCTTTTTTAATGCCACGATCGGCTCAAGACGTGAAGCGGTACGAGCCGGATAAATTCCGGAAATCAAACCGACTAAAACGGAAACGCTAACCGCGAGCAAAATATACTGTGGTGAAAGATGAAATTTCCAAGCAAAACCCAATGAATTTGCGACAATGCTCATTAAAAAAGAAAACGCGGTGCCCAAGATAATGCCGGCTATGCCCCCTAAAAAAGTAACTCCAACAGCTTCAACCAAAAATTGATTTAAAATATCCCGGCTCTTTGCTCCGATAGCTTTACGTAATCCAATTTCAAATGTCCGTTCAGCAACGGCTACATACATTACGTTCATAATTCCGACGCCTCCGACCACAAGCGAAATTGAAGCCAGGGCAAAAAGTAAAATTTTTATCGCGCCAGTGATAATACCAAGTAATGCCAACCCTTCTGCCGCGGACATCACAGCGAAATCATCTTTTCCGGGATCATCTATTTCATGTAATTCGCGCATTCGCAAAATAACATCATCAACCGTAACCTCAGTAAGGGCGGTGTCCTTAATTTGAATAAAAATAAATTGAATATAATCTACTCCCAAAATTAATTTCTGCATCGTACGCAGAGGCATAATAGCAATGTCATCAAAAGAAAAAACCCCAGCGCTCCCCCGCTCTTTCATTACGCCGATAATACGGTAACTCTGCTTTCCAATTTTTATTCTTTCCCCAATAGCGTCTTTATCTCCAAATAATTGATTTTTAAGATTACTACCGAGAACGACCACTCTTGCCAAACTCTTATCTTCTGCGTCGGTAAAAAAACGACCCTCGCCCACTTCCCCGGAATCTATCGCGTCAAATGAGGACGTGACACCAAAAATCAGGGTCACTTTATTTTGTTCTTTATAAGAAAAAACTGCCTGGCCAGTTTGGCCAGAATAAACATCACGGACATTGGCAATTTTTCTTAATTCATCCGCATCTTTTTCTTTTAGAGTGGTGATCGTAACACCCTGAGCCATACCGGACACATTTTCGCTTGAAACATGCCCCGTTGAAGGAACTTTAACTTCTACTTCAATATAATCTGTTCCAAACATTGTTACCTGTCCAATAATAAAATCCTCAATAGCCCTCCCGGCCGAAAGTACAACAATCACAGCGGTAATACCGACCGTGATGCCCAAAACCGTTAAAACAGTCCTCATTTTATGCCGCAGGAGCGCGTCGGTCGCGATGTTAATTGGTGTTTTTAAAAAAGATAAATTCATTTTACTCGTAGCGTAAAGCCTCAATCGGATTTAATTTTGCCGCTCGCCGTGCCGGATAAATTCCAAAAATTAATCCTATCAAAATAGAAATTGAACACGCAAGAAGAATTGCTTTATAAGAAATTATAAGATTCCATTCGTAACCAAGTTGCTGGGCTACGACGGCCACTAAAAAAGAGATTAAAACTCCAAAAATCACACCAACAACCCCTCCGGATAAAGTTACAACTATCGCTTCGGCTAAAAATTGGCTTAAAATATTTTTATTTTTAGCTCCAAGGGCTTTTCGCAAACCGACCTCTCGCGTCCGCTCCACCACGGCGATTAACATTATGTTCATAATCCCAATACCGCCGACTAAAAGAGATATCGCAGCAATAGCCGCTAAAAAATAAGTCAAGGAATCCGTGATCGCCGAAAAAATTTCCATAGCTTGAGTTTGCGCTCTAAGACTAAAGTCGTCAGGCTCATTTTTATCGAGTTTGTGGCGATCACGAAGAAGAACCCTGATATCGGCCATAGCCCGATCAATATTTTCCTCGGAGTCTATCTGAACTCTGGCTAAAGAAACATAATTAACGCCCAACATTATTTTTTGCGCGGTAGAAATCGGAATAAAAGACAGGGCATCCTGATTTTCAAACATTTGCGTACCCTTTTTCTCCATAACGCCAATAACCTTAAACTCTTCTTTTTTTATTTTAATATTTTTTCCAATGGGATTATTATCTCCAAATAATTCTTCGGCGACATCTGCCCCTAGCACAACCACCCGAGCTAAATCCTTTTCCTCATCCTCGCTTAAAAAACGCCCGCTTGCCACCTCTGCGCCATGTACCTTAATATAGCTTGCTGTTGTACCAACAAATGTTCCGTCGTATTTTCTTTCCCTCCATTGAAAGGTTCCTACGCCACGATTATAATAAGTTACGGCTACAGCATTTGGAACATTATTATTTTTTAAAATCGCGTCAATGTCATCATTCTTTAAAGTAGTATTAACAATTCCCATAACTGACGGCGGCGGTCCCTCTTCTTCTGACGCGCCCGGGAAAATTCCGATTAAATTTGATCCCATTCCCTTTACTTGATTTAAAATCAAACTCTGCGCTCCGCCACCCACAGAAACAATGATAATAACTGAAGCAATACCAATAATTATCCCGAGCATTGTCATAAATGTTCGGGATTTTTTAGCTTTAAGTCCAATATAGGCAATGCGAAATGTTGACTGTAAATCCATAAACTACTTTATTAAATCCTCTGTATCTTTCGCGAAGAGTCTCTGTTTTACCTCTTCATCCGCCTGAACTGTCCCATCCATAATTTTTATGATGCGCCGCGCATGTTCGGCCGTATATTTTTCATGAGTAACAAGAATAATAGTTTTTCCTTTTTCATTCAAATTTTGTAAAATTTCCATAACTAATTTTCCACTCTTGGAATCAAGATTACCGGTCGGTTCATCAGCAAAAATAACCTCTGGTTCGGTTACAAGCGCCCGGGCAATGGCCACTCTTTGTTTCTCTCCACCTGATAATTGATTGGAAAGATTGTCCAGGCGGTGATACAGCCCGACTGCCTTAATCGCATCAATGATAGCCTTGCGCTGATCTTTTATTCTCCTTTTTTCATCATAAAGAAGCGGGAGGCGGACATTATCATACACGGAAGTTTTTGGTAAAAGATTAAAAGACTGAAAAATGAAACCTATTTTTTCATTTCTAATTACGGCTAATTCATCATCAGTAAATTGCCCGCCATCTTTGCCGTCAAAAAAATATTGTCCGCAGGTTTGTCTCTCCAGAAAACCTAAAATCTGCATCAAGGTTGATTTACCCGAGCCGGACGGACCCATGATCGCAACAAACTCCCCTTTATTAATTTCGAGATCAATATTATGCAAGACCTTGGTAATTACTCCATCATTATCGTATTCTTTACAGAGATGAATTGTTTTTATAAGCGATTGACCCATATTAAGGTTTTTTCTCCAAAATAATTACCTTATCTCCGACCGAGAGACCGGAAATAACTTCTATTTCACCCTCATCGCCTCTTAGACCGACTTCAACGTCTTTTTCTATCGGCTTTCCGTCCACGAGAATTTTTACAAATTGTCCGCCATCTTCATCTTCTTGTAACGCCCGATAAGGCACGGTTAAAACATTTTCCCGGCTTGCTGTTAAAATATCGCAATTTGCCGTCATGCCAGTTTTTACTTCATAAGTTGATTCATCCATTTCCACTTTAACTTTGTAATAAACAACGTCTTGAATAACTGTTTCTGCCGGATAAATTAAAATCACCCGACCATTAAACTTAACATCGTCCGGATAAGCATCAAGTGTTATGGTAACGATATTTTCAACTTTAACTTTAGCGATATCAGATTCGGGAATATCAACCTCAACATAAAATTTATTTTTTCCGAGCATGGAAATAACCGCTTTAGTTAAACTTATCTGCTCACCTACGCTATAATTCACAAAAGTAATTTTACCGTCGGTTGGAGCTTTTAAAACATAATCATCGAGTTGACTTTTGTAATATTGAAGTGAGGCGCTCGCCTGAGCGACCTGGGCGCGGTAATAAGAAACATCAACTGTGCGCGGCGCAGCTGTTTTATAATCACGCTGGGCCTTGGCTAAATTATAAGAACCGAGGGCATTGTCTACGCTGGCCTTAGAGCTTGCAAGCTGAACATCTTTGCTTGCCACGGCTGTAGAAAAATTTGTTTTCGCGGTTGTGAGTGTATTATTAGCAGTATTCACCGCCGCCTGATAAGTATCGACCTGCGTTTGATAATTATTTTCTGCGTTTAAGAGTGACTGTTCCGAAGATTGGACAGCGGAAAGAGCTGTCGCGGCCGAGGCCTGATCTGCTTTCACGTTCGTTTTTACTGTTTCAATCGTAGCAAGTTCGGTAGTGCTACTGGCCGAAGCCGAGGAAACTGCCGAGAGCAAATGAGACAGCGCAGTTAATGTAGTATTTAAAGTAGAAATAGTTTTATCTAACGCCAAATGTACGTCCGCTGAAGTATCTGTTGTTTTTGCCAGGTTTATTGTGGTCTTTGCAGAACTTGACTCGTTAACAGCTGACATTCTGGCGGCATCGGCTGCATAAATCTTCTGCTGATCGGCTGTGATGCCGCTTCTTACAATAGATAGATTATAATTAATATTATTTAAAACAATATCCCCTAAAAGTAAATTTGTCTCCATTGATGTAATCGCGCTACTTTTAGCATTTGTGACCGCTTGACTATAGTAAATTTTCGCATTTTCCAAATTTCTTTGGCTATCGGTGAGCGAAGTTTCTGCTGAAGTTACGGCCTTTTCGTAACCTTCTATATCTTTATCTAATTTAGCCGCAAGAGCCTCGTAATCGCGTTTAGCGTTTTCATAAGCGGTCTTTGTGTTATTAACCGTCTCTTCGGAAATTTGAATATCTTCAGAGCTCGCGCCGGCTAAAATTTTATTTAAATTAGAAGCGGCCGAGGATAAACTAGCCTGAGCTTGTGCCACTTGCGCCCGAGCCGCCCGGTCGTCAAGGCGAGCTAAAATTTGACCAGTCTTAACCTCGTCATCTTCTTTCACGGAAATTTCAGTCAATGTTCCCGTTGTTTTAAAATTTAAATCAATTTTTTCAGAAGTTGTCACCGCACCCGTCACTGAAACCGTCTGGCTTATATTGCCCATCTTGGCTTCTTCGATAACATACTCAATTTTGTTGGCCTTAATTGCGGCGCTGGCAAAATACCACCCACCAAAAACAACCACAACTAAAATTACCCAAAAAATCTTTTTCTTAATTAAAGATTGAAAAAAAACAAATACCTTGCCCATATAATTTTATTCAAAAAAAATAATTAAATATTTATATTTAAACTATTTATTTATTATACCACCTTTTTCC
>Ga0265297_10009486_pt1 | contig 12527 bp, 19 predicted proteins | sample Munlanlwell13791_FD_192502 | JGI IMG/M metagenome (GOLD analysis project Ga0265297, IMG submission 192502) | Leachate microbial communities from a municipal landfill in Southern Ontario, Canada - Leachate well 137-91 | ecosystem: Engineered > Solid waste > Landfill > Unclassified | place...
ATTGCATATTCCATTCCTTTTTGTAAATTATTAATAGTTGAATAGTTTAATAAACGTTTAGGATCATCTTTAAATAATTCAATTATTTCATCTTCTGATGGTCCAACTAATAAATTCTTAATACTTTCATTAGTGGATTTATCCATATAACTTTTTATTAATTTTGCAACATCATAGTGTTTATTAGTTAATGATATTTGATATGGAGTATAATTATCTTCTTCTTCTTCAGTTATACTATAATGACTACTATAAACATCAGCACCATTTTCTAATAAAAATTTTACAATATCATAATGTCCTTCATAAGAGGCATTAAATAATGGCATATCTCTATTAATATGTATATCAGCACCATTATCAATTGCATATTTAACTATATCTAAATTTCCTTTTGTACAAGATTCTTCTAAAATATAATTTACATATTTAAGAAGAGTATCATCTTTCTCAACTGATATTTTAACACCATTTAACCAACCTATATGTACTGATTGCCATAATAAATCAATAAGACTTAAATCACTATATTTTTTTAATAATTCTTCGTCTGATGGTCCAACTAATAAATTCTTAATACTTTCATTATATTGTAAAAATTTTGTTATCATTATTAAGGTAATTTAATTATAGCAATTGCTTCTTTAGGTTCAATTCCATCTTCAAATAATTGAACTAATTTATCATCATTTTGTTTCATGAAGATATTTGTTTGTTGTTCAGTATAATCAAAATCATTAATTATTGAATCTTTTATTTCATCTAAAAAACCTTGATAATTACTATCAACACTTTCATTTATAAATTCCTTGAATTTTTTCATTAAATCTTTTTCTTTTATATATAAAAAAAATGAGATTAACTTTTATTAATCTCATTTAAATATTTTATTTTAAATTCATCATAATTTTTATCCAATATTAGAATATAATTATAATTATTATTTAACACAGATTCTTTTTTTAAATCATTTTTTTCTTTTTGTAAATTATAAATATAAGTGGATTTAATTTCTATAATAAGATTTAAACTTGAAAAATAAAAATCAGGAAAATATTTTCTATCTTTACCATGAACCTCCACAACCACCTCCACCTGTAGACCCACCACCGAATCCTCCGAATGAATCAGATGAACTTGATGAACTTGAATACGATGAACTTGAATTATAAGAATCTCTTCTTCTTCTTTCTTCTGATTCTTCCTCTTCACGTTTTCTTCTTTTAACTCTTTCTTCTTCGTCTTTTATTCTTTTTAATCTATCTTTTTCATTAGAAATAGAAGAGTTAACAAATCTTTCAATTTCAACATATTTATTATATTGTTTCATTATTTCAGAACTAGGTAATTTTAATAATTCTTCTAATTCTTTTACATAAACTAATACTTTATTAACATCGGATGTTAACCCATAATCTTGTAAATTTTTAATCCAACTATTAACACCTACTTTATAATTTTCAATAGTTTTTAACATGTTAGGTATTGATTGTTGTGTATTAGATATATTATTGAATATAGTTTTAACATTAGATAATCTACCTAATAATAATTCAACACTACCGAATAATTCAGAAACACCAATGTTTTTCTTAACGATTTCAGATATTTTATCCATATCATCATTGGTTACTATATTACCTGATTTAATATTATAATATTCTAAATCTTTTTCAATATCATTAATTTTTTTAATATATTTTTTTGTTTCTTGTACATATGAATCAGTATTTAATGCTGTAGAATAAACATTATTAAAACTTTGTACTTTACTTATTAATGAACCTAATGTTCTATTATAATTAAATAATTTATCTATAATCTCTGTATTGTCTGTTGGTGTATTTGGTAATGTATTACTATTGACAATATTTTGAAATTCTGTTATAATATCCTTTACATATTTAGTTTCTTTTGTATTTTTAGTTTCTTGACTAAATTTATCTAAAAGTAACTGAATATCTTTTAATATATTTTCTGACCTATCTCTTAATTCTTTTAATGCTCTTTTTTTATCTTCTGATTTCTTATATTGACTAATAAGGAAACCAATAAGTAATCCCAATATAGCCAATATAGCAATAACTGTCATAACATTAATTCCAATTCGTTTATATTCTGCTTCTTGACGGGCTTTTTCTTCTTGATATTGTTTTTTAAACATTTTGATATCTTCCGAATTAGTTCCAATTTGGTTTATAATTGCATCAACTAACTTATCAATACCTGCGGTATAATTTCCCGCTTTAAATTCAGGAACTAATACATTTCTACCAAATCTACTACATAAAGCATCAGGTAATACAATTTCAGCACCGTATCCTGTTCTAATTTCCCATTTGCGGTCTTTCTCACTGATTGCAATTAATATACCATCATTAGCACCTTTTTTACCAACACCCCATTTTTCAAAAACATCAGTAGCAAGAGAACTAATATATGTTATTTCTTCTTCTCCACCTATGGTATTAACTGTTACAACAGCAATTTCCACACCTGATGATTTTTCATATCTTGATAACTTAGCATTTAATGAATCTTCTGCTGATTGTGGAAATACTAAATCAGCATAATCATTTACATAATTATTTGGTTTTGGAACATCAGTATTAATATCATATTTTGAGAAATTTTTCTTCAAAGATGTAAATCCTATGATATCTTTTAATTCAATACCAGATGCACCGTATTCTTTTTGAAAATCTTCCCATGCATATTCGGGTGTATTAAAGAATTTATTCTTATTGTAATAAGACTCAAATTTACTTGCAACTTGTTGTAATGATTCATTACTTTGTGCAAATTCCATTTTAGTTGAATCATTTGATGCCATCACTCTTGGTGGTACAATACCCATGTTAACCATCATTAAAAATGCAGCTAACCAATGTTTAATTCCTTCGTTCATTTGTTCTGTGTTTTGTGAATTAAATTTATTATATTCTCTTATGTAATCTTGATAATTATTTACGTGTTTCATAAAAATTATTTTTCTTTTATATATAAAAAAAGAGAAATAATTTTTAAATATTATATTAAAATTTTACTATCATACATTTTTTATTTTGTTCTTTTGCTAAATTAATTGAACTCAATGTTCCTTTGGAAATTTCGTCCCAAAAAGCAATAACCTTATCAGATTCTTTAATAATATCTTTATTTCTTATAAAACCTGCTGCCTTTTTATACTTTTCCCAATCAGGTTTAAAAATAATAGGTTCTATATTATTTTCTTTTGCCCAACGTTCTGCTAAACTATCAGCACCTTTTGCTCCACCTGATACTATATATGTAATCGGTTCTCTTTTGTGTATGATATCTAAATACTTTTTAAGTAATTCATAATCATTAAATGTTCTTGAACCTACAACTGCTAACTTCATTTAATCATTATTTATAATAAATTCTAAATAATCTTTAATAACTTGATCGTGACCAAATGCCCATTCATAGTTATCAACATCTTCAAATTTAATCCATTGTGGATCTTCAACTTCACCTTCTACTTCGTTATTTTCAGTAGTTAATTTTGGTAGTACTTCTTCATCGTCAACGACAAAACATAAACCAAATCTTGCTGTTACATTTTGTCTATTTTGTGTTGGTTCACTTGCAACAAACCAAGGTTGTTTCATATGACTAATCATTTCTAAATCAGATTCCATTATTTCTTGTAGGTTTAATCCTACTTCTTCCCATGTTTCTCTGATAATAGCATCGGTTAATGATTCGTTCCTATCAAGATACCCACAAACTAAATTCATCATTCCTTTAAAATCAGCTGAATTTGGTCCTCTTTTACTTACTAATACCATTGGGTATTCATCACTTTCTCTCCATGCAAATACAACACCTGCGACTGCCATACTTCTACTAAACCACACTTCTTTACCATCAATCATTATTGATTTATTTGGTTCATTATTAAATTTCATAATTCTTTATTATTTTTTGTTTATTATTTATGCAAAATTACGAAAAATAATCTACAACACAAAATGTTTTCTGATAATTTTCAAAAATATGCAAGATTATGATATATACTTAAACATTTTATTATTATTTTTATATATTTATTATGAAAAAAATTTTAGACATTAGATTTAAGGGTGAAAATTTAGAAAGAAGATTATCTAATCTGTATTCATATAGATTTGAAATAGATGGTTTGATCATGGAATCTTTTGAAGGGTTCATACAATCTCTACGTTCTTCTGATGAAAGATTCAAGGAACAATCATATACTTTGACTGGTTTTGTTGCATGGAAGAAAGGACAAGGGGTGAATTGGTGGGATAAACAAGAAGTATATTGGTTGGGTAAAACAATTGATAGAAATTCTGATGAATATACAGAACTAATTACAAAAGCATACGATTGTATGTTTGAACAGAATGAAGAATTTAGAAATGCTTTAAGAGAATCATTACCATATAAGATTACACATAGTGTAGGTAAAACAAATAAGACTAAAACACTTTTAACAAATAGAGAATTTTTAGGTCAATTAAATAGATTAAGAGAAAAATTAAATGAAAGAAAATATTTCAATTTATTTAATTAATATATAATATAAAATAAAATTAAAATTATGAAAATAATAAAAAAATTAAATGATTTCATAAAAGAATCAGTTGATGCATCAGATAAAATATTTGCTGATATTGTAGAAAATTTGGAACAAGAATATGTACTTGAAGATGTCTCAACAGGAAAAGGATTGGAAGATTATCTTTATTTTGTAGTTATAGATGAACATCCATTTACAATAAGTTATTCTGATAATAAAACAACAATGACTGTTATAGTAGAATTAGAAGAAGGTGGTACTGATAGTTTAGGTTGTTTTGATATAGATGATAATATAGTAGAAACTATTACTCATGTAATAGTTAGTTACTGTGAACAAACTATTGAAGACTAATATGAAAATTAAAAAATATAATGATTTCTTGAATGAATCAATAATAGACAGATGGAAGTATAAAGATACAGTTGATTTTATTGATAATTTAAAAGGTAAGAAAGTTTCATTTTATCAATTTGAAAAAGAATATATTGAAATTATTAAAGATATAGAACTTTCAGCTGATTTACATGCAATAGAAGATACTATACCTTGGTATGGTGATATTTGGTTAAATGGAAAACTTGTAAATTTAACAAAAGAAATAAAAATTATAGAATAATTATGGGAAAAGTATATCACTTAAATGATTTAGAAGAATTTTTTGGATCAGATAATTGGAAATTAGAAATAAATGTAATGGATATTTGGAATGAATATAATCAGAAAAAAATATCTATTGAAGATTTTAATAAAAAATATTATAATAGATTAGTAGAATATAAAACTGATATATCTAATTTAGGAGGTGATGTATGGACTACATTGGAACAACTATTAACTAAATTAACAACATCTGGTAATGATTCAGTTGCAACTTATGAGGATATCTACGATTGGGCAGATAAAAATGATATTTTAATAAAAACAAAATAAAAGATGATAACACAATTCTATAAATACAACGAAAATTTAAAATCATTATTAGTTGGCCCAACAGAGGATGAAGTATTAAATAATTTAAAACAACTTAACCCAACTGATGCATTATTTAAATGTGTTAGGAAAGGAAATGGTTTTCTAAAAGGTGTTATACAATCAGTTGAAGATGGAGCCGATATAAATTCAAAAGATAAACAATTAGATTGGACACCGATTACGTATGCAATAGAAAATGATTTTATTGATATTGTAGTATATCTTATGAAAAAGGGAGTTAAAATAAACAAAAGGACTTTTCCAATTGATTATATTTTAACTAAAGTAGTTGAAAATGGTGATTTTGAAGATTTTAAATATGTATTAAAAAATATTGATGAAATTTTAGATATTAGTGATATTAAAAAAATTAGTGATATTGCATTCAAAAAACATAAAATAGAAATAACTATTTTATTAAATGAATATATTATTGAAATAGAAAATTTTATAAAAAATTATATAAAAAAAATATAAAAGAATGTTAGATTTTAAAAGTTATATAAATGAAAATTACGATGATTATAGTGTTGGTGATATAGTATTAATTAGATATTGGTTAACTGGTGATGTTGTTCCTGTTAAATTAATTGAAAAGGTAACAAAAAATTATTTTATGGTATCTCATAAAATAGAGGGTTCTCTTTTATTTAATGCTCCAGATCATGGTGTTAAAAAATCTAATATATTGGGTAAAACAAGATCTGTTGAAGAACCACCTTTTGATCCAAATAAAGTATCTTTACAAAATCCAAATACAAGACCTAATACATCAGGGATAGTTCCTGGTTGGAATTCTTGGAACAATGATATTGCATTCTAAAAATAAAATAAAAAGTCAATAATATTATTTATTATTGACTTTTTTTATATACAAATCCATTAAATTTTTAAGAGAATCATTATCGGTATAATACCACACCCAATAAGGACTATTTTCTATTCCCTTTGATTCCAAATTTATCATAGAAATTCTTTGTTTTATTGTATCAAAGTATTTAATATCTATATCAAATATTTCTTTTAAGTTTAATTTATACGCAATATAAATTATTTCTGAAATATCATATGTATTCTTAGCATCAACTGCTTTTTTATAATACACTTTATATTCTTCTTTATTAACATTATTAGATGATTTATCAGGGTGAGTAACCATCATTATTTTTCTATAGATAAGTTTAATATCTGATGGTAATTCTTCAACTTTAGGTTTCTCTGGTTTAATAGGTGGAATGTATTCATTATGTTCAGTGGATTTTTCCTGTTCAGAAGTGTTTTCTTCTTCAATTGGATCATCATACTTTAAATCATTCTTCTCTTCAAATTTTACTATATCATTACTTTCCGTATTACTCATAGGTTTAGTATCCTCATCTATATAATACATAATAATATTATCTAATATTCTTATTTTTTTATCATATGATGAGGATATATTTTCTAATTCTAATAATATTAATTTTTTTTGGATATCTTTCATTTATTTAACAATTCTGTTATTAATTTATCATATATATTTATAGATTCTTCGTTAGTTGGTAGATATCTATCTAATACAATTTTACTTCTTTTATTATATTCTTCCATATTGGAATCGTGTTTTGTTAATGCGTATAATAATTGTTCTTTACCTTGTTCTGCATCAAATCCTTCATAATAATATCCACCATCTTTAATCATACTTGCATTATGAACTAAAGGATAATTTAAATATAATGCATCTAAATAAGCATAATTTAATGGGTTATATATTTGATGTGATAATACAACATCAGTATACGTATCTAAAAAATAAGGCATAGCATATCTATCTTCAAAAGTTGCAATTCCATTTTTTACAATATCTAAATAATTCATAGTATTTACAAATAAATTATTATTTTTTACTTTAAATGAATTTGTTATATATAAATGTTTAATTAAACTTGGGTACTCATTATATAATTTTTCAGTTATTAAAATAGGATACATAGCATATTTAACAATATCCAAATTTGGTTCAAAAACTGATATTCTTTTTGGTTCATTTGTCGGTTCATATTTTACTTTTTTATTCAATTCTTTTAATGCATTATCAATAAATAAATTACTCCAAACAAAAGGAATAGAAATAGATTCTTTTTTATACAATGTTTCAAAATAATATTTGTTTGTTTCATAATTTTGAGGTATTAACCAAACATTATCAGGTATATGTTTATAAATTCTTTTTGGTGTATCATTTCCATCAAATAGTACTGTTTGCATATCTAAGACATAACTTGAACCACAATTATAATGGATTATTTTACATTTATTATTTTTTAATGATTCATATTGTTTATCTGATATTTCAGATCCCAATATGAATATAATGTTTATATCATTAATAACATCATCTAATTTGTAACATTTTAATCCAGCAATATTATACATAAATATAGAATCTTCTAAATAATTAACTAAAAAAATATTATAATCTTTTGGTATATTTTTTAATATTAAATATAAGTTAATTATATTTTGTGTAATTCCATTAGTCCATATTTTACTACATTGATCAGTAGATATCGTAATTCCTATATTTATCATTTTTTATTCATTAAATTTTTTATTAAAATATCATATTTTTTAACAACATCTGGATTATCAGAATTATATTTATGTATTATTTTTTTAGATTTTTCTTCATATTCTTCAATGTGATTATCATGTTCTGTCATAGCATAAATTAATTGTTCTCTTCCTTCATCAATATTGAATCCTTCGTAATAATACCCAGCATCTTTAAATAAATGTGCATTATGTACTAATGGATAATGCATATAAACAGCATCTAAATAAGCATAATTTAATGGATTTTCCCATTGATGTGATAAAACTATATCTGTGTGTTCAGATAAGAACCAAGCAGTTGGGAATCTATCTTCAAATGTTGCTTTATGTTCTTTTACAATATCTAATTTGTTCATTAAGTGAACAAACTCACCATTAGTTTTAATTTTGTGTGTGTTAGTTATTTTTATTGTTTTTAGTAATTCAGGTCTATTTCTGTACATGTCTTCTGCAATAAGTATGGGATACATTGAATATTTATAAACATTTATATTTGGTTCAAAAACAGAAATTCTTTTTGGTTCAATTGATGGTTTATAATATGGGTTCTTACCATCTTGTACTAATTGTTCAATATGTTTGTCTAAAAACATAGAGTTCCAAACAAATGGAATTGTTATTACATCTGTTTTATAAAACATTCTCCAATAATGTTTATTTGTATTTTCCATTTGTGGTATAATCCAAACTTCATCTACAATTGAATATGGTGGTCTTTGATCGGCTCTTTCAAATATAATATTTTCCATACTTATAATATATTCATTACCACATTTATAAGGAACTACTTTACATCCTCTATTTCTTAAATATTCTATTTGTTCTAAATCCAAAGAACCACCTAATGGAATAATAATATCTAAAATATCTTTTACTTCACCATATTGTACGGTTTTGTATTTTTCTATATCCCATTCCAATCCGTTTGTTATGTTAATACCACTCATATTAACAATAAAAATATTATAATTATTTTCACTATTCATAAGTGTTCTTGCTAGAAATATAGCATTCTGTTTTATTCCATTAATCCAAACACTCTCATTTTCTTCTACTAAACAAATAGTTATACCTATATTTAAATTACTCATATAATTAAGTTATTTTTCATTATATATTATTATTATAGGGTTCAATTAAAAAAAGGAGTATAATAACTCCTTTTTATTTTAATTAGTTTTTGTGTATTTTAAAATAATCACATCATCCGTTTCTATTGTGAATCCACCAGATACACCATCAAAATATATTGAAGTTGGTGTTGATGAATTAGGAGTGATATTATTTGTATGAAATACAACAGGTGATCCTTGTGCATATGCGAATAAATATCCTATACCATTTAAAATCATAGTAACTGATGATTCTTGTACAGTTTCACCTACTGATAAAGTTGGAAATCCTAATAAATCAACTAAAACAGATGTTGTTGATCCACTATCAGCTGGTGATATTAACTTTTCAACAAATATTGGATTTGATATGTTACTAATCGCAGTTGATAATGATGTATCTACACTTAATCTTGTTGATGATTCTGTTGATAAACTTGTTGATAATGAATTATCTCCTGATAATCGTATAGTTGATAATGATGTATCTACACTTAATCTTGTTGATGATTCTGTTGATAAACTTGTTGATAATGAATTATCTCCTGATAATCGTATAGTCGACAAAGAACTATCCCCACTAACTCTATTTGATATTTCACTTGACAAACCTGTTGATAATGATGTGTCCCCACTAACTCTATTTGATGTTTCTGTTGATAAACTTGTTGATAATGAAGTATCAACACTTAATCTTACTGATGATTCTGTTGAAATTGTAGTTGATAATGAAGTATCAACACTTAATCTTGTTGATACTTCACTTGACATAGAAGTACTTAAATTCTGACTAATAGTAGTAGTATAAGAATCATTTATTTTAAGTCCTGTTCCAGATTTAGATAATGTTGTACCGTCTAAAACTAATGAAAATTGTGTACCACCTAATGTTATTCCTTGGTTATCAGCAGTGTATGTTCCTGCACCCGAATATTGTGTCCACACTTGTGTATTAACACCTGGTATTATTATGGATGTTGGTGAATCAGTTGAAGATAAAACCCACCCTGTTCCTGAACCTGTAGTACCTGTTTCAACGAACGTGTAATTACCAAGTGTAACTTCATTTGATGGTGTACCATCACTATCTAATGATCTATATAAATGTGTATCCCCTGAATTCCAATAATATATACCATTGTATATAGCATTACTTTGATTTTTAACTAATACTCTATCATTATTTTGTAAAATATATCCATCAATAACAGTAACACCAGTTAAATTTATTTCAACCCCAACTGGAGATATAACTCTTACTGATTCTTTAGGATCAAGACCAGCGGCTACTGAATCAACATATGCTCTAGTTACAAGATCATTTGTACTAAAAGTAGTTGCACTTGTACTTATTTTATATCCACTTAATGAAAAATCACCAGTTGCTATAACATTTCCTGATGTACCATTAATTGTAACTGTTTGTGGTTTTATTTGTTTACCTTTTACTAAATGAGCCATTTATTTTAATTTCATTTTATTTTAATTTATATATTAATTTTCATTAATTGATTTTAATTAATATAATTATATTTAACCATTATTACATCTGAACCACTATCTATACCAAATCCTGTTACGATTGAATCATATTTTAATATAGAACCTATTATTGGTATTTCACTAAAGAAAAATGGCATACCAAGTTGAGATGAAGTAGTAGGACTGATGAAATACTCTACACCATTTATATAAGATGATATATAATCTATTGGTTTATATGTTAATGATATATTAGTTGAACCTGTTGTTCCTGACAGTATGGTTGTTCCTGTATCAAATTGCATCCATATCAATGATGATTTTAATTCATTATTAATAATTTTAACCGAATTATTATCAACAACAACATCTAATTTATTTGTGGATTCAGTATAAGTTAATCCACTACCTGCACTATTTTTTCTATTACTTATTTCTGTTGATAAGGATGTTGATATTGTGGTATTTACATATTGAACTGTTGTTCCTGATAGGGTATCACCAGATGAAGGAGTTGTTAATCTTAAATTGCTTTGTAATATTGTACTATTCGCAATTTGTTTTCCTTGTATTTTTGGCATATTAATATAAATTAATTTTTAATTATATATTAAAAAAAAAAAATCATAACCGTTAAGTTATGATTTTTTATCGTGGAGATGCAGGGATTCAAACCCTGGTATTCACTGCTTTCAAAAAGACTTTCTACATGTTTACTTCATTTTTTATTAATCTGTTTATGTTTAAAAATAAATAAAAATAATACAACAGATAATTGTTCTTTTTTAGTCAAATATTTCACAATTATTATATTTAACATAGATGTATTTAGCTTAAGCTAAGACAAGTTCACCTTCTTGTGCGATATTTTCTGTTACGAAAATATTAGCGAATGAGTTAGTTACTGAACTAACTGCATTTTGGAACATATTGTTGCCGTTTAAAGTTTGTTTGCCAGGTTTAAAGTGATTTTGACTAACACTACATGCTTATCTAACCGTTGACAATGAGTCGATTTCAAGTCATCCCCATATCATTATATATATTATATATTAATAATGGAAAAAAGTTTATTTATTATCTAAATAAATCATCATATTATCAATATATTTATCACAAGATAAATCATCAATAAATTCTAACAAACCTGTTGTATATTCTATTACAAATACATTAAGATTTAATTCATGTATTTTTACTAATGTTGAGGGTGAATTTTTAACCTTCATCCCAATATATGTTTTTAATATTTCCATAATTATAGTTTTACTTTATAATTTAAGTTTTCTTTTCTGTTTTTATCTAATTCTTTTTGAAATTCATTTTCTAATATTTTGGTAAAATCTTTATTCAAATTAATACCAACAAGTGCAACACCATTATCACTTTTATATCCTGTTGTCCAATGTACATAGGGATCATCATCTGATTTAATACGTGTATAATAAAACATTGGTGATGTTTCACTTTCCATAGTAGGTTTAAATAACCAATAACGAGTTGTTTTTACAAATTCTTCCATATTTTTATTTATTAATTTAACCAATTGAGTATCCAGGATACTCTTTTTCTTCAACTTCTTTAGGTTTACTAATACCCATTATATTTAAAATTTCTTCAGCTGCATCACGTGCACCCCAAAAATCTGGATTTGTTTCAATATAAACATCATCGTTTTCGTAAATAATTTCTATATTACAAATAATATCAATTATTTTCCTTCTTTTTTTTAAGTATTTTATTGTTTCGGGTTTCATTTTATTTATTTCTTATTGTAATATCCAATGCTA
>Ga0265297_10009487_pt1 | contig 12525 bp, 9 predicted proteins | sample Munlanlwell13791_FD_192502 | JGI IMG/M metagenome (GOLD analysis project Ga0265297, IMG submission 192502) | Leachate microbial communities from a municipal landfill in Southern Ontario, Canada - Leachate well 137-91 | ecosystem: Engineered > Solid waste > Landfill > Unclassified | place...
AGACCCGCTTCCTGTTCGTCTCTCAACTAATAAGGAGGATTATGTCTATAATATCGCACATTTTTTATATGTTGTAAAGGGAAAATGACAAAATTTTTAAATCAATCTAACGTTGGAAAATTTTCTTCCGCTTAACAATGAGGATTGTAGGGCGGCGGGTAAAAAAATCCCCGTTCGAATTGTCGAACAGTGAGGGACTATAGGGCTATTCGTTGAATTTTAACCAAACCATCTCCATACACACAAAAAAGCCGCATTCAAAAGAATGCGGCTTTTTTAGCCGATGATGTTCGAACTCACGACCTCTATAGTGCGATTATAGTGCTCTTCCAACTGAGCTTAATTTTTCTCTTTTGAATCGAGATATTTTTTTAGTGATTCGGCTTCTTCTTTTTTGAAGTTTTCCGCCTTATTATCATAGTAGTTGAATATGGCTTTTTCTCTCTCGTTCCAGATATTGTCCGCTGTGTAGTTTGCGCTGTATGGGACGTAAAGGTCTATCCATGCGGCTATTTTATCCAACTCTTCGCGGCTGAGTTTTGTTTTGCCGTGTCCCGAGCGCAACATTTTCAACAGATCACTCTTTGCCGCGCCTCTGTTGTATGGCGGCAATAGAGTGGGAATAGACTGCATGCCGTTCCAGTTAATACATTTTCCCATAAAGTTTGCATAGCATGGGTAACCGTTATGCATTTTCGGTTGAAGAAGGTTGTAATAGGAATCGTTAAATTCTCTGCGAGCCTGACGATTTTCGATTTTTACATCGAGCAGACTAAAGGCGCGAACGGAATCATTGTTGTGATCTTTTATAAACTTTTCGATTTTTTCATCTGAAACTTTTGCAAGCGAAGATACCGCAACATTGCATTTTCCATCCTTTGAGAAGAGCCGTGGAATGTTGCGGTTATTGTGGCAGCAAATACAGTTCTTGTTTAAAATGGGTTGTATTACTTTTCGATAACTGAAACCTCCGTCTACATCGTAGAACTTTTTCAACTCTTGCGGCTTGCGGTTCGGATGAACGGAATTTGCGCCGCTTTTGTCTCTGTCGCCGTGACAGCCCATACAAGAATAGAATTCTCCTGGCTGCATACTCGTCCAGGAACGCATTGTGGTGACGGCGTTTCCGTTCTCGTCTATCGGTTGAAAATATACGGGTGTACGAGCGGGAATTTTAAAATATACCGAACCGTCGGGCTCGACCGGAACTTCTCCGAGAATTTCCTTTGCGTCCCACGAGGCTTGTCCTAGAGCAATCGGTGTAGATACGACATTTCCGACAGTAACTCCGCCTTCTTTGTTTAACCCTCTTAGGAATCCGACAGGGGCGCGCCTGTCAAAGTATAGTTTTATCACGCGCACCTTTTTGATACTTCCCTTTCTGACGCCCTCGGTTCCCTTACCGTAATATATATTTCGGATAAAAAGAGTTGCGGTGTTGTCGGTGTAGTCGAGGTTGCTTTTAAACGGAGCTGGTTTTTTGCGCGGCGCTATTTCGACGGCTTGCGCACTGTCTAATTCGGCGTCATATGACAGAAGCGTTCTACGTCCGTCGGAAGCTGTAAGATAGAGTCCGTAAGGTTGGGGGTAAATATGATTGTTTGCGGAAATCGGCGTGTATGTCACAACAAAGAGATCTTCCGAAATGGGATATGGATATTGAAATTGTTCTCCTTTTTGTCCGTAGGTGTCGTGGCGGACAGGCTTTTCTTTTCTGGTTGGTGCAAGCAACGTTATTCCGGAATCTTCCTCCATTCCCAGCGATGGATCTATTTTTGCCAACTTGCCGCGCTGGTCGGTGTGATGTCCGCATAATGTCGCAACGTACTTGTCGGTATTGGGAATTTGTCGCGCGTGTACAATCGTCGTCGGGTACCACGATTGATTTCCGTAAAGCTCGCGTTGAAAAGAGCCGTCCGGATTCATTATGAAAAGACCCTGAGTGAAAGTTTGTCCGCGGTCGCTATAATCCCAGCGCGTATAGATAATATTTCCGTTTTCAGTCAGCGATGGAGCTACAGTGTGAACTTGATCGTAGCCGACGCGTCGCAGAAAAGAGCCGTCGGAGGCCATAATGTAGAGATTTGAAACATCTGTAAAAAAGCAATCAACGGTTTGCTCGCAACGGGTAGAATTAAAGACGATATCGCCGTTTGGCAAATATTTCGGTTCTATGTTTGCGCATTTTCCATTTGTTAGTTGAAGAAGCTTTTTGCTCTTTAAATTCATTTTGTAGATCTGGAAATCTTCAAATTGAGATTTCTTCCAGGAGAATAAAATTTCCGTTCCGTCATACGAGACATCGGGGTCCCGCAATGAGCCGGTTTTGTCTTCGATTAGAACCGTCCTCTTTATGTTGCCGAGGCTGTCGATTTCGAGTGTGCACAAGCGAGAATAGGGCGAAAAATGGCTTTCTCCGCGCGCGTCAGATACCGCTTCGTTATAGGCAAAAAAACTCGCCTGATACGGCTGTTTTTCAACATAGACAAATTTTCTTGAACCGTTGGGAACAAGCTCTTTTATCAAATCGGTTCTGAGGATTTTTGCAGCGGAGACATAAATTTTAAGCAAATCTTTTTGGCCTGATTTTTTATTATCGAGTTCGGCTGAAAGTTTGGATTTCTGTTCGGGGTTCTTTATTTCAGACACCGCTTTTTGGGCGAGCTCTATATAGGTCTTTTTTCTGTCTTTGCCGAAAAGCTTTTTGAGGGAGTCTTCACCTAAATCTTGAATGAGCCTGTCCGCCAAGACGGGGTATTTTTCAAAGAGACAGTTCCAGACGAAGTTTTTTGCTCGGCATATGCTTTCGTCGTTGCGGAAACTTAAGAGCATGTTTTCAAAAGAGTTTTTTTGACCGTCGGGAGTTTTAAAATTGGCGAAGAGAATATCGTTTCCCCAGACCTCAATTTCACTCAAAGCGTACCATTTATTTTTGTCGGGACATTTTAGTTCAACGAGCTCGACATAAGTTGTCTCGTGTTTGGGAAAGGAGAAAATCTGTTCTTTGCCGGTTTTTTGGAAAGTTATCGGTACTTCTGCTCCCGAAGAGAATTTTATCTTTCCGCCGCTCCATACATCGTCATGCGGAAAATCGGCGCGCAGTGTAACTTTTATTTGGTTCACGCCGACGAGCCTTCCGAAATCTATTTTCAAGCTGTGAAATTCTTCCTTTTCGGGTCCCCACGAACGCATTGGCCAAGAGCCGTGTCCGTGGTTTTCTTTCGCGCCGTCGATTGCGTTGAAAGCTTTGAAGTTTTGCAGATTTCTGCACTGACTCGAGGCTGTCGCATGCGGAAAAAATGTTACCGCGCTTTCCTGTCTGTCGTACGGATTAAAGGCGAGGTTTCTTTGTTTTAAAAGCTCGTCTACCGTGGAGGTGCTTACTTCCAAAGAATTTGTCGCGCCTTTCTTTATGTATTTCGCCTTGTCTCCTCGGGAGACATTCGGACTGTTTATTTCAAAACACTTGTTTTTGGAAAAAAATACGGCGGCGGGATAGTTCCCCAGCTTTATATTTATATAATTGCGGCCTGTCAGCTTTACGGCTTTGAAGTTTTTGTCCGCATAGAATTTAAAACTTCCGGGCAAACTCCAGTATTTTTTTCTTTCCGCTTTGTCGGAGACGACAAAGAGCGATATGTCTTTGTAAAATCTGCCGTAATAGTGCCGGCCTTTTGGCGATACTTCTTTGGCGATAGCGATATTTGTCCAGCAAAGATATAACGTACAAAGTACGATAAGTATTTTTCTCATAGTGCTTACTACTCCCTTAAGTAAAAGGTGTAAGAATTTTTGTTTGATGGCAATATTTTTTTTGAGGCAAAATATGAAAACGATATTATACTGCCCCCCTTTAAGAAAAGCCTCGAACTTTGAGAGTATTTTCATAAGAAAGAACTCAAATGAATCGGAAGAAATGGACATCGAAGGAAAAGCTACGGATAGTGCTTGAAGGGATAAGAGGACAAGTTCCCCTAGGGGAACTTTGCGTCCGAAACGGCGTCAGCCAAGCTCAATATTACAAATGGCGAGATAAGCTGCTAAAGGAAGGAGAAAAGGCCTTTGAATACGGCGGCGTAACGGCGAACGAAGAGCGTTTGCGGCATGAAAACTTACGCCTTCGCAAGATGATAGGCGACCTCACAATAGAGCTAAAAAAAACGGAAGACGACATAGCGGGCTTGTTATGAACCGTAAACGTAGTGGAGCGGTCGAACTCCGAGACGAAGCGATGCTTGCTATTATCCGACCGATAAAGGCGGAGCATCCGGCTTGGGGGTATCGCAGAATCTGGGCATATCTAAAATACCGCGAAGACATATCCGTAAGTAAACGTCGGATATACCGGATATTGAAAGAGCATAACTTATTGGCAATAAACACGCGTAAGCTAAGGGCGATGAGAACGGAACGCCCCCAAGCCTAAATGTTATGAGCCAAATAAGTTATGGGGAATAGACATGACGAAGATACGGGTAAAAAGCTGCGGGTGGTGCTATTTTGTAGCCGTTAAAGACTGGGCAAGCAAAGAGATAGTCGGTTGTAGCTTATCGTTGACCTCAAAGACTCGCGATTGGCTCAACGCCCTTGAACGCGGTATAAACAAACGGTTCCCCAACGGCATACGTGAATACGAACCGTTAATGCTGGTAAGCGACAACGGCTGCCAGCCGACATCGTCGTCGTTTATGGCGGCATGCTCGGTGCTCGGGGTGAAACAAATCTTTACGTCGTTCTGCAATCCTAAAGGAAATGCGGATACGGAACGATTTTTTAGGACATTGAAAGAAGATCTCGTATGGCCGCGCGAATTTGAAACCTATGCAGAATTGGAGGAGTCGTTAACAACGTGGATAAAGTCGTATAACGAAGATTTTCCGCATTCCGCTATAGGCTATCAAACGCCCGAACAATACGAAAATAATTATGCATTCAACCATCAACTAAATAACCAAAATATTCTCCAAGTTTGCTCTTGATTTAATGGGGGGCATTACACTAACTTGGCATGACAGAACCATAATTATGAACATGAGTAAAGCAGTAAAATCGCAAAAAGAGATTGCGCAAGCGTTGGGCGTATCGATTGCGACGGTCTCTCGAGAGCTGCGCCGCAATCTCTCGGCATACGGCTATGTTGCGATTATCGCGGAGCTTATGGCAAGAATCAGACGCTGTTTTGTCAAGCGTCGCTTCAAGATAACGCAGAGTGTTCTCGAGATAATCAAAGAGCATTTGCAAAAGAAGTGGTCGCCCGAGTGCATTGCAAACACCGTTCTAAAGGGTAAACTTTGCGTTCAAACAATCTACAATCACATCCGCAACAATCCCGAGCTTGCAAGGTTTTTGTTTTTCAAGCGCAGATACAGGAAGCGTGGGGCGGTATCAAGCAGAGGTTTGATTCCGAACAGGATAAGCATAGAAGACCGCCCAAAGCTTGTGGATAAGCGCGTTCGCTACGGAGACATTGAAGGCGATCTGATTGTCGGAGCCAATCACAAAGGCGCGATGCTTACGCTTGTTGAACGCAAAAGCCGTTATGTTTGGGCTGCCAAACTCGAATCTAAAAACGCGAAAGAAACAAGCGATGCAATCGTTGGCGCGCTTGACGGAATCAGAGCCAAAACTTTGACGCTCGACAACGGAAAAGAGTTTGCTGGGCATGAAGACGTAAACGCATCCATAGGCGTTGACGTATACTTTGCGCATCCGTATTGTCCGCATGAAAGAGGCTTGAGCGAGAACACGAACAGACTTTTGCGAAGATATTTTCCAAAGAAAACGGACTTGCGAAAAGTCGGCGATAATGAGGTTGCATTTGCGGTATCGGAGTTGAACTCAAGACCTCGAAAATGCCTGAACTGGAAAACGCCAAACGACTTTTTGAAATATCTAATCCCGACATCATCGGTCGCCCCCATGGGGGCGTAAGAGAGACTAAATTTCTTTATTTAACCTTTACAACTATCAACAATCAACCTACTAAATATCTATTGCTTCTTTGCATTGGCAATTGGAACTTACAATTAATGCGCTATCTTTTGTTTTTACACTTGAGTTTACAAATATTAATTGTATGTGTCATTATATCCAAAACGGCATTAACCAATGAGGCAATTTTTATTTTTTTTATTTTATTTGTGTTTTCCCGCATATTTCGTCATGGGGGATGTATCTGTAAAAACAAGGGGAATTGTTGCGGTTGGCGCGGAATCTCCCGAAAACAGCGCGAAATTACAGGGGCCTTTTTATCTTGTGGATATTCCCATCAATAACGCACTGACGGTTCTTGAGGAGTTGCTGCAAAAACCTATTATCATGTCCGCGAATATCCCCGCTGTTAAGCTGTCGTTTACGTCAAAAAAGCAGATACCGGCATCTGAGGTAATTAAAATAATGCGTTCCCTGCTTATGTTAAACGGCGTGGCCATTATTCCCGTTGACGGCAAATATTATAAAGCCGTACCGGCATCCGGCGTCAGTACCCAGATTCCGGAGTTTCTCATAGGGCGCGCGAACGACATGCCTGCGTCTCAAATCTTCTATACGAAGTTTTTTGAACTTGAGAACATTCAGGTCTCCGACATTGAGGGCAAGCTGAAATCTTCGATGTCTCAAAACAATGTCGGTTCGTTCGAGGCATTTCCGAAGTGCAATTCATTTTGGGTTACCGACACATTGTTGAATCTCCAGCGCATTGAGGACTTGGTCGAAAAATTGGATGTGCCCACAACCGACGTTTTTGTTATGCAAATTTCAAACGCGGCGGCATCGGACATCAAGGACAGAATCACGGCACTGCATCTTGACACTCTCAAGAATGCGGCTTTGAACGCAGATGCCAGAACCAATAAACTAATTGTCTGCGCGCCGAGGTCGACGATTCCGCAAATTAAAAAGCTTGTATCGGAACTTGATGTCGAGTCGGTTGCGCTGTTGAAGAGCGAAGTGATATACATCAAACACGGCGAGGCCGCTAAAGTGGTTGATGTCTTGACGAAAATCGTGAGCGGACAGAAACGCTCAAAAACTTCCGCGCCGCAAGCTTCCCAGCCTCAAAACCAACAACAGCAGCAAAAGCCGCAGGGCGGACAGCGTCCTCCGCTTGAGGCGGAAAACCGCGAAAAACAGCATCCCTCGCAGGCGCTCGGGGAAGCCGAAACGGTTTCTGGGAAAAGTTCGAACGACGGGATCGAGTTTTCGGATTATGTGCAAATTGTCGCCGAAGAACGCAGCAACGCAATAGTCGTCTACGGAACCACCAGCGACCTTCTGCAAATTAAATCTATAATCGAAAAACTTGATATCGTGTTGCTTCAGGTAAAAATCGACGTTTTGATTACGGAAGTAGTACTTACAAACGACCAAGTGTCGGGATTGAGTACTTTCGGTTTTAACTATAACGCAACCGACAACCCCGGATTTTCTGGGTCAACCAACACATATAAGCTGACGGGCTCGAGTTCTCCCGCATTTTCGGTCACCGCGGGCGAAACCAACTTCGCGTTTCTCTTTGATGTCGCAAGGCAGAACCAGAACGTCAAGGTGTTGTCGTCGCCGACGATAGTCACAACCCACAACAAAGAGGCCGAAATAAACATTTCGCAGTCACTGCCTATAATAACGTCCTCAATGAGCGACATCACAAGCATAACGACAACCCGAAGTTCGGTGTCGTACAAAGATATAGGCATAAGGCTTTTAGTGACTCCGCTTGTGGGAAACAACGGCGACATTCAGCTGAAAATCGACCAGAGCGTGGACTCCATATCGGGATATACGACAATAGACAACAACCAGCAGCCGATAATCAGCAAGAGAAAGGCAACCAGTTTTGTCAGCGCAAAAAGCAACGAGGTTATAACCCTCGCGGGGCTGCAGCAGGTCGATACGGCGGAAATGGGAGGAGGCGTTTGGTTGTTGAGCGACATCCCGCTGTTAGGCGAAATATTCAAACCCGCAAAGAACGAATACAAGCGCCGCGAGCTCATAATATTCATCAGGCCGACCGTAGTGGCAAGTTCCTCCGTTGAAAACATTATAAACAACAAGGAAATTAATAATTCTCCCGTAAAGGGCGAAATAAAGACGTTTTGGGAACAAGGCAAATTCTATCCCAACGGCGAACTTGAAAAGGGTGCGGAGGATTTCGAGAAAAACCGCCCATATAATAGGCTTTTGAATATGCCATATTGAAATATTTTATATTCTAATCAAATATAGGCATGCGGTTTACTTTGATATCCAATGCTTAACTATTAAGATATATATTATATGTTTATGATGATATAACGGATGTATATTATCCATACCCTATAATTCTAAAATATATTGCTTGACAACACGGGATATATTTTAAATTTTAAGTCCGCTTGGGAAGTGGGTATCAAATTTAAGCGTTATATCATGAAAAAAAATATAATATTGTCCGTGTTGTTTTTTTCGATCTGCGTCCTGCGCGGCGAAATTCTTGTTTTTAATCAGGGCGGAGCCTACGACGCCTTGAAGATATTATCGGGGATCGACGGCAACGGGGATTATGTGCTGTCCGGAAAGATTTCTGCGGCGGGCGCAACGGCCGGAAACGCAAATTTGAAAATATATTTTGGTGAGACTTTATTGGAGGAAATCTCGCTAAAAAGCGGCACCGTTGTTGATTTACGAAAAATTTTAAATTTGCCTATAGAGAATTTAGCCTCCGGCAACGCTTCGATTGAAGTCAGTCTCGACGGCGTAGCGTCCGTATCCGCCGAGAATTTGAAAATCGTTCCTATTGAAGGCGCATGGGCGGAATTAAGCGGTTCCGACAAATCGGCTTCCGTCGATGCGCCGGCGGAAATGTACGCGTTTATCAACGGAAAAAACGTTTTGGGCGGCGCTGTCATAAATTCGGGAGTTGGTTCGGGGGAAGGGCTTTCCGCCTCCCGTTCGTCGGCGTTAGGCCTAATGTCGTTAAGCTGCATATATTTGGATTCGGTTGTGGGTTCCGACACAAATGACGGCAACATAGATCTTCCGAAGAGAACCTTCGGAGCGGCCGTTTCAGCCTCCGAATCGGGAGGAGTTATTGTTTTTAAGGCTTCGGAAACGCCGTACATAATATCCAATATGCTAATGGGCGGCAAAAGCATCGAAATACATGCGACCGGCAACGTGGTCATTAGAGGACAGTAAATTTAATATGAAACCGACATTGATCATGAATGTAAAAATCTTCGCATCGGTAGTATCGTTGGTTATAATCTCGAATGCGTTGTCCGCTCAAACAACGATAACAATGGCCGGAAATGTCATTGTGGCGGACGATCCTGTTTCGCCAAATCTTGAGGGTATCTTGACTGCCAATAGATATTTAAAAATAGGGACGGGAACGGGCATTGCAACCATCACTCCTACTACATTGTCGATCTATGGAGGGACTATAATAGGCGACGGTGGTGTTTCCATAGGGCAAGGATCTTATGCACGGGAACTCTCTTTTGCGTTCGGACAAAATTCTAGAGCGGGTGCGACAGGAAGTATCGTATTAGGAGATGGTGCAAATGCATCGGCGACAGGCAATGTTGCAATAGGTATCAACTCTTTGGTTGCGGGAAGATATTCAATAGCGTTTGGCTATGGAGCTACTGCGTCGACAGAACCAACTGTGGCTATCGGACTTCTGGCAAGTGCAACAGGCGCACATTCTATAGCGATTGGCTCTGTAAGTGTGTCGAGTGCGTTGACCGCCGTGGCGCTTGGATACAATACAAATGCTTCTGGGCCCGGAAGTCTTGCATTGGCTTCTTCTGCAACCGCGACGGGGATATACTCATGTGCGATAGGACGTGTTGCAAGCGTAACCGGAGATTATTCTATAGCAATAGGCTCTTCTTCAAGTGCAAGTGGAGTTTATTCTTGTGCTTTTGGATATGGTGTTTCGTCAATTGGATATAAGCAGTCCGCAATCGGTTCGTATCCTGATAATTCGATTGTAACAAGCTCAACAACATGGGTAGGTACGGATCCCATTTTACTTGTAGGTAATGGGCAGACGGCCGCAACGGCTTCAAATGCCTTTATAGTTTATAAAAATGGCAATGCAAAAGTGAAGGGAGAGATCGAGACAAAAGCCGTTATCGTTAGTGAGCCAAGCGGAGGCATTCCAATGGGCGAATTCGGCAGGCAGGAGTAGCGGACCGGAAATCGAAATATTTAGTTCAAATAAAACCTCAGATATAACCAATCCGCACACTCAAGCTAAAGCGGTGAAAATTTTAGCCAATCCTGTGAATTGATAATTTTAAAATAAAGAAAGGCATCATGAAGACAAAAACTATCGTACTGACAATATTGGGGAACCTCCTTGCTTGCGGCTCGCTTTTTGCGCAAACGACGATTACAATGGAGGGCAATGTTGTTGTCGCGGACGACCCCGCAACGACTTCTACCGTCGAAGGGAATTTGAATGTTGCAAGATATTTGGTAATTGGGTCGTCTGTAGAAATGTATGATCCGCTCGGAAGTATATCACTTGCAGGCGGTTCACCGCAGGGCCGGGGTTCAATTGCAATTGGATTTGCATCTTTAACTAGTGGAGATCGTTCATTTGCATCAGGAATTTATTCTTCTGCAGGTTACAGTTCTATTGCATATGGTAATGAATCATGCGCCGTAAATAGTTCTTTCGCATTTGGTGCATTTGCAGGGGCGGCGGAAAATAGTGCTTGTATTGGTTATTTTTCATATGCCGGAATTCGATCTGTTGCGCTCGGCGAACAAGTACAAGCTTATGGAAACGACTCCGTAATTTTAGGATGTTCATCTTCGTCGGAAGGGACTTTTTCATTAACTTTGGGGCATTATCTGTCTTCAGGTTGTTATGCTCAGACAACTATTGGGGGATACAATCAGATAATACATGCAGATTCGTATCAATGGGTTTCCACAGATCCATTATTCGTTATAGCTAATGGATTTGAGGATTCTTCCACGCATGTGATTACTCGTTCCAACGCGCTCGTAATGTTGAAAAACGGCAATACCACGCTGAACGGCGAGATGACCGCCAAGAAGTTTATCGTTACCGAGGTGGACAGCGATGTTTCCATGGGCGAATTCGGGATAACGCAAACCCAAAATTAAAACCTCATGAAAAGGATTATTTCGGTTATAGGCGCGTTGTCTTTCTTTGTTATATGCAACGCCGCAGAACGCGATGCGGCGCAGGCTGAACGGGCTGAAAAGACAAAAGCGTTTGTCGAATCGCTGCAGAAAATGACGCCCGAAGAAAGGGCGGCCGCCATAAAGAGCTATCGTGCCGAAATTGCAGCCGATCTGCCGCAAATTCCCGAAACAAGCAAAGAAGAGCGCGACGCCAAGGAGGCGGAAGTATTGGACAGGCAGATATCGGCAATTCGCAAAGACGTTCAGGCCCAGACAAAAAAATCAGCCTCGGAAATAAAGGGAAGTTCTTCATCCGAACTTTCAACGGATGCCGAGTACAAGAGCCTTATCTTGGAAGTTTTGGAACTGCGCAGAAGCACGGTTGGGAAATCGCCCGAGGAAAAGGCCGCCGCAATGCGTAATTGGAGTTCGGGCACAAGCGGAAAAAGAATGTCGGAATTGAGAAGCCGCATGAACGAAGAATCCCAAGCGCGGACGGTTTCTGATCTTCGGGAGAGAATAAAGGTTCTCGAACGGTCGAAATCGGCGGAATCTGCGCGTTCGCTTGAAGTGATGAAGTTTCAACTTGAACTTCTTACGGCAACGCCCGAGAAACGCCGCGAATTATTGGAAAAAAGAAGGTCTCAAATAAAGGCCTCAGTGGAGACAACCGCAAGCGACAAAAAATAAGCAATCATGAAAAACGCCTTAAAATTCCTTTTGCCCATCATCCTGTTTGCGCATTTGTACGCGGACGACGTTCCCAATCCCGCCCCGCAATGGTGGGAGGACAGGGGGATGGTTCCGTCAATTTCGGAGGAGACAACCGCGGCGCGAAAGCAGAAGAACTACGCGGCCGTCAATGTCGGCCAATTGATGAACATGGCGCGCAAGGCCAGGGACGAAATACAGGCGCAAAGCGGCGATGCCGGAACCGAAATAAACGCGATGGTAGACGCCTTCATAAGCGGACATACCCGAACCGAATCTGCGCCCGAAAGGGATTTGTCGCCAAACTACAAAGTTGCGAATATCGGGCAGCTTAAGAATGTGGCCAAAAAGTTTTACGACAGACTATGGGAAATAGAAACAGCGAATCCCGGTTCGGTTACATGGCCGACCGGCATTGAATTCCTAAGCGGCGGCGTCGACGCGGCAAGCAACAAATACCCTTGGCCCGCGACTCCCAACGCGTCCGATCCCGATTATAACGCGAAAATGCAAAAAAACTACGCGGCCGCCACCATCGGACAGATGAAATTTTTGTTCTCGTGGAGCATTCTCTTTGGCAACCCGATAATATTGACTGCCGACGGTTTTCCGACCGGTTGGTATGAGGCACTTGGGAATATATATAATGCGGCTATTGAAAATGCTTCA
>Ga0265297_10009488_pt1 | contig 12524 bp, 8 predicted proteins | sample Munlanlwell13791_FD_192502 | JGI IMG/M metagenome (GOLD analysis project Ga0265297, IMG submission 192502) | Leachate microbial communities from a municipal landfill in Southern Ontario, Canada - Leachate well 137-91 | ecosystem: Engineered > Solid waste > Landfill > Unclassified | place...
CCCTGCTCATTCAGGGTACGACCTTCGACGAACGCAAGGTCGTGGCTTCTGCGGTGTACAACGATATCAATGATCATCTGCAGGACGCTGTAGACACCGTTATCGCTGACACCGCGGATAAACTTGCTGACCTGATAGATCTCCAAAACCAGACGGCGGAGGAAAGACTTCTTAAAGCGGAGAAAGATCCTGAATTCGATGATATGGTTCCGGGAAGCATGATATTCCTGGGATCCAAAGTGGAGAAAGGTAAGGCAGTACTTTATTCCAATTACCGTAACAAAACATACCGGTATATATCATCCATCTTCAAAGTATCAGACGGGGAAGTATCAGAGGTGTTCAGAGATCCGTCCTTTGCTGTAGCATCCCTTATGACCAACCCTGAAGTAAGACAGTACATGGAGATTATAACAGATATTATAAGATCATACTTGAAGATAAAAAGCTCGTTCAGGCTTGATGCTGAACGTAATGCCATAACTGGTCCTTTCTCGAGTACTCTCCCCGGGACGATAGCAGCTCTTGTCAAAAAAAACAATATCCCTGATAAAGTTATTCCTTTTATTGTTCTCCACGCCCTGCTGACTTATCCGAAAATATCAGGACAGCTGAAAGAGCTGACCGGAACTTATGAAAAACAGCTTAAGACCGTGAGTCTGGAATACGGCAGGAGATCTTCTGTAGCCTACCGCCGGCTTTATCCTGATAATCTTGTTATGGACAGTGCAAAAGAAGGGGATATCTACTACATAACCTTCGCACCGCAGGATACCCTCTATTTCGGCAGTGATTTCCTGAAAACAACCACACCTCCCGGCAGTGTCCAGACAGGAAGGTGGCTCGCCGGAACTCCTGAAGCTGTCGGAGGTACCACCACAGGTATAATAAAAGTCAGAAAAGATATTGACCTTTACCCGATGTGGTACAGTGCCGCAACCCCTGAATCCGTCAACAGCATATCATCTGACAGATTCCTGAATGATATTCTGCCTCCGTCCATTACTAACAGCGTGGATGATTTTTATGATCTTATTGATGCAGCGGAGGAGAGTATCGACAATGCTCTGAAAAGCGTTAATAAAACAAAAGAGAAGGTTCAGGACATAAAAGCTGAGATAATGAAATATATAACTGTTATCAGAGACATATCAGATTCCCTTAAGGAATTTATAGAAAACCTTGAACTGCTTAAGCTTCCTGAAATGTATATTGTAACCTGGAAAGGTAATGCTGATAGTATCCCTGAGATAATGATCAACGCTCTGATGGAAAAGAATATTCTCCAGTCCACTTACGGAGGAGCTATGATATTCGCTGAAGCTACCGCTCTCAGCGCCCTTCTGGATATGTACAAGGCGGGGAGAGATGCTGTTAACAGCTCGGAACTTATAGCATCTGATACTGCTGCATATTTTGACAGACTGGAAAAAGACGGTAACGGCTGGGGTGATGTAACTGCCCGGGCTGATGTGCTTGTAAAGAAAATAGATGCAGTAAAAACGGGGTTTGAAGCTATCCCGGATGCCCTAGACGAAGATAACCTTATTATCCTTGCCACCCCTGATGACCCTGCGTCACTGGACAGAGCTGTACAGGAGCTTCATAACAGGATAAAAACATCGGGGTACCTTTATTCAAGACAGACAAGAATAACTGTAACTGCACCTGATACGGAAAAAGTTCTGTACCGGGGTGTAAAACATGACGGAGACCTGAATGAATAACATTAAAAGTAATGACACCGCTTTATCAGCATTATGTACCGTAACAGCGTGGAATGGGCTGCTCAGTCTGAAACTCAAAAGCGGAAAGATGTTTCCTGCCGGTGAAGTAACTGATTTCGATACAGGGGTTAAACTGAGTATCCTGGCTCCTGAGTTATACAGGAACTCTCCGAACGGCAAGATCCTCTATAAAAACCACCCTCTTATGGCGTGCGCCGCTGATGCTGTTAAGGAACTTGTTATACTTCCGCTGCCTCATTTTGCAAACAGTAAAACAAATATAATCCTGAGGGTATACAACACAACAGAGGATGATATAACCGTTCCTGCGGATACTGTTATAGCCAGGATTATACCGACACCCTTTATGCCGTACGGGGATTGACGGATGATCTGCCACAGGAAAATAGAATATTTGACAAAAGCGTATACTATACCCTATAATAAAGAAGCATTTTTTTTTGGAGGTCTTTTATGCAATTCTCTGATTTCATCAATCAATATACCGTATCTATAGCAGGATTACTGGGACTGGCGCTGACAATAATCAAGGTAATCCAGGCAGTCCGTACTTTACGGAATAAAGAATTTGTTCCTCTTAAGGGCAGTCATGCCCCGCTAGTCAAACACTCTCTTCTTACCCGTACTATCCCGCAATATCTGCAGATCCTGTACAACATGTTCAGATTAGAATCCGAAACGAAGACAAATCTGTTCCGGGATATTCTTATACATCAGATAGAGGCCTACCAGAAATTTATCAAAGTTCAGGCTGAATATATTGACAGTAAATGTAAATCAAACTGCACAGGAGGTACCTGCATTATAACTCTGGAAGACCTGGTGGAACACAATAAAAAAGTCCTTGATCAGATAATAGCGGAATACTCAGGGTTCTACAGTACAGAGCCTGGTTATACCGAAAACGAAAAACAGCTCCTGCATCACGGCATATCCCTCCTTGAACAATCCAACGCATCCCATATATCAATAATAAGACACGCAATATCTGCTATGACCGCCAATGCAAAATACACTTCGTGTTCTAAGGTGCTCCAGGCGAGTGTGTTCTCAGCTTATGAAACTGCTATCCACTGTATGCTGTACAATCTTGAAACCAGCCTGGGTCAGGCCAACGGATACTTCAAAGATAAGAGTTATCCCGATAAATATTTAAGCAGCAAAGGAGGCAGGTTTCAATGGAAATAACAGTAAAATACAAAATAACCACTACATCGGCGGGCATATCCAGGCTGGTGTATCAGATAGTATCAGTAACGGACTCCGTTATTGATACTGATATAGCCAAGTATCTTTTCCTGTACCGCAAACCGGACGGAGTATCAGGAGCCGTATCAGTAGAGACTGCACAGGTCCCCGGTATAAGAACTCTTGAAACGTTTCAGGCATATCTTGCCCCGCTGTTCGGAACAACAGTGCCTGTATTATGGGATGCCCTTCCTGCAGTAACTGAGGTACTTGACCCGGAAGATGAAATATCGGATGCACTGTTTCCTACGGACACAGCTCTGGGGTCTAAGGTATTCGACAGACTGGTACGGTCCAATGTTATGGTATACGAAGGGGATATTCCTACCATAAATAAACTGGTAACATGGCTCGATGAGAGTATGGCAGCTCTGAAGGCGGCTTATAACACTTACCGCAACATATCAACCGTCCTGGGTTCTGTAACCGGAGGATGGGTTGAAGAAAATGTGGGGGCGTAATTATGCTTATACGTATTATACTTAACAGCCGGATAAGATGTGAAACGACGTTTGTTCCTGACAGCAGTTATCCTAAACCTAAAATAAATTATATCCTTGAAATGTGGATAGACCGGGTTGCGGTTTTTGATCCGGATACCGGAACTGCCGACACAGATCATCCTGCTATCCCGAAAGAACTTTTTCTGTACCGTAAACTTTCGGATGCCATGGATGTTTACCTTGAACCGCTGCTCAGCAGTCTTTTCGTAAGAGTTGCAGAACCCGAAGATCTTGCTTCCGTTAATCCCGTAAGATTCGGAACCGAGAACCTTGTGTGGGGTATGACAACCGACGCAGGCACAACCCTCATGAAATCTGTTATACCGGCGGGAGCTCCTCTACAGAAAAATGATGCTCCTTCCGCGGTAGCTCCCAAGAAAGCATTCAGTAAATCAGGATATTTCAAAAGCAGACTGTTTGTACTGAACAGTCCTGACGCAGAGATCATAACCACCAACTACAACAGCATCAAAAGAAACCTCACTGCATTTGTTCAGAAGTATCTTGCTTCAACCTCTGTCACTGAGGACATCGGTGATGCATGGGCTGAAAAGACTTTCTGACCTTTTCTTTAAAATACTTCCTTAATATGTTATAAGATAATGTAGAACTATTTCTTTATCATATGGAGGTTTTTATTATGCAGACACTGATCTTACAGGGCGGAAAGGTTGAGGTTATCCTTTTTGATGATCTCACAGGTACCGCTAGACTCACAAAGAAACCGGCAAGAGAGGTCAAGCTTCGTATCGAGAAACCGCTGGACACTGCGGAGCCGGTGTTCCACCCGATGTCATGTGATCCGCTGGACTGGATCATATGCCATGAACTCAGTAAAGTACCGCGTAAGTCCAGCCACCGCCAGATGTGTCTTTTTGAAAGGGAGGCTGCCCATGTATGATGTACAGGGAGGAAGCCTCCTGATCAAAACACCTCACACTAAGAGCGGGTGGAGGAAAGCTCCGGATCTTGAGAGGAAAAACCTTATCCTGAGTGGTAAGGTTCCGGAGTATCTCGTGAGCCGGATCCCGCTGCCGGCTAAGACGGATCCGGAGTGTCTGCTGGCAGAAAGTTTTTATACCGGATGCTCTTATTGTCCCGCAGTCAAGACGCTCAAAGAGTTCTGTATAACAGAATTCAAAGAGTGCCTGACAAAAGTTAAAAGCTGCAGGCACAGGCAGAAAAAAGAGCTGGCAGAAACTCTATGCACCCTCTGTGAAAAAGAGTCCTGCCCGGAAAAGAAACCTGGGCTTCACAGGAACATGCCTGTTGAAGTTTCCCGGGACGGGGTCAACTGGGTAAGGGCGCACGTGGCCTACACCAGTAAGGGGTCTTTGTTCTGCTATGAGAAAGGCGGAACATCAGCCACCGTAACTAAGGTGGAGCGGTGGAAGCTGATCCGGAAACCGGTGCAGAAGCATCCTTATAAAATCTCGGATGTAAATGCTCTGGACTTCCAGAGAGTGCATGAGTGGGGTTCAAAAGTAGAACCAGATACCCTGGTGTGCTGTTCTCCTAATTTCAAACATCCCCTGTTCTACGCTACCGGAAACATCTCAGAACACGGAGTAGAAGTTTATTCCCAGGGAGAGACTTCTTATTCCGGGCAGGGAAAACTGAGAGTAATCTTGGAATTCCCTGTATGGAAATTTGCCTGATTATAGGAGGGTAGTACTTTTGTATAAGAAATTATACAAGTAGTACTACTCTCTTATTACAATAAAAAGTAGAACATCTTTTTTTGACCGGAAACAGATCACAAAGTTTAATCATCATTAAAAAAACACATAAAACGTATTTAGCAGAAAAGTATACAGAACGCACAACAATAACTATTTAACAAAATCTACTCAATAATAGAGAGGCGCTTTTCTGCCGGAAAATGACAAAAAAGTGTCACTGGAGCGTCATTAAATTTACCCCTGATTATAGACACTTACAGATTTACGAAAAAAAACGTCATTAAAATGTCACAAAATTTTTTCAATAAATTCATATACTTATCTATGTTTGTGACATTTTCTAATACTTTAATAAAGTAATGTAAAAAAAATAAATAAATAAAAGAAGAATATATATAGAGAAAAGAGTTTATAGAAAAAAACGTCATTTTGTCACTAAATAGCCTAACCTCTTGAAATCATTAATGACACCCTGTGACATTTTTGTGACATTCAGTGACACACACTACTTAACCTACTGATTTTATTAAATAAAAAATGTCACAACTTTATTTGTAACGGGTTGTATACTTTTTTAGAGAAGACTTTTCTCGGTAAACCACTCTGTAAAACCTTCATTGTTTTTTTTGTTGCGAAAAAATTCTACAGCAAATATAATAACACCGGACTTTGTTCAGGAGACTGATGTGGTGACCACAGTAATTCTTCCGGGTCTTCCCGGCGTAACAGGAAAAGTAGATCCGGTTGTAACAGCTTTCATTAACGATGCTGTGTACGCAACGTTTTATAGTACTGAGACAGGTATAACCGGTTCCGGGGATCTGACAGGTACTGCCCTTATGAGTACTTCTATCTCCCCTGCGGATATAGAGGCAGTATTTCTGAGTAACATAACAAGACTCCTGAACAATGTACCTTATAAAGGGTCCGTGATCACTGGAGCCACCCTGGAACTTGTCTCAGAGGTTCAGAACCGGAAGGGTATATCCCTCAGCTGGCTCATAAAGGTATCAGCAGGCAGAACTGTCATAAGAGCTGATATAGAGGGATCTGTTGTGTATAACATAAGGAATATATGATGAAAAAGCTTGATTTAACTTTGATAGTTTTGTAAGATACCATGTAACATGATTTGGAGGATGCTATGCCGACACCAGACGCTTTCAACAGTAACCTTATGGAATACGTTCCTGAATCTTATAACGATACAGTCCGTAATCGGATAATATCAGATATCAAGGCACGGTATCCGTGGCTTGGGGAATTTATTCTTGAACTTATTGATATAGACTCTGACACTGATACTGCTTACGGTGTGGCAAGACTCACGGGGACGGCACACGATCTGTCTGTAGAATTCCCGGTGTTCTACCTGGGAAGCAGGCTGGAGGATGTAAGTTTCTTCCATATGGCTGATAAAGATCTGATGCTGCCTTTTAATGAGGAGTCTTATAATATCATATCCAGCAAGCTGAACAACGCAGGACTATTTTCCAAGGTCGTAGCAAAATATAACCTTTCTACCGCTATGCAGCAGGCGATGAGTGATACCGATATCAAACCGGTACGTGATCTTCTAAAGGTAAGCAGTTTTGCAAGGATAGCAGCTATGCTTCCTTCCGGAGTTCTTAAATCGTATGCCAAGACCGCCATGAATACCTGTCCGTCTCTTATAAACGAGCTCGGAACTGCAGTTAAGCTGAACAGCTACCGGATGGAATACAAAAGAAACCTCCGGAAAAAAAGGATAACCGACAAAAAAGCCGCTGTTGTTTCAGAACCGAGAACCATAACCAGTATAGTAACCCCTGTATTCAGATCAGAGGCTGAGGCTGTGGAGCTTGTAAATGACAGACCTATAAAAAAGGTTATGGACTCCGCTTATGTTATTGAAGGGTCAGGCCGTCTTGAAGGGCTTCAGATCCCGGATACTAAAGAGCTGGTTACAGTAGTAGCTCCTGAATTTGAGATAATGGATGTAGAGCGGTTTAAGGAGGAGAAAGACCGGTGGGATAAATCTGGTCAGAACATTTTTATCATGACTAGTATGACCCATAATACGGACTTCATTTTTTCAAAACTTGTGAGTGCTGACAATAACACCGGCACTGATAATGTGATAGCTGAGCACAGTTATGGAAGCGGTCCTGTAAAAAGGAGTGTCGATTACGATACACACCGTCTTGATTCAGCGTTCAAATCCCCGAACGAAGGAAGATATCTTTTGGATCGTGTTGTAGCTTTTATTCCTGAGAATCTGGGAAAGGTCAGGATACTGAACAGCATCCTGGGGACTTCCAGAATAACAGCGGACTGCGGATGGACTCCGGAAGCTAAAACAATGTTTCCTATAAAAATAAGTGCTGGGCAGATAGGATACCTTCCTGTTTTTCAGTCCGGTGCCGAGATCATAAAACTTAACAGTACTGTATCAGGTCAGACAAAGACCGATATATATTCCGTGAAAGAATACGAATCTTCTGAAAAGAAGGGTCTTATCAAGTGTGTATACGCTAACAATATTCTTACTAAGATAATCCTTACTGCAGGAGCGGCTGAGGCTCTTAACTGGGAAAGCAGGAGACTTTTCGGAGGTCGTATAAATGATCCGGAGACTGTGACTATAGACCTTAAAGACGCTTATACCTTCGACAGTAAGCTGTATTCTATAGTCCCTGATGAGGACCGAAGTGATGAGAGAATTACTCTCCGTGCGGCTTCTGACAGCGGTCTGAGAGACTGCGTGGTATGTTTTGACAATTATTTTACTGCTGTGGTATTCGACAGACCTCCTGCTGCAGGAGTTGATCTGCTTATGCACCAGGACACGATCAACAAAGCTTTCTCTAATTTTCCTGTTATCCGGATAAATTATTCTAAAAGCGGAGACAGTAACAGATACAGCGTGGCCGTGAGTGCTCCCGAAAAGAGATTCGAAGACCGGAGCGCCAGGGTGATCAGGACGACCTTCCCCACAAAAGAGGATATGATAAAAGCATTTCTTATGTCAGGATTCAGCGGATCTGTTATAGATCTTTTGAAAGATATCAGTGATAAAAACACAAAGCTGGCTGTTGCAGCTGTTCCTAATGAGGAATTTATGGCTGAAGAACCTGTTATGGATGATATAGGTGACCAGATCGGCGCTATTATGCAGATGCAGCAGGAAATAAGGAATGATATGAAGCTTCGTGATGAAGCTGCGTCCAAACAGTTGGAACTGATGAATAAGAAACTATCTGATATAGAAGAGATCCAGAAGACTATGAGGTCTGAGCCTGTTATGGCTGAACCCCAGGGTCAGGCAGTGGAGCAGCCCGCTGAAGCAGGACAGGAAATGTCTGTTCCGCCTGAGGTACTGAATCAGCTTGCGGAGATACTCGTAGATCCGTCTGTAGCAGGCGAATACGGTCTTAACGAACAGGATGTACAGACTATAACAGCGGCTTTTGAAGGAGATCAGCAGGCACAGCAGTCTCTGGGACTGGACGAGGCCAGTATGCAGCAGGTCAGGGTTATGGCAAGCGCTATAACAGAACAGTCAGGGCAGGAAGGAGATCCGGCAGCACAGGGTACTCCAGAAGGGGAGATACCGGCAGAACAGCAGGATCCGTCCGGTCAGGAGCAGGCCAGGATAGAAGCATATGAAGCGGCTGACAAGATAGTTAAAGCATTTCTTAATCCGGAACTTATGACGGAGCTTGGTGTTACTCAGGAAGATATAGGAGTCGTTCCGATAGTTCTTAAAACTCCGGGTGTTGCTGCTAATCTCGGGATCCCGGGGGATCTGATAGATGCTATAAGAGCGGTGTATCAGACGGCAAAGACAGAACTTGATGTGGACAATCCTGAGATGGAATCAGTATCCGGGGGTCCGGCAGGAACAGATGTCAACCTCAATGCGGCTAATATGCTTCTTAATAAGGTGGATGATAAAACCTTCAAGGAATACGTCAGACCGGTACTTAATACATCGGCCCTTCTTGATCTTATGCCTAAGGTGAAGACATCAAAGCTGTTTTATAATAACACTGATGATTTCAAGAAGATGCTTAATGTTATGGGCGAGATCCTTCTTAATATGAACCTTAACGCTGTTAAGTTCAGGGAAAGTATGGGTTCTGCTGCTTTTGACAAGATATTAGCCAGAACCAAGAAAGTTTATGATGATTTCGGTAATCTCGTCATAACAATGTTCGATCTCGATAAAGTTCAGTAAAAGCAGTCATATACATCCTTTTTCTTTTTCCCTGTTGACAACCTTCGTTTTTTCCGTATATTAGAAATGTCTTTTGAAACTAAACTTTTTTAAGGGGCTTTTATGGAACAGACCACGATATGGGAACTCGGACAAGGTGAAATATCTTCTGACATGTCTATAAAGGTACATGAGATAACGGAGAAGTCTCTTATGTCTGTGTACTGTCCGGTACAGGATTTCAGACTACGGAAGGCGATGCGGGATAAAGATCATATACATGGATACCGCAATGCTGAGGTGTATCAGGGCAAAATAACGGGGATCATGCAGGATCTTCTGGAGAAGACTCTCAGGAAGGACACCGTTATTTTTTTTCCGTTTTATTTTACTAAGGAAGCTGTGGGCAGGGATTATGAAGACAAGCACCGTAACGAGTTCAGAACTTTCCTGTCCTGCATCAGAAGTAAGGAGAGGGATATCCCGAGGATCCTCTGTATAAAAGATACTGTCAATGCAGGCAGGGATAAATGGGGTAAAGGCAGATACGGTACGCAGGTTGTGAAAGAAGAGGATATGAAAGTAAAGGATCATAAAAGATCCGCCGAAGCATTCCGGTTGTGGTTATTGGAACACCCGGAAGTTACCAATATAATATTTACTGAATTTGCAACAGCCAAAGCATTGTTTCCGTGGGCCGGGATAACAGGGTCCATGCTTGAAAACAGGTATAAAGTCTTTGAGATACCCGAAAGGCCGGATGCTATGATGAAAACATCAGACCGTAAAATGTACCGGGTTATATTCGCACCGTCAGGACTCCATTACATGAAGTACAAGGACGGAGCTTATAATACTGCCGCAGATATTATTTCGATAGCTATGTACCCCGGAACGAAACCTGTTATGGAAAGCCGGATAGTAAAGAACCTTGACGAGCTTAAGAAAGTTATTGAATATATAAAGGAAAGCAATAACGGTAAGTTCTCATTTGATACGGAGACTACCGGGATCAATCCCGTGTTCAGAGGGCAGGCTGTTATATCAGCTACAGTATCTATCGGACGCATATCCTGGGGGTTCCTGGTTGACCACCCAAGGTATCCACAGTACCGTGAGGAAGGTCTGACGATGCTCAGGTATATAGCTGATCTGGAAGATGTTACTATTATTATGCAGAACGCCAAGTTCGACAGTAAATGGTTTAAACAGATAATAGGATATTTTCCCAAGGCAAAGTGTATAAAAGATACTATGCTGCAGGATCACTGGCTGAATGAGACTCTCGGGTCCGTGGCCGGTAAACTTAATATGGGTAGAGGATACGCTATGGACACCCAGATCCCCAGGTATCTGAGGATCCCTACGCATAAGCATATGCTGGACAGTGCCCTTAAAAATGCTCCGCGCAGAAATCCTTATAAGTTTCCTTCAGGGAAAGCTGCTCTGGCAAATATAACACTGGCTGATATCAGGAAGATCATAGAGAATATATGTTCGGATACATGGATGGAGCCTGACAGCGGACAGTATTCCGAACTTAGTCTTCATATGCTGATGCGATATATGAACCTTGATGGCAGTTATACTTATTTCATAAACGAGATACAGGAACAGCAGATAGCCGCCCAGACTGGTGATGATTACCCTAAGGTTCTGTCAGATCTCCAGCACCGGCTGATACTCAGCGTAGCTGATATGGAGCTGAACGGAGCTCCCGTAAATTATGATGCTATCCTGGACAAAGTGAGAGTCTGCATGCAGATGGCTTCTGAATTCGGTGATAAAGTCCGTGAAGCTACCGGGGACGGATTCAGTCTTAATTCCGGAAAACAGCTGGTGGCTTACCTTAAGAAATACGAAGGCGTAACCTCTGATGATCTTGTTGCTGATATATCAGTGTACGGAGATGATGACGGCCCGGAGGGTGACAGCACGGAAGAGGAGAAGGACGTGCCGAGTGCGGTGCTTAAAGAGCTGGCGTCACGGATAACCTGGATGACGGACTACATGTATTACCGTAAGGTTACCAAGGTACTTAATACATATCTCCTTCCCTTCATTTTCCACAGTTATAAAGGGAAAATGTATTATTCCATAAATATTACAGGTACTGCTACAGGAAGGATGTCCAGCGATGAACCTAATATCCAGAATATTCCCAAGGTTATGAAACTGGGTAAGAAGTTTAAGATGGGTGTAAAAGAGGTTATCGAGTGTCCTGCTGGGAGACTTTTTGCGGATCTCGATCTTTCATCAGCTGAAGTAAAGGTTCTGACAGCGGTATGTCCTGACGAAAAACTTATATCTGTATTGAAACAGGGACTTGATCCGCACAGCTACACGGCTTCCTTCTGTACTGATGCTACGTATGAAGAGATCAAAGCTGCGCACGCCAGGTCTGATGAGGAAGGAGCTGTTCTTACGGAGAGGGAGATCCAGCTGTGCGGAGACAGGGGTAACGCCAAGAGGGTGACTTTCGGATCGATATACCGGTCGGGAGCTGCGGGTCTTGCCAAGCAGCTGTCCATAAAACTTGACACAACTTATCCGAACCCTGTGACAGGAAAGCCGTGGAAACGTCTGGAGAAGATGACCGAGATCCAGAAACGGGGAGAGGCGGAGGCAACCAGGCTCCTGGCTAAGCTATTCAATGAGATCTATCCGGAATTGCCGAACACATTTGAGAGTGCTGACACCGAAGTATTCAACAGGCATTACAGTAACAGCATATTCGGTCGGAGGCGCCGGTTCCTGGGAACAGATATTCCGGTTATAAGTTATCTTCTGAAAAAGGCAGGGCTTTACTCCGAGAAGGGTAAGAGTTATTTTACTATAGAAGACTGTAAGAAAATGATCGGGGATAAAAAGCCCTTCAGGCAGGGTCTTAATCATAAAGTACAGTCTCCAACCAGTGACTACATGTGTTATTATATCTGCTATATCAGGGAGAATCTTCCTGTTGTTCTTAAACCTGTTATGCATTTCACGGTACACGACAGCGTTTTATTCTCCTTTGACGCGGTACCTGAATACAGGTCTATTATATCCTCGGTGTGTGATAAAGGCATGAATGAATATCTCATGTCGCTGTCTGATAAACTTCCTGTTGTTATAGGATACGGAATGAACCTGTCTTCCCGTT
>Ga0265297_10009490_pt1 | contig 12523 bp, 10 predicted proteins | sample Munlanlwell13791_FD_192502 | JGI IMG/M metagenome (GOLD analysis project Ga0265297, IMG submission 192502) | Leachate microbial communities from a municipal landfill in Southern Ontario, Canada - Leachate well 137-91 | ecosystem: Engineered > Solid waste > Landfill > Unclassified | place...
CGCGCAGGCCGTGCCGTGGGCCAGATGGTAGCGCGCCGAAAGCGGGAACGAACATGCGTGGACCATGGCGTTCTTCGGCAACTGGAACGCCGCGCCAGCCAGTGTCGCAGCATAGCTCATCGCGGAGCGTGCCTCCGCATCGCCCGGTTGCTGCGCGGCGCGCTTCAGGTTGGCGCAAATCAGCCGCGCTGCCTCGATGGCCATCAAGTCGCAGATCGGCTGATGGTTTCGCGACCAGTAGCCTTCGATGGCGTGGGACAACGCATCGAGACCCGTCACCACTGTGATCTTGCGCGGCAGCGAATGCGTCAGCTCCGGGTCCACAACCGCGTGGACCGGATAGAGAGCATCGCCCGCGATGGGGCCCTTGACCTGCTTTTCGGTGTCGCTCAACACAGCGAACGGCGTGACCTCGGAACCGGTGCCCGCCGTCGTCGGCACGGCGATGAGCGGCAAATGCGCGCTGCCAAGTGGAACGCCTTCGGAGTGAACGGCCCGGATGCTCGGCAGATTCCCGGCAACCAGACACGCCGCCGCTTTCGCGCAGTCCATCGCGCTGCCGCCGCCGACGGCAACCACGACATCATGCCGCCCGGCTCGCAGCTGCGCAGCCAGCGCATCCACCGACGCCACGGTCGGGTCCGGCATTACGTCAGAGAAAACAGGAACTCCCGGCAGCATCTCCTGCACGCGCGCGAACGGCGGCAACCGCACCAGTTCACGATCGGTTGCCAACAAGGGTCGCGCGCCGTACGCACCGGCAATCTGCGGAAGTTGCCGCACGCACCCGTTCCCCAATGTAACGGCGGTGGGCAGCTTGAACGTCCAGAGGTTCGCGACACTCATCGTTTCGGTGTCCATTGATGCAGCGCCAATGCCGCCGCGCCGATCGCGCCGTTGTATTGGCCGAGCGCGGAATTCACGATGACGAGATCGCGGCTGGCGTCGCTGAGTTCACGGGCAGTCTCGCGAACAAACGCGAGGAAAAGGTTGCCGGAATCCGCCAGCGGACCGGCGAAGATAATCCTCTCCGGGTTGAACAACTCGTTGACCTGATGGGCCACCCAGCCATGCACACGGCCCGCGGCCCGCACGAGCGACAAGGCGAATGCGTCGCCGTCGTCAGCAGCGGCGAGGATATGGTCAATCGTCAGTTCGTCTTTCACGCCGGCCAGAGAGCTCTTCTGCTTGCGGCTCAAGCCGCGCTGGGCCGCAGCGACCATGCCGGAGATCGACGCGACTTGTTCCAGTCGCGCGCCAGCCTGCCAGCGCCATGCATCCTCGCCACGCGTCGGCGCGTCATCGGCCAGTTCCGCTGGCACGGGACAAACCCAATGGCCGATCTCGCCGGCGCGATGGTGCACGCCGTGCAGCAGATGGCCGTTTACCACCACGCCCGCCGCGATGCCGGAGCGAATGCCGATGCAGACAAAGTTCCGCAAGCCGCGCCCCGCGCCAAACCACAGCTCGGCCAGCGCCATCGTGCGGATGTTGTTTTCCAGAAACACCGGCACGCCGAATCGCTCGCTCAGCCGCGCGCCGAGCGGCACGTCGCTCCAACCTTTGATGAAGTTGTAGTGGACCGCGACGTTGGTCACCGGGTCAATCGCACCCGGCACGCCCACGCCAATGCCAAGCACCGGCCGCGGGTCGTGCTCCATCATCTCATCAATCGCGAGTTCGATCTTCGCGAGAATCTGCGTCGCGGAGTCCGTCGGCCGGAGCATCTTGTGGACCTGCCGCAACGGTTGCTGCGAGAAATCCACGACGGTAGCCATCAGGTTGCGCGCCTCGAAATCCACCCCGATGAACCGGCCGCCATCGGAACTCGGCACGAGCGAGGTCGGTGGCCGGCCAGCCGTCTCGTGCCCGGCGGCTTCGGTTTCGAGCAGGAAGCCTTCGTGCACGAGCCGGTCCACATAGATTCCCGCCGTGGAAGGCGCGAGTTTCAGCTCGCGGGCGAGTTGGGCGCGCGAGAGGCCGCCGCGCGCGCGCACACGGCGCAGCAGTTCGGCTTCGAGACTGGCGACTTGCTGGTGTTTGGATTTGATGCGTCGCGCCATATTCAGAACCTCACCGCCGTGTTTATGTTCTCGCTTGCGTTTGCGCACCCCCGGCGATGACCCGTGCATGGTGGCGGCCCCGCGCGCCATGCCCAATGAGCCCCAAGGGAACTTCTCTCAAGTGCATCTTGCGGAGATTATTTTGAAATCGAAATTAGTGTCAAGCCTTCAAACGGCGTTCAGGCGGGAACCGTGTTCATGGTTCGCGCCCCCAACAAGCCGCTGGCAGTCTGAACGGACGTGGGGGATGAGCCGTGATCAACGAGGATTTCCCTGTTCGCCAGGGTTTACCCGGTCGCAGGATGAACCGCGTTGCGCCACTGGCGGGGTGTCTGGCCCTTGAGTTGGCGGAACGTGGTGGCAAAGTATTGACTGGTGCTGAAACCACACGCCAATGCGATGTCTATGATGCTCAGGTTGGGCTGCTCGCGCAGCAAACGCGCGGACGTATCGACGCGGCAATGGGCGAGGTATTGGGTCGGCGACATGTTGGTGAGTTGCCGGCAGTAGGAGGTGAAGCGGCTGCGTTTCAGCCCGCACTGTTGCGCCATCGTGTCCACGGTCCACGGCTCCTCGACGCGGCGCGGCAGCTCCGACAGGAACAGTTCCACGCTCCGGCGAGTGGTCGTCAACGAATCATCGAGCGGGATGCCGCGGCGGTCGAGCATCTCGCAGATCGCGAGCAACAGTTCATTAATTGCCAGAGCCATGCGCGTGCGGTCAAACGGCTGGGATTCCCTGGCCGTGAGCCGCGCGATCTTGGCGAAACAGCTCGCGATGGTCGCGTCCGCCTTCCAGACCGGCTGCTCGTTGTGGCGCAACAAGGTGGTGAGCCGTTCGCGTTCGCTCGTCGTCAGGATAAGCCATCGCGGCCAGCGCCAGCTCTGGTGCGGACGGCGCATGCCCACGTCGAGGATGAGCCAGATCATACGGCATGCTTCGACGTGCGGCAGGCCGAGCCGGTGGCGTTGCCACGGGCGCGTGACGGTGAGATGGCCGGGACGAAGCGGGTAGCTCTGGTCGTCCACGGCGAAGCCGAGCCGGCCGCTCTCGATGAAAACGAATTCGACTCCCTCGTTGCGGTGCCAGTCGAGTCCCCACGTCTGGTTGCAAGGCACGTCCCACGAACCGGCCGAGCGCAGTTCGGGCATCAATTTGTCAGCGAGCTTCAAGCCGGGATACGTGCCATGGGCGACGGCGTTCATGCGGATCAGGCCCGCTTTCGCCGCCACCTCAACGGGCCGGCAGGTGTCGGCGCGATAGTGTTCGCGGTTGCCGCGGAAGATTGCCGGTTGCTTGCCCATGTTCAAAATCGGCCAATGCACGCTGGCGAACGACACTCGCATCGCCAGCGTGTAATCTACTGCCACCAATCAATAACAGAATTGCACCGTCTGGAACAAATGATTATCGGTTGTTTTGCTCTCATCCGTCCGTTCTCGTCGCTGCGCCAGCAGTTCGAGTTGATCCGCGAATTGGGGATCGACTATGCCGACCTGACCGACAGCCACGACGGCGCTTCTCTCGGCAGCGAAGCGGGCTTCGTCGCCGCATACAGCCTCGATTCGCATCCTTTGACGATCCAGACGATGGCGCGCGAGACGGGATTGACGCTCACGAGCGTTTGCGCCCACGCGAATCTGCTCGATCCTGCCAGCCCCGACCGCTACGGCACGGCGCAAATCATCAAAGCCATCAAACTGGCGCATTTTCTCGGCATCAAGCAGGTCATCACCACCGAGGGCGACCCGAAGACGGAATTCGGCCATCGTCTCTCGGACGCTGAACGGCTGTTCACGATCAAGGAGAAGCTCCACGAGCCGGTTCGCTGGGCTGCGCATCTCGGCGTGGATCTGCTTCTCGAACCCCACGGCATCCTCACGGATACGGTCCGCGGCATGGAGGCAATCCTCGATGCGCTGGGCCACGAAGAAACCGTCGGTGTCAACCTCGACACGGGCAACAGTTGGCTCGGAGGCGGAGACCCGCTGGAGTTCGTCAAAGTTTTCGGCAAACGCATCAAGCACGTTCACTGGAAAGACATGTCCGCCGATTGGATTGGAAAGCGCGGCAAGATGTTCGGCTGCGGCATGGGCACCATCCCGCTCGGCGATGGGGTGGTGGGAATCGAGCCAGTCGTGCGCGCGCTGCTGGATGCCGGTTTTCATGGTCCGACCACCCTGGAAGTGGCCGGCGAGGAAGCAATGAAGGAATCCGCCAACCGCCTGCGACAGTGGAGTGGTTGCGGTGTTTGATCCAGAGTCACAGGAGAACGCCTTATGAAGAAACAACGAAACCATTACAGCGTCTCGCGTCGCGAGTTCATCCACACCACCGCCGCCGTCGCCGCTTGGGCGGCCATCGGCATCAAACCGACACACATCCTTGCCGCCAACAATCCCAAGGGCGAGGACACGAAGAAAATCCTCAATTACAACCCGGACATGGAATACCGCCTCTGCGGCAAGACCGGCTGGATGGTCAGCGCCGTCTGCCTCGGCGGCCACTGGAAACGTGTGGACCAAATGGTTCCCGGCGTTTTCGGCAAGGGCAGTTGGCTGAGCGCCGACCTCAACAACAAGGATTTCCAAAAGAACCGGTATGATGTCGTCACGCGCTGCATCGAGCGGGGCATCAACTACATTGACGCCTGCACCCACGCCGAAATCATCGCCTACAGCCGCGCCATGAAAGGCCGCCGCAACCGGATGTATCTCGGCTGGTCATGGTATGAGCGCGAAAGCCGCAACGTGAAATACCGCACTGCCGATGCGCTGATGGAGACGTTCGACATGAGCCTCAAGGAGTGCGAGCAGGAATACGTGGATGTCTGGCGTATCGTTGCCAACTCCGACGGCAAGAAAGGATCCGACGGCAAGTACATCATGGCTCACACCGAAGCCGAATCCGAGCAGATCGCCAAGGCCCTCGAACGCGCCAGGAAAACCGGCCGCGCCCGCCGCACCGGCATTTCCAGCCACGACCGCGTCTGGCTCGAATACATGATGAAAACCTTCCCCGACCAGATCGAGGTCGTGGTCACGCCCTACACCGCGAAGTCGAAAGTGCTGCCGCAGGAGAGCTTTTTCGACACGGTGCAGAAGTGCAACTGCGGTTTCTTCGGCATCAAGCCGTTTGCCGGCACAAGCCTCTTCAAGGGCAACAGCGCGCCCAACAGCCCGAAGGCCGACGAAGACGACCGTCTCGCGCGCCTCGCCATCCGCTACATCCTCTGCAACCCCGCCATCACCGCGCCCATCCCCGGCATGATCAACGCCGAGCAGGTGGACAATGTTGCCTTGGCCGTCAAGGAGCGCCGCGAACTCGACGTGAAGGAGAAAGCCGAGCTTGAGCATGCGATGGACCTTGCGTGGCAGAACCTGCCGCCGCATTACCAATGGTTGAAGAACTGGGAATATGTATAAGCGTTTCGCCGCCGTCATTATTTCTGCCATCGGGGCATGTGTCATCGCCGCGCCGCCGCCCTTGAAGGTGGACAAGTCCGCGCCGCTGCTGCTCGACGATGCTCCGGCCAAAACAGCGCCTGTTTCGCCGAAGCTCATTTGCTACGACTGCCACGGCACGTTCCGCGAGGATTCGTTCTCCATCAAGCACGCCTCCATGAACATCACTTGCGTGACGTGCCATGGCGAATCGCGCGCCCACGCCGACGACGAGGACAACACCACGCCGCCGCAAACCATGTTCCCGCGCGAGGCTATCGCCAAGCGATGTGCCGAGTGCCACAAAGAACACAGCGTTGCGCCGGCGAAGGTGATTGCTCGCTGGCAGGAGCGCGACTTGCAGAAGCTCAAGCCCTCCAATCTGGTCTGCACAGATTGCCATGGCAAACATCGCATGAACGTGCGGACCATCCACTGGGACAAGAAAACCGGCAAATTGCTCGACGCGCCAAAGAAAGCGGCGAAGTAGAAAATGAAAGTTGAATTGACCGCCACACGGCGTTTTTGTCTCTCCGTTGTCGGGTTGTGGCTTGTTCCGTTCGCGCTCGCGGCTGACCCGTGGCTGGTTCTCGAAGGCGATGCCGGCATCGGTCACGGCAAGCGAGCCGTGCTGATCAGCGGCGACGAGGAGTATCGCTCAGAGGAAGCGATGCCGATGTTGGGCAAACTGCTGGCCGTCCGCCACGGCTTCAAATGCACGGTGCTGTTTGCGATCAACAAGCAAACCGGCGAGATTGACCCCAACACGACCGACAATATCCCCGGCCTTCAGGCGCTGAACGCGTCCGATTTGATGATTGTGTTCCTGCGCTACCGCGACCTGCCGGCCGAGCAGCTGAAATGGGTGGACGCCTATCTCCAGACTGGCAGGCCGGTCATCGGCATCCGGCCATCGGTGGTCGCGTTTCGCAACAAGCCGGGCAGCCAGTTCCAGAAATACAGTTGTGGCTACAAGGGTGATGACTACAAGAGCGGCTTTGGCCAGCAAGTCCTCGGCTCGACCTGGATATCGCATCACGGCCGGCACAAGATCGAAAGCACGCGTGGGCTGGTCGTCGAGCAGATGAAGTCGCATCCTGTCTTGCGGGGAGTTGGGACGATGTGGGGACCGAGCGATGTTTACACCGTGCGCACACCGATTCCCCAGGACGGAAAGGTGCTCGTCATGGGCCAGGTTCTGAAGGCCATGGACCCTCGTGATCCGCCATCTGACAAACCTCAGATGCCGCTCGCGTGGACGAAGTCGTATCCCACACCGAAAGGCGACGCCCGCGTTTTCATGACGACGATGGGATCCAGCCAGGATTTCCTCGACGAACATTTCCGGCGCATGGTGGTCAACGCCTGTTTCTGGGCGGTGGGCTTGGAGGAGAAAATTCCCGCCAGGACGAATGTTGACTTCGTCGGTGGCTACAAGCCGCGGCCGTTTGGTTTTAACACCTTCCAGCGAGGCCTTCGCGTCGAGAACCTGGCTGCAAGAGAGTAGGAATCCACCCTGACCCACCGGGCCGCGCATTTCCGCACCCTCAACCGGACCTCAACCCGGAACAGCGATGGCGGCCTTCTTCGTAGGCGCCGACGTAAGAAGGCGGACGCTGGCCGACGGCACGGAAACCGCCTCCTCACGTCGGCGCCTACGGGAGAACGGAAGACCGAAGGCCGCTTCGATATCCAGATACATCAACACGCTCACATGGGAGCGAACCGACTAGGCCAAGGCGCTCAAGAAAGCCGCCAAGTAATTCCCGGTATCAACCTCTGTTGAGAAACGGCCGCGTTCGCAAGAGCGCGGCCGTTTTGTTGTTCGGGGAAATGGGCTTCCAAGCCTGTTGCGGAACAGATCGAGATATCCACGGAGTTTACGGCGCGTGTTCTGATCGCGTGGCGAGACGAAGGCGCGGTCTGATTCGAGAGGAGGAGTGGCTGCCCCGCTATGTGTTCTCAGTTCTGGATTGATTGCGTTGGCAACGCAAGGCATAACACGAGCGGCCAGAAGGTGTTTGGGTTCCAAGGCGAATAAAGACTTCGGACTTATGAGCGAGAAATCACTGACCGATAACGGCCTTGCGGAACAGGAGTGTCGTCTGTGGGCTGCGGCGGATCAACTCTGGACAAATTCATCTCTAAGGCCCCCAGAATACTCCCCAGCTGTCTTAGGTCTGATCTTTCTCCGATTCGCTAACCTCCGCCGCACCCGCGACCTGCTGCTGCCAAAGCAAATTTCGGGCGCATTGAATGTGTCACAATTGGAAATCGAAGTAAGCAGAATAAATCCATGAGCCAAGAACGAACCTGTCTTTTCAATGGTGCGCTGCTATCCGACATCTTGAATCAGAGACGGCATTTAATGTTCTCCGAAATTGACGGGTTCACTGGCGATTACGTGCTCAAGGCGAGTCTTGAAGACGTTGCTGGCTACTTGGCTGACAAGTATCAGATGGAACCTGTTGTTCTTAGCAAGAATGTGGAGATTGCTGAACACGGCGAGACACCGGTTGACGTGAGCAGAGAGCGGGGGCGAGACATTCGCGACCGAAGTCGTCCCTTCTTCATTAAAGGAACTTTTGCCACCTTTGTTATTCCATTTGAGGGTAACGCGCAGGTATTTCAGTATCGCCCGTCCACTTTCATTGATCCGCCCGCTGCTCAGATTTGCGGGCAGGAGGTTCACGTAAAAGTCGTCAGGAACGACCACGATTCGGCGGCGATGCGTGCCGCATTTGACCACGTTCACATGCGTATCCGCCGAAACATCGAACAAGGCGCGCAAGAGCTTATAGCCTTCAACGCGAACCTACAGGCTCTAGCGAAACAACGTTTGGAATTGCGAAAGAAGAAGTTCCTCGATGATCAAGGGATGGTCGCTGGTCTCGGTTTGCCAATCCGTGTGAGGGCCAACGCTGCCACGACTTTCACTGCCCCCGTAACACGCAAGAAGCTCCCCATCAACAAGCCTGCGGTCACTTCCGCGCCGTTCAAACCAGAACCCGCGCTTGAACTGGGGCATTACGAACACATTCTTGGCGTCATCTCTAACATGGTGCTGGTTATGGAACGCAGCCCAGATTCGTTCGCACGATTGGACGAGGAAGGCTTACGTACGCATTTCCTCGTTCAACTCAACGGTCACTACGAGGGTCAGGCCACGGGCGAGACGTTTAACTCTGAAGGCAAGACAGACATTTTGATTCGTTCAGAAGGACGAAACATTTTCATCGCAGAGTGCAAGTTTTGGAAGGGCGCAGAAGTCTTCAAGAAGACGATTGACCAGTTGCTCGGCTATGCCGCGTGGAGGGACACGAAAACGGCCATCATTGTTTTCAACCGCAACAAGGACACTTCAGCGGTGCTCAAGCAAATTCCTGAGTTGGTGAAGGCGCACCCAAATTACAAGCGTGAGGTCGCGAGCTACAAACACGAGACCGGCTTCCGCTTTGTGCTGCATAATCGTGATGACAAGAACCGTGAGTTGACGCTGACAGTGCTCGTGTTTGATGTGCCAGCATAACGTCAAGGCAGATGGGTATAGAACGGCAACTTGATATATGAGCCAATGGACGAAAGAGAAGTTGGAGCAGATGATTGCGGATGCTGCTGAGGAAAGCCTTACCCTCGAATACAAGAGTGCGCTTGCGTTGGCCAAGACCGACAGCGACAAGGCAGAAATCACAAAGGACGTATCCGCGTTCGCCAACTCGTCCGGTGGCGTGCTGATCTACGGGATTGCTGAGCCTGCTGACAGGGCGAAACGCCACTTCCCGGAAAGGCTAGACCCAATTATTCGGTCAGTATTTTCCAAAGAGTCGCTTGAGCAAATCATTCAAACGATTCAGCCGCGAATCGAGGGTGTGGTTATCCATCCTGTGACGATTGACGAGCAAGCGAACTCTGTTTGCTATGTGGTCGAAGTTCCGCAGTCGCACACCGCTCATCAGGCCCGCGACCACGTTTACTACAAGCGGCATAACTTCAACGTGCTCGCGATGGAAGACTACGAGGTTCGGGATGTGATGAATCGGAAAACACACCCGAAGCTTCGCGCTTCGATCTTCATCAATCGCAATGCAAAACCTTTGGATGCGGAAGGTTTAATCCTCGTCAGACTTGAGAACGTCGGGCGTGTTTTAGCCAAATACGTTATGGTCGAACTAACGGTTCCGCCAGACGTGCGAGGATTGATCTCCGTAGATGGCCCCGCGATAATGACGGAGGAACAGGGATATGATTGGTTCTTGTTCCGACTGACTCCGGGGCAGGGAGAAGCGCCGATTTTTCCCGGCTCAGACGTAACGCTTCGTCGAAAGTTCAAGACAAATGTCCGCAAGTGGGAACGCAAAGACGGTCGCACAATCAAATCTGACACGGCCTTAAACATCAGCGTCTTCGCCGACGAAATGCCGCCCGTCCACGCCAAAATGGGAATCGAGCCGGTGTTGCGTGGCTGGACGGTGGTGCCGAACTAACCGCAAGATACAACGGAACGCGCATTGCATAGAGTGCACGGGATCAATGAACCAAGAACCGCGCCGGGAAAACTCTGGGAGCTGGTGCTGCCGCACAGTTTTCCGGCGCAACGCACAGTTGATCTGCTGTGGCTATTCCCGCCGTTTCGTGACGAGTGTGGTTTTCGGTAGATCTGCGCCATCTGCGTAATCTGCGGCTTGATGTATCGAACTTCAGCGGATTACCGGAATGCCTTGAGCAGCTCGGTGAGCTTGAACCGGACGGCCATGATGTAGTTTGGCGCGGACGAATCCCATTTGCCGTAGGTGACGGAGAGAATCGTTCCGTCAGGCAGAATCTTAACGCCGGGATAGGCGCAGCCGCAGCCGCTCCAGACGGCGCCGGACATCCCGGGCGCGTTGTCCATGAGGCGAATCCGAAAACCGCCTTCGGTCCCGTTGACAAGGTCGTTGTATTGCCCGACCTAGGCGATCCAGTTGCCGCGGGTAGGGGGATTCAGATGCCATGTCGCGGAACGAGGTAAACAGCCACTGCGGGTTGTGTTGGAGTACACGCTCTCTTTGGCTCGCCCGCGCTCGGCATCAAGGCGCAGGATTTCGGCTTTACTCGCGGGGCTTCATTTGAGTATTTTTTTGAAATCGAAATTACCGCTGTTCACCCAACACAAGGATTTACTCATGACTGCATCCATGGATCGCCGGCAATTCATTCAAACAAGTGGACTTCTCCTGGGAGGCGTGGCAGCGGCGTTTCCGTCGGGGCGCATTGTGGCAGCGGAATCGGGTGGGCGCATCAAGAAGGCCGTTGGTTGGGGCATGATTGCCGAGCCGAAGCTGTCGGTGGAGGACAGGTTCCGTGTTGCGAAGGACGTTGGTTTCGAGGGAGTGGAAGTGTCACGCAACTCCTCGAAAAAAGCCGAGACGGAGCCGAAGGAGCTTGCGCGAGCCAGCGAGAAGGTTGGCGTTCCCATTCACGGCGTGTCGAACGGCAGCAATCCCGACCTTAAAGAGGCCATTGACGACGCTGCGATCTACGGCAGTGACACCGTCCTGCACGTCGTGCGCACCGATCCTGAGACGTCGTTCATGGAGAACTACAAACGCTCGCAGGAGCTGATTCGGTCGGCGATTCCCCATGCCGAGAAGAAGCGCGTCAAAATCCTGGTCGAGAATGTCTGGGCCACGTTCCTCATCGAGCCACTGACGATGGCCCGATACATTGACGAGATTGGCAGCCCGTGGGTGAAGTCCTATTTCGACGTGGGCAACGTGATGCGCTGGGGCTGGCCGCAACACTGGATCGAAGTGCTCGGCAAGCGGATTGAGAAGATTCATATCAAGGAATACAGCCTGAAGATCGGGATGAAGGAAGGCATGAGCAAGGGCTTCAACCTGCCGATCGGCCAGGGCGACATCAATTGGAAGCGAGTGCGCGAAGAGTTGAAGAAGATCGGGTTCCAGAGCTGGGCTACGGCAGAAGTGCGTGGCGGCGACCGTAAAGTGCTTGCCGAAATCTCCGCGGAGATGGACCGCGTCCTTTATTCCTGAGAATTCTTGAATGAAAACACGACGCCAATTCCTGCGCGCCGCCGCGATGACGGTTGTTGGCGCGCCCTTCATCCTTCCCGCCGGTCTGCGCGCCGCCTCGCCGAACAGCAAGCTCAGCCACGCTTGCATCGGTGTCACCGGGATGGGCCATGGCGACCTCAAGAACTTCCAGAGCCACGAGCGCGTCCAGATTGTCGCGCTGTGCGACGTGGACGCCAAGCACCTGGAGGCGGCCGCCAAGATCGTACCGGGAGCGCGGCTTTACACCGACTGGCGTGAGTTGTTTGAGAAGGAGGGCGACAAGATTGATTCGGTGAACGTCACCACGCCCGATCACATGCACTTCCCGATTGCCTATACGGCAGTCCAGCGCGGCAAGAACCTGTATTGCCAGAAACCGATGTGTCACGACCTGGCCGAGGTCAGGAAGCTGAGCCATGCGGCCATTGAGAAAGGCATCGTCACACAGCTTGGCACGCAGTTTGCGTCCAGTATCGCCGACCGCATGACGGTACAGCTCATCCGGCGCGGCGCGATCGGCAGGATCAAGCACGTCTATCTCTGCTCCAACCGTGCCGGGATAAGCCGCCTCAAAGGCCCGCGCCCAACCACGAGCGAAGAGCCGCCGCCGCACTTGAAATGGGACCACTGGATCGGCAACGCGCCGATGCGGCCGTTCGCGCCCGACATATATCATCCGAGAAAGTGGCGCGCCTGGCAGGACTTTGGCACCAGTTGGTGTGCAGACATGGGCTGCCACATCCTTGACGGCACGTGGCGCGGCCTCAACCTGAAGGCGCCGACGACGGTGGTCGCCGAGGTTGAGGAATCGTGGAAGAACTCGCCGGAGCGCCACGCTGACAACTGGCCGCAGAGCGAGCATGTGACGTGGACATTCCCCGGCAACGCGATGACCGAAGGCAAGGAACTCACGGTGGAGTGGTTTGATGGGGCGATGTTGCCGCCCAAGGAAGCGCGCGCCCTG
>Ga0265297_10009491_pt1 | contig 12521 bp, 9 predicted proteins | sample Munlanlwell13791_FD_192502 | JGI IMG/M metagenome (GOLD analysis project Ga0265297, IMG submission 192502) | Leachate microbial communities from a municipal landfill in Southern Ontario, Canada - Leachate well 137-91 | ecosystem: Engineered > Solid waste > Landfill > Unclassified | place...
CTATTTTCACCGCAGAGACGCAGACCCTCCGCGTCTTCTGCGCCTTTGCGGCGAAGGTTTTCATGATGAACCCCTCCGTCCACCATCTTCTCCGATCGCTGCGCCGCCTCGTGCGCCTGCATCTGGCGCTCAGCGGGCTGGCGCGTCTCGGCGCGGTGAGCGTGACGGTAGCGCTTGGCATGTGGGCGTTGGACTGGTGGCTGCGGCTGGAGTTGGGGCCGCGCGGGATGCTCGGCACGCTGGCGCTGATGATCATCGGTGTCGCCGGTTGGCGGTGGTTCCTGCGGCCCGTCACCCGCAGGTTCAGCGACGCGGATATCGCGCTGGCACTGGAGCAGGCGTTTCCGCAGTTCGGCGACCGATTGTTGACGGCGGTGGAAGGGGCCAGGGGCCAGGGACAAGGGGCAAGCGAAACATCCCTGCCGCTGCTGGAGCAGGTGGCGGCGGAAGCAGCGACACTCGCAGCAGACGTTCGACCGTCGCGAGCGCTCGATGGCGGCCGGCTCGTGAAGTGCCTCGGGCTCGGCATCGGCGCATTGCTGGTCATCGCCATGGTGGCAGCGTTCTTCCCGAAGGAATTGGAGGTGTGGTGGCAACGCGACGTGTTGCTGCGAAACGTGGATTGGCCGCGCGCAACGACGTTGGAAATCGCCGGCTTCCCGAACGGCACGACACGAGTCGTGCGAGGCTCGCCGCTCAGCATCGTGGTCAACGCGTCAGGCCGGCGGATTCCGGAAACCGTGAAGCTGGTGCTGGATTACGAGCACGCCGGCCGGTTCCGCGAAGTCCTCACGCGCTCCGGCAGCGGGAAGTTCCTGAAACGGTTCGATTCGGTCATTGAAAGCTTCCGGCTCCGTGCTTTCGGCGGCGACGGCGTGACGGATGAGTTGAGGGTCGAGGTGGTGGATCCGCCCATGCTGCGCAACGTGCGGATGCGCCTCGTTTACCCGGCCTACACGCGCCAGGCGCCGCGCGAGACCGGGCCGAGCGATGGCGCGGTCGAAGCGGTCGTCGGCACGCGGCTTGAACTGCGCGCCACGAGCACGCGTCCGTTGCGCTACGCGAAGGTTCAAACTCCGAACTCCAAACTCCAAAAAGGCTCCCAGCTTCAAGCGCCACGTTCGGTCCTGCCCGAGTCGAGCGTCGAGGCCGGGACCAACGTCTCCGCGCGGCTCGTGGTGAAGGAAAGCGGGCGCGTTCAGATTTCCATCGAGGACCTGGAGGGATTGCGAGCTGACCCGGCGCTGAGCTTCGCACTCGACGCGCAGCCGGACCGTCCACCGCTGGCGCGGCTGACGTTGAGCGGCATCGGCGACAAGATCACGCCGGTGGCGACGTTGCCGCTGGCGGCGGAGGCGCGCGACGATTTCGGCGTGGCCGCACTGAGTCTGGCGACATCCACCAACAACATGACCTGGCAGAATCAGCCGCTCGCTGGCGCGGTGTTGGGCAACGCCGAGGTCCGTCTGGAAACACGCATGCCGGTCGAACCGTTGCGAGTCGTCGAAGGTTCGGTGTTGAACCTTCGAGTGGAAGCAACGGACGCGGCAACGCCGCAGGGCCGCGGTGCGAGCCAGTCTCTGGCGCTGCGCGTGGTGAGCGCGGCGGAATTGATGGCGGACCTGAATCGCCGCCAGAAGGAGTATCGCGCGGAGTTCGAGCGGCTGACGCGCAAACACCGTGAGGCGCTCGACGCGATGCGGGCCATCCGGGAACGCGTGACGGCGGGCGGACAGCCAGACCTTGCGCAAATGGCATCGCTTGTGGCCGACGAGCGCGAAGCGGGCAACGGCTGCCAGACAATGTCGGAGTTGTTCCGACGCATTCTCAATGAGATGCAGAACAACCGCGTCAGCACGCCCGCCGAGCAGGAACGGCTGCGCGTGCGCGTTGTGGAACCGCTGACTGACGTGAGCCGGCAGTTGCTCGGGCCGCTGGTAACGCAGCTCGGCGCGGTGACACCGAGCGTGAGCGCACCGCTGGCGCCGGCGTTTGAGGAGGCCCAAACCGCCTACAACCAGATGCGGACGATTCTGGCCGAGATGATGCGCGGCGAAACACTGGCTGACGCCGTGGCAGCACTGCGCGAGATGCTGAAGAACCAGAGCCAGCTCAACGAGGCAACGCGCAAGGCGTTGGAGGCAGAACTTCAGCGGCTGCTGAAGTCGCCATGATCACAACGTGTCTCTCACCGGAAGTCCGCACCATGCGACGAGCCACGTTTCTGACCCGACTCGCGCTCGCCGTCGGCATCATCGCGCTTCCGCTGCGCCCGGCGAACGCGGCGGAGCCAACGGCCGCGCCGCTCACGTGCATTCTCGGCGCGTTCGACGATGAACTGACGCTGCTGTACCAAGCGCTCGCCGGCCCGAAAGAGGAAGTACTGCGCGGCATTCACTTCGCCAGCGGCAAGCTGAAAGGGCGCAGCGTGATCGTCTGCCGCAGCGGCATCGGCAAGGTCAACGCAGCCATGGTCACCACCCTGCTCATCGAACACTATCAGCCCAGCGAGATCATTTTCTGTGGCATTGCCGGCGGCATCAACCCGGACCTGCATCCGGGTGACATCGTCATCGCGGCGAAGACAGCCCAGCATGATTTCGGCACACTCAGAGCCGAGGGCATGGAGGTGCGCGGCACGAAAAGCCCGGTCACGTGGCAACGCAATCCCCTGTTCGTGGAGCCGGACGTGCGGCTGATGGCGCTGGCAGAAGCGGCCGGCAACCGCATCAAGCTCGCTGACATCAAAACGAGCGAGGGCGAGCGCCATCCACGGATCATCAAGGGCATTGTCGCAACAGGCGATATCTTCGTGGCGTCGCCGGCAAAGAAGGCCGAGTTGCGCAAGACACTCGGAGCCGACGCGGTGGAGATGGAAGGAGCGGCGGTGGCGCAAGTCTGCCGCGACCTGCGCGTGTCATGGCTGGTCATCCGTTCCATCAGCGACCGCGCGGATCACAACGCCCTCCAGGATGTGGACTCATTCACCGCCGTGGCAGCACAGAATGCTGCGCAACTGGTCATGGACATCGTCGGACATCTAGCCGCCCAGCCCGCAACTGGGAAAGCCGGGAAGTAGGTTCAGACGTTCGCCTGAACGCTCAACTCAGTTTGTATTGCTTGGCGACGTCTGCGCCGAGTTGCTGCACCACAAGTTTCCGCAGGTCAATGGTCGCGCCGATCGTCGCGCCGGTGGCAAGTTTCTCACCCTCGGCCAGGCTTTTCTCAGCAGCCTCCAGCACCAGTGCCGTGTAGAAGCCAAGCGTGATCGGGCTGTTCATCGCCTCGCGCTCGGCGGCAGACAGCTTGTTGTTGCGCGATGCAAGTATCTGTTGGTAGAGACGGCCGGGGCTGCCAATGCCGTAGCCGCTCACGGTGTTGTCCTTCTCGAAGTTCTTGAAGAGCGGGTTGACCTCGATGATGCCGTCGGCGTGAATCTCGCGCAAGCCGGGCTGGTCGAGGCCAAGATCAATCATGCCATCGGAGCAGATGATGCGGCTGGATTGCACGGTCGTGGACCACGCGGAGTTGGGCAGCGCCCAGCCGGTAAGAATGTGCGCGATGGCGCCGGTGCTGAACAGAATCTCCGTGTCCACGAGGTCGTAACCTTTCACGGCGATGGGTTTCAGTGACGGCAGCTTCTGTGAGTAGCCGACTGCGCGCACCTGCATCGGCACAAGGTTGACGATCTTCATCAGCGCGTCTGCCATGTGGACCGTCAGGAACGACGCCGGCGTGTTTCTCTCGGCGAAGTCGGGCGATGCAAAAAAGCGCGGCGTATGGTTCGGGTCTGCCACGCTGAGCTTGTCGAGCATGTAGAACACCGCTGCCTGGAATTGTCCGTAGCGGCCGCCCTGGAAACGCGCTTCAGCCTCCTTGATGCGCGGGTCTTCGCGCTTGTGAAAATCCACTCCGAGGAAACGGCCCGTCTTTTTCGCCGCCTCGATCATCGCGTGCGCGTCCTTGAGCGTCGCGGCAGTCGGCTTCGGCACGACAACGTCGAGGCCCGCGTTCAACGCCGCCACGGTCGGCGCGCAATGCAGGTGATCCGGCGTGTTGATCTGCACTGCGTCAAGCTCGGTCTTCGCGATCAACTCCTTGTAGTCGCAGAATCGTCGGTTGGCCGGCAGGCCCGCAAGGTCGCCAAACCAGTTCCGATATTGCTCGTTCGGGTCAGCGACGGCGCAGATCTCCAATTGCGGTGTGAAACTGCTGCGGAAGTAAAGGTATTGGTAAATCTCGCGGACGACGGAGCCCGCGCCGATGATGCCGAGACGGAGTTTGGTTTTCATGATTGTTGTTCTGTCAGATGGTGCCGGTTTGTTTCAAGAGAAACATTGCGATAAATTCCACCGCGGCGCGCGCTTCCTCCAGCGAGAGTTGCTCCTGGTCCGAATGCGCGTGAGCCAGCGTGCCGGGGCCGAAGGTCAGCACGGGCATGCCCGGATACTCCGTCGCAAACAGCCGCGCGTCGCACGACACCGTCCAACCGAGGATGGGCTCGTCCTTCCAGATGCCGGTTTCCTTGGCCGCGCTGATGGCGTTGCGCATCGAGGGTGAGTCGGGGTCGCCGTCGAACGCGACGTTATGGAGCTTCTCGTAGGTGACCCTCACCACGTCCTCGCCACGCTCCGGCCGGCCGAGCCGCCGCAGATAAGTCCCGGCTCCACGTTGCGCCGCCCTGCGCATCCGGTCCATGACTTCGTTGATGTGGTGGGTCGGCACGAAGCCCTGGCCGCCTTCAAGAACCAGCACGTCCCCGCAAGGCTTGCCGCCCAATTCCAGCCGCATCGCGCCGCCGGCTGTGGCTTCGATCTTCGGCCTCGATTGCGCAAGACTGCGGACCAAGTGCGCCATCTTGGTGATGGCGCCGTCGCGCTCACGAATCGCGCCCATGTGGCCGGTCGCGCCGTGCACGGTCACGACAAAGCCGTTGCCCTCGCAGGCGAAATCGTAATGGACCGGCACCATCGGCTTGCCGGTCGCAGCTTCGATGACTTTGCTTTTGTCGCCGTAGAGGCCGGTGTACGCGGCCAGTCCCGTTTCGAGACAGTCGCGCACGAGCAGTTCCGCCTTCTTGCTTGGTGCGCCATCGAATTGAATCGCGAACTTCACTTCGCCGCAAATGCGGCTCGGGTGCTCACCGAAGGAGCCTATGATGCCGTGGCACGTCTGCACCGGCCGCTGCGGGAAAAGATCGTGGCGGCTCTCGGCGCGGATTGCAGCGCCCTCCTTCTCCATTTCCTCGTTCACGAACGCGGCCATCTCGAACAGCGACGCGCCTGCAACCTTCTTCAGGTCGGCGCGATACCAGACCGCGCCGCGGTTGGCCGGATGGAGTTTGAGGCTGGTAATCTCCAGCACGATCATGCTGTCGTAAAGCTTCTTGAGCTCGCGGTCCAACGCGAGCGACAACGAGCCGTTGCCGCCCGTTTCCTCCTCGACGACGGCCATCACGACGACGTTCTTGTTCCACTTCAGCCCGGCCTTGGCCATGACCTCCGAGAGCACCTTCAGCGCGGCGACCGCGCAAATGGTCGGCCCCTTGTCGTCGGCTGAACCGCGGCCATGGACGAGCTTGCCTTCGGCGCGCGGTGGAAAATACGGCGCCACAACATCCACATGGCTGTTCACCGCCACCGATTGCCCGCCACTGCCACCGGTGCCGGGAATGATGTAGAGGAGATTGCCGCGCCCGGCGTAGGTTTCCTCCGGCGTCAGGCCGTCCGGCCGCTGCGACGTCTTGGTAAAATGGAGCAGCGAGTAATTTGGATGCGACTTGATCGCAGGATTGATCGGCCGCCGTTCGATGCGTGCGCCGGCAAAGCTGATGCCGCCCAGTTCGCGCTCAAGGATTCGGAAGCAACCGGCCTCCGCCTCGCGCATGACCGATACATTCGGGTTCGGCGTCGTGTTGAACCTGCAAATCTCGACGATGAGATTCTTCAGGTAACGCTCAAACTCCGGCGTACGCGTGCGGGCGAAGATTTCCTTGAGAATGGGGGTTCTGTCCGCCGGCACAGCCGCTTTCTTCGGCTGCTTGCGGGACTTCTTTTTCATGGCTGGCATGATGCGATCCTTCCTGTCTACGGCGACGGAGATGGCGGCCAACTAGGCTTTCGCGCCCTCGTTCTTGCCTTCCGTCTTGAGCTTGTTCTTCGCGGCTTTGGCCTGCTCGCTCTTCGGCCAAGTCTTGATGAGAAACTCGAAGATCTGCTGGCTGAATTGCCGCTCGTGGCCAAGCGCGCTCTCGGCCAAGTGGAAGCCGAGATAGAAAACATCTTCCGGTTCCAGCAGCTTCTTGTCCTTGGCGAGGCTGTCGAGAAGTTTGAACGAGGGGTCGCGTATGAGCGCCGTAAAACCGCGCAGACACGGATCCTCGCCGCGGCGGCCGGGCGCGAGGTCCTTCGGGGAGGTCTTCAATCCACTGAAGCTGAGTTGATAACGCACCGTCGCGTTGAACAACTCGGTATTCGCCAGCAAGCGCAATGATTGCACCGCGGCGGCAAATTTCTTGCGCTGGCGCAAATCTTCGCCGGCCTCGGCGATCTCGACATTGAAGCCGGCGGCGTCCACGTTGCGAAGCAGCCACGTGTAGGCAGGAACGCGCGGATCGTTCTTCTCCAGCAGGTCGAGGCAACGCACGGCGAGCTTCTTCTTCGCATCCTTCGCAAACCGTTCAGCGTGCGGCTTCAACAGCTTGACGACGTTCCATGCGTCGTCGGCCGTCGTGACCTTGCCGAGCTTTTCCAGCAACGGCTGCGTCGCGTCCTCGATGCGGCAGAGCGCCTTCGCGGCAATGTCGCGCACTTCCTGATCGGCGTCGCTGAGCCAGTCGAGCATCGCGCCCACAATCTTCTTGCCCGTCTGGTGGCCAAGCTTGCGCACGGCGAAACGGCGGACCTCGGTATTCTCGCTCTTGGCGAGCTTCTCCAGGTCGCCGACGACGCTGGATGGAAACTCCAGCGGAGCGAGCAGCGCGATGGCCGGGCTGACAACGTTCTCGCGGTCTTCCTCCTTGAGCAGCGGCAAGACCTTCTTGACCATCGCGTCCACTCCCGCGCCGTCGCGATTCAGGTTTGCCAGCGACTGCAACGCATTGCGTCGGACGAACGCCACCTGTTTCGGGCCGATGTAATCCAGCAGCAACGAACGCGCCGCCGGGTTGCCGAGGCTGCCGAGCAGGATCAGGCAGGAGGTGGTGGCGCGCATGTCTTTCTTCACGCGCGGCGTTTTCAGGAAGCTCGCGATTTGTTTGAACAGATCCTTCCGTTCCTCCTCGTTGGCGTCGTTGATATGGCGGCGGATGGCGCCGCAGATGGCCTTGACCATTTCGAAATCCGGATCGAACAGGCCGCTCAGCAGAAATCGTGTAGCGCCGTCGCTGTGAAGCCGCGCAAAGACATCCATCAGCGCGAGTTTTTGGACCGTGGCGGCCTTCGCCCAGACTTTTTCCAGTTCGGCCTCGATGTCCATTTTGAGCTGCGCCAGCGCCTTGCCAGCGGCGTCGCGAAGCACGGGCGGAGCGTTGAGCAGCAACGGCAACAAATACGGGAACGCCGTCTTGTGGCGCGTGCGGCCGAGGGCGTTGACAAGCTCCCGGGTCAGCGTGTCATCGGCGTGGCCGAGCGCGGAACCGAGCGCGCGCACGACATCGGCATCGGGGGGCGCGAGTTCGCCCAGCACGATGGCGGCGGCGAGGCGGCGATTGGGGACTTCGCTGCCGAGCAGCGCGGCGATGGTTTGGAGTTGCTTGTCCATGGTTTTAATAGGCTTTACCAATAGGCTTATGGCGTCGAGGAAAAATGTTGGCCCCTGACCACGGCGTCAGTGACGCGGATACGACCGTCTTCCAGCGCAAACAAAATGAGATCGGCCGAACTGCCTTTTTCCAGCACGCGCGGCGCGAGGCCGAGCAGCCGCGCGGGATTTTCGGTGGCCATCCTGATGGCATCCGTGAGCGAGATGCCGGCCCACGCAACGGCATTGGCAACGCACTTCTCCAGTGTCGTCGCCGCGCCGAACAAGTAAGGCGTGCCCGGCAGGCAGATCAGGCCGTCGGGCTTGGCTTCCACTTCCACGCGGCCGTAACGATAAATTCCCGGCGGCATGCCCGCGGGTGGCACGGCATCGGTGACGAGGATGGAGCGCGCAACGCCTTTGGCTCGAATGAAGTTCTTCACGACGTAAGGCGGCAGATGATGACCATCGGCAATGAATGCCGCCATCAAGCGATCCTCGGCCAACTGGACCTGGATGTAGTTGGCGTGGCGCGGCAGAACGGCGTGACTGCCATTGCCGAGATGGGTGGCCACGGTTGCACCGGCGGCGACGGCGTCGGCAATCTGCTGCGCGTTAGCACCGCTATGGCCCAGCCCGATCACGACGCCTGATGCGACAGCTTGCTCGATGAACCGCGTCATGCCCGGCAGCTCCGGCGCGACCGTGACGAGCTTGATGCGTCCACCAGCGGCTTCCTGAAACTGTTCGAATTCCTCCCACGAAGGCGCTCGCAACACGTCGCGATAGTGCCCGCCGCGCGGCCCGTCCTCGGCGGAAATATAGGGCCCTTCGAGATGAAAACCCGGAATCGCATGCGCCAGCTCCGGCTGTTCTTCCCGCGCGCGAGAGACGGCGCGGAAACACGCGGCCATGCGGTCGTGTGCTTCGCTGACAATGGTCACGAAATATTGGGTGGTGCCGTGGCGCAACTGCTCGCGGGTGGCGTGGGCAAGATCGGCGGCGACGAGGGCCGGGTTCTGGAAATCCACGCCGGCGAAACCGTTGATGTGGATGTCAAAGAGACCCGGCGCAACAAAGAGGTCGCCGCTGCCAAAATCCGGCGCGCGGGCCGGATCCAGTGGCGCAACGTCAGCGATGGCGCCGTTGGCGTCGTTGACGCGGATGTCCACAACCTGGCCGGTAACTACGTGTTTGCCTCGAATCAACATGTGACACCTCGCTAGTAACCCACAGCATAGGAAGTTGCGGCATCAATTTCCAAACTTTCTTTTTCACAACCAGCCGCTATCCTGCGACGCATGTTTTCGAAGCTCTACGCCGCTCTGTTGCTGGGTCTCTGCGCGCTGCTCGTTGGTTGCGAGAGGCCCATGCCACCGCCGGCGACACGCGTCGCCATGATCGTGAAGGCAAAAGGCGACGCTTACTTTGAAGCATGCGCCCAAGGCGGGCGCAAGGCGGCAAAGGAACTCGGCGTGCAGTTCTTCTGCGAAGCGCCCGTGGACGGCTCCGTGGAGGAACAGATCGAGGCGGTGGACGGCCTCGTCACGCGCCGGATGGATGCCATTGTGATCGCGCCCCATGAGGCGATGGCATTGGCGCCAGCGCTCAAGCGAGCGCGGGAGAGCGGCGTGCATGTCATCACGTTTGACACCGATGCGGACGAGAAGCGCAGCGGGCGGGAGTGGTTCATCAACCCGGCAAATGACAAGGCGGTGGGGCGCGAATTAGTGAAGAGCATGATTTCATCAGCCGGCGCAAAGGCGCGAACAGCGATCATCGCCAGCACCCGCATCGGGACGCAGCAGCAACAATGGCTGCAGGCCATACGGGAGCAAATCGCAAAGGCCTGCCCGACGATGCAGATTGTGGAGATCAGGCGGTGCGAGGACGCCAGCGCCGCATTCGCCGCCACGCAGGAGATGTTGCAGAAGAACCCGGACATTACAGGCATCTTCGCGCTGACGCCCGAGCTGCTGGTCAGCGCGGCCCAGGTGGTAAAGGCCGGCAACCGGAAACGATTCGTCACGGGCGTGGGCCTGCCCAGCAGCGCGCGGGCATTCGTGAAAGCCGGCATTGTGCCGTCGTTCGTGATGTGGAATCCGACGGAGCTCGGTTACTTCACGGTGCAGGCAGCCGTGCAGGCCGTCAAGGGCCTGTTAAGCAATGACAGCGCCGCGTTTGTCATCGCCAGCACCGAAGTGGTCAACGGCGTGGCCCGCACAAAGACGAGCCAGCGAGCGATCAAGAACCGCGAAATCCTGCTCGGCGAGCCCATGATTGTCACGGCCGCGGAGGTGGACCAGTTCGATTTCTGAAGCGGCCGGCATCAATCACTCAATGGCTGGCGTGTCGCGAACGCCCCTTGAATCAGCCGCACTTCGCCTGCTGTTCCCGCCTCGTCCATGTAAACCTCCACGACATCAAACCGGACCGGGATGCGCGGATTGCCGAGCAGTCGCAGGTATTCGCGAGCGCAACTGGCAAGATGTCGCTGCTTCTCGCGGTTCACGGCGTCCGCCGCTGCGCCGTACCGGTCGCTGCCGCGCGTCTTCACCTCAACAAACGCCAGCACCTCACCGTCGCGTGCCACGAGATCAATCTCGCCATGCTTGCCGTGGAAGCGACGCGTGAGGATTTTATAGTCGCGCTGCCGTAGATAACGCGCCGCTGCCTGTTCGCCACGCTCACCTTTGACGAGATGAGCCGGCACAGCAGTTTTCGTGTGATTTCGGAAACGCTGCCACCAACCAAGCATGGCCGGATGATGCCGTTCAAGACTCGACGAATCGAGCAGATTCAGCAGAGAGCGCAAAACACACTGTTGCTCGTGGCCGGTCGTTCGCTCAAGACCGGCGATCGCCGGCGGCAATCTCCAAAGCGTGGCGATAGCACCGCGACATGCTCGTGCACGAGTCCAGCGACGATTTGCCGTCGTCGTTCTGCCAGACTTCCTCGTAGCACGGCTTGGCGGGAAGGCGTTTCAGCCGCGTCTCCTTCAAGATGGTCCCGTCCGGTTTGCAGAGCAGTTCCAGATACAACGGTTTTTTCGACCGGTTCAGCCGGTTGGACAGGATGACCAGAATCTTCCGCGTCTTGTTTTTTGTGTTCTTCGCCATAAGTCTGTTGGGTTGTTTCAGGCAGATTATTGAGAATGTTCGCGTTGTCGCAATCGTTTACTTCGACGGGCTTGTCTCCAAGAACACCGTCTTTCGGTCGCCGGAGGAGAATGACACCAGCGTCTTAAACGGCTCGGTGCCGGTATTAGTCAGCTTGTGCTTGACGCCGACCGGAATACAAAGCGTCGTGCCGGGCTTCAGCGCAATCGTCTGTCCCTCGGAGAAGTGCGTGCCGCAGCCGGAGATAACGTAGAGCACTTCTTCGCAATTGGGATGAAAATGGAGCGGATTGCCATAGCCCGGCAAGATAGTGGCAAGACCGACGGTCTGCTGCGCACCGGGCGCGAGTTTTTCGTTGCATACCCACTTGAGCGAGCCCCACGTGAACTCCTGCGCCGGAAGCTGGTCCGCGTGGGTGACGCACACCGTGGGCTTCACCGAAGCTTTTTCCTCGCCATAGACATTCGTCAACCACAGACCCGACACCAACGCCGCCACAATCATCATCCTCATCGTTAATCCTTTCGGCATTCAGACCGCCGTCAACTTCTGCGCCACCATGCTCGTCGCATTGCAGCATGTTCAACGACCGCTGGCAAGTGCGCCTTCGCTGGGCGCCTGTCGGCAGTGGTTGACAGGCAACGTGGACGGGCTAGGGTTGGCCGAAATAACGGGCCGGCTGAAACGCCTGCTTCAACCTGTGAAAATCGAAATGTTCAAAGTCAGCGGCATGACGTGCGCCGGGTGCGCGGCAAACGTCGAGAAGGCTCTGCGCTCGGTCGCTGGCGTTGCTGAGGTCAGCGTCAATGCCGCCACCGGCAAAGCCATCTGCAAGTTCGACCCGCATCAAGCAACCGTGAACGCCCTGACCGCCGCGGTCAAGAAGGCCGGCTACGGCCTCGAGAGACCGGCTGGCACCGCGCCCGCCCTGCCGTGGTGGCGCGCGCCATGGCTGCCGGTGGCTGTCGTCGTCGCGCTGATCATCGCCGGCTGGGCGCTGCATTCGGATCCGATCATGATTGCTGCCACCGCGCTCGCAGCATATCCGATTGTTTGGACCGCGCTGAAGACGCTGGCCCGCCGCCAGATCAACGCCGACGTGCTCGTGGCCATAGGCGTGATCGCCTCCGCGTCCGTCGGCCAGTTCCTTGCCGCAGCGGAAGTGGCGCTCATCATGCGGGTGGGCGAACTGCTGGAGAACTTCACCATCGAGCGCGCCCGCCACGCCATCGGCAGCTTGATGGAACACATGCCGCTGATTGCCCGCGTGCGCCGCGACTCACGCGAGGAGGATGTGGCCGTCGAACAGGTGCAGGTCGGCGATCTCTGCGTCGTGCGGCCTGGCGAGAAAATCCCCGTGGACGGCACCGTTGAGAGCGGTCAAAGTTCCGTCAACCAAGCTGCCATCACTGGCGAGTCGGCGCCTGTGGACAAGATCGCAGGAAACGAGGTTTTCAGTGGCACGCTCAACATCTCCGGCGCTCTCATCGTCCGCGCCATGCGCGTTGCGTCGGAATCCACTCTGGCGCGAATCGCCGCGCTGGTAGAGGCGGCGCAACAACGCGAAGCGCCAATCCAGAGGACACTGGACCGGTGGGCGCGGTGGATGGTGCCGTTAATGATCTCGCTGTCGCTGCTGACGCTGGCCTTCACGCATGACCT
>Ga0265297_10009492_pt1 | contig 12521 bp, 9 predicted proteins | sample Munlanlwell13791_FD_192502 | JGI IMG/M metagenome (GOLD analysis project Ga0265297, IMG submission 192502) | Leachate microbial communities from a municipal landfill in Southern Ontario, Canada - Leachate well 137-91 | ecosystem: Engineered > Solid waste > Landfill > Unclassified | place...
GCGCTGGGATTGCTGGCGGGGCTGATTGCCATCGCCTTCACCGTGGGCATCTACGCCACCGATAGCTGGTTTCGCCGCCTAGTCCTGCCGGAATGGCTCAAACCCGCCCTGGGGGGCCTGGGACTGGGGGCTCTGGCCCTGGTCTCGCCGTATGTTCTGGGGGTGGGATATGACAGCATCAATCTGGGCCTGGCCGGCAAATTCGCCTTAAGCGCCGCGGCCTTGCTGCTGCTCATGAAATATCTGGCCACGGTGCTCTGCCTGGGGTCCGGCATGAGCGGCGGCATCATGGGGCCTTCCCTGTTCATGGGCGCCATGCTGGGGACGCCCTGTCCCTGGTGGCCAATCAGATTTTCCCCGGTCTGAACCTGACTTCCACCGATTTCGCCCTGGTGGGCATGGGGGCCCTGGTCAGCGGCACCACCCTGGGCCCCATTACCGCCACCCTGATCATCTTTGAATTGAGCAACAGCCATCTGGTCATCGTGCCCGCGATGGTGAGCTGCATCGCCAGTTTCATGGTGGTCAAGTCCCTCTATGGCTACTCCACTTACGAATCCAAGCTGTTGCGCCGGGGAGTCGAGATCTTCCTGGGCCGCGGAGTCCAGGTGCTCCAGTCCATGCACGTCAAAGATTACCTTACCCGGGAGATGGAGATTCTCCACGATGACACCCCGCTGCCTCAGATTCTCCAGCGGGCTGAAACCAGCCCCTACCCGAATTTTGTGGTCCTGGACGATCACGACGAATTGAGCGGAGTCTTGACCCTATGGGACTTGCGTAAGGTGCAGTGGCCCCGGGAAGAGGCAGCACAGCCACTTACGGCCCGGGACCTCAAGACGCCGGAAGCGGTAACCGTTCATCCCGACGATGATTTCGAGATGGCCTTCAAACTCCTGCAGCACAAGAATTTTTCATTCCTGCCGGTGGTCCTGCCGCCCCGGGACAAAGTGGTGGTGGGCATCCTCAAAATTGACGACGTGCTCACCGCGTATAATCAGCGACTGCTGAAAGACCGGGTGCTGCGGTATCCGCCGCCGGCGTCTTAACCCTGGTAAACCCGGTTCAGGCTTTGAGCCAGTCCCAGGCCTCCTGAATCTGCTCCCGGGAGAAGCTCCTGGTTTCGCCGGACATGAGTTTAGTCACGAGTTTGATGAGCCCATCCATCCATTTGGCCCCGCCCACCAAGGCCAGTTTTTCGAGTCGCGGCGGTGCTTGAGACCGAACTTGGTGTCGTCCCACCAGGCTCTCGCCTCCGCCCCCCCGAAACTTTCATCCAGATACCACAGAAACCGGGCCTTGCCGTGTTCCTTTAGGACAGCTTCGACATTGGGGATTCATATTCCTGGCTGGAGAGGGTGCCGCCAACTTTAATTCCGATAGCATTCCCTGACTTTCCGGCATAACTTCGATCATGAATTATTCTTCCTTGGGAAGTTATCAGGCCCGCTGCAAGAACGCCGCGTCAACTCTGCTTTCGGGGCGGCGGTGCCATGAATTCCGGGCCCACCGGGTCCTTGACGGTCTCGTGCAGAATGGCGTCGATGGCGTGCAAAGCCGGTTGATCCAGATGCCAGCCCATGATCTCGGGTATCGGATCCAGCTGGTCCGGCCGCCGGGCGCCCCACAGGTCGATATGGGAGCCGTGGTCCAGGACCCAACGCACCGCCAGGTGCAGGACCCGCCGGTCGAAGCGCTCCCAGGCCATGGTGTCCAGTTGTTTCACCGCCCCCAGATACTGGTCCCGGCGCGGCTGCTTGAATTTGGGGTCGTAGTTGCGCAGGTCGTCGCCGGCAAAGGTACGTTCCGGGGTCACCTGGCCCGACAGCAGCCCCCGGCACAGGGCCCCGTAAGTCATCAGGTGGATATTATGCTGATGGCAGAAAGGCATGAGGTCCGTCTCGATGGCCCGTTCGAACAGGTTGTAGGGCGGCTGGACGATATGTACCGGGCCTCCCTGTTGAAAGGCCGTGATCTGTTCCGGGGAATAGTTGCTCACCCCCACGGCCTTGATCCGGCCTTCCTTGAGGAACTCGTTCATGACCCGGGCGGTTTCGGCAAAGGGCTCCAGGGGATCGGGCCAATGGATATAGAGGATGTCCACATAATCCGTTTGCAGATTTTTCAGAGAATCGGCAAAATTCTTCCTGAGGTAAGCGGGCGAGCAGTTGCGGAAGACCTTGCCGTCTTTCCAATCCAGGCCGGTCTTGGTGCTGATGACCGCCTGGTCCCGCTTCCCGCTCCGGGCCAGGGCTTTACCCACGATCTCCTCGGAGCGGCCGAAGCCGTACACCGAGGCCGTGTCGATGAGGTTGACCCCCTTCTCGATAGCCGCGTCGATGGTGCGGATGGATTCTTCTTCATCGGTGCCGCCCCACATCCAGCCGCCGATGGCCCACGTGCCTAAAGAGATGCGGGAAACCTTTAGCTCGGTTCCCGGAATCCGGGTGTATTCCAGAGGTTCCTCCGATAGTGATTTATACCGCCAAGGCCCGCAGGGCCAGGGCTGCGGCGCCTATGACCCCGGCGTCGTGGCGCAGCTTCGCCGGCAGGACCGCAAGATTCTCCGTGGCGGCGTTCAGGCCGGCTCGGCGGATGCCCTGCTCAATCCGGGACAGCAGTTCCGGCAAGCCCTCCATCACGCCCCCGCCCAGGATCAGGCGGCAGGGGTTGAAGGCGTTGACCAGGCTTACGGTCCCGGCGATCAGGGCCCGGGCCACCTCATCCACGATGAGCCGGGCCAGAGGGTCTCCGGCCTCGGCGGCCGCGGCCACCACCTTGGCACTGATATTCTCGGGCGCCACCGGCCCGGTAAGGCCCGCGGCTTTCAGGAAAGCCACCCCCGCGGCGGGGGCGTCGTTGATGGCCTCCCGAGCCCGGCGGGCAATGGCCCAGCCCCCGGCCAGAGCTTCGAGACAACCCCGGTTGCCGCACGAGCACGGCGGCCCGTGGAGGTCCGTGGTTATGTGGCCCAGTTCTCCGGCGGTATTGCTGCACCCCGACAGCATCCGGCCGCCGCTCACCACCCCGCCGCCCACCCCGGTGCCGATGAACAGGCAGATAAGATCATCGCTCCCCCGGCCGGCCCCGTGCAGCCATTCCCCCCAGGTCGCGGCCCGCACGTCATTAGTGATCACCACCGGCAGGTTCAGGGCGGCCTGCAGCAGGTCCCGGAAAGGCGCCTCGCGCCAGTGCAGGTTGGGGGAAAAGCGCACCACCCCCGTGTCTTTGGTGGTCTGGCCGGCCACCCCCACCCCTACGCCCAGGGGGAGATAAGGAGAGCCATCCTGCTTCACCTCGCGGATCAGCCGGGCGATCTGGGCGGTAATGCCGTCCGGGCCGCCGCCTACGTCCGTGGGTTCCCGCAGCTGCCGGCGAATGGCGCCTTGGGAGTCCACCGCCGCGACTTCCACTTTGGTGCCGCCCAGATCTACGCCGATGGCCCAGGTTGTGTGACTCACGGATGCCTTCCCGTTGCGTATGGTCCTACCCAGGATCAAACCGGGCAGATTTAGCTCGAAGGTCAAAGGCGGCAGCCTGAGCCTGATCCCCTCCCTTGCTCTACGCGTTAATGATAAGACGTTTGCCCGGTGAATCAACCCTAGCCGGTATCGGAGGGGGCCCTCAGGCTTTGTGTCCATGGAGAGGTTTAGCGATTTTTTGAGGGGAGGGGATGAAATACTCCGGATTTTCTTCGGAAAACCAAGGGTGATTAGGTGTCAAGGAAGCTATCCGGCGGATAATGATTCCGGTCGGGCGCCAGTAATCACCTGGGACAAGGTTTTCCCCAACTCGGCAAGGGTATAGGGCTTGCAAATAACCCCGCTAAAGCCATATTTCTTGAATTCGGCCATGACCGAATCATCAAAATAACCGCTGGAAACGATGGCCTTGACGTGAGGATCCAGGCTGAGCAGTTTTTCCAGGGTTTCTTTGCCCCCCATGCCTCCGGGAACGGTCAAATCCAGGATGACGGCATCAAAATTATGGCCCGAGGCTTGCGCGGCCGTAAATATGTTGATCGCCTCTTCTCCATCCAGGGCGAAAGTTACGTCATAACCCAGAGAAACCAGCATCTTCCCTAGCACCTTTTGGACAATCATCTCGTCATCCATCACCAGGATAGAGCCCGTTCTCTTGATCAGCTCCTCCGGTTCTTGGGGCGGCGGGGTGATCTTGCGGTCCAGGCCCGGGAGATAGATAGTAAAAGCTGAGCCTTTTTCGAGGGTTGAGTCCACGGCGAGGTGCCCGTTATGGTTCTTGACGATGGAATAGCTGGTAGCCAGACCCAAACCGCTGCCCTTCTGTTTGGTGGTAAAGTAGGGGTCGAAAATTTTCGTGAGATATTCCGCCGGAATGCCGAGGCCTTGATCCTGAATGACAATCTTCACGTAATTCCCCGGCTTGAGGGGCAAACCGCGGTCTTCTTCGATGGTTACGTTCTCCCCGTAAATCTTGATGGTCCCGCCCAGGGGCATGGCCTGGACCGCGTTAATGACAATATTCTGAAAGACCTGATTCATTTGCCCGGCATCTATCTCCACCGCCCAGAGGTCGGGAGCAAGATGGAATTCGCACCGGGATTGGGTCCCCCGACACGCCAGCAGGGCGGATTCGCCAAGAATTTTATCAATGGCGGTGATTTCTTTAATAGGCGCGCCGCCTTTGGCAAACGTCAGCAGTTGGCGAGACAGGGCCCGGGCTTGCTCGCAGGCCTTTTCAGCCTCCATCAATCTTTCCTGCATTTCGGGGCTGACGGCGCGCTCCAGCAAACAAAGGCTGAGATTGCCCAGGATGCCGGTGAGGATGTTATTGAAGTCGTGGGCGATACCGCCGGCCAGCAGTCCCAATGATTCCAGTTTGCTCAGTTTGATCCATTCCTCCTCGGCTTTTTTCCGATCGGTGATATCAAAAAACACACCATTGATATGGTCAATCCTGCCATCCTGATCACAGACTATTTGCCCCCGGGCCTGTATCCAGATAATATCTCCTCCCTGCCTGATAATCCTGTACTCCCGGGCATAGAGCTTGTTGCCTTTGAGAGCCTGTCGGACCGCTTCTTTGGCGGTCTGAAGGTCTTCTTTAACGATAACGTCCGACCATTTCAACCTTCCCGAATTGAATTCGTCCTTGTCGTACCCCGTCAGCTCCGCCACTTTCTCATCAAAGAATTCGGTCCGCCAATCTGCGTAGCCTTTGAATACCACCGCAGGCAGATTTTCCACCACCAGCCTGTACTTCATTTCGCTTTCCCTGAGCGCGGCCTCCGTTTGTCTGCGGCTCGTGATATCCCGATCGGCGCCGCGATACCCCAAGAAGTTGCCGTGGTCATCGAGCAACGGCACTCCGCTCGTCAGCACCCATACGATTTCCCCTTGAGCATTGATATTTCGGTTGATGAAATCCCGAAAGGGCAGTTTTTGGGCAAACGCCGCGAACGCGGCTTGTTTCAATTCTTCCCGGTCATCCGGGTGGAAAAAATCATAAAAATGTTTCGTCAGGATGACTTCGAGGGGAAAGCCTAATAATTTCTCCGCGATGGGATTGGAATAGGTGTATTTCCCCGCGGCATCGACCTCCCAGATCCATTCCGACGCATTTTCCGTAATATCGCGAAACCGTTGCTCGCTTTCCCGCAGAGACTTCTCGGCCTGCTCCCGCTCTTCGAATTCGCGCCTCAATTCTTCATTGGCTCTGGCCAGTTCCTCCCCCCGGGCTTCCAGGGCTTCAAAATTTTGTTCCAGGATAAGGGCCATAGACTGAAAATTATTGATCAGGACCGCCATCTCATTGGCTGAACTTTCCGGCCAGTCGATGTCTCGATGCTGTTTGAGCTGATAGGGCATGTCCGAGGTGACTTTGGCCAATTTTTCCAGAGGATTGGCCAACCAGCGGCTTAAGGGCGGGGCCAGCAGCAGGACGCAGACGATCAGCAGGGCCATGATCGACAGGTTTTGGATGTAAATCGCATAAAGCTGTTTCTGATGGGGGCTGACCGGCGCCTCCAAGATCAGGGTCCAGGGGATCTCCGGGCTCACCCGGGTTTCTTGCACGTAAAAGGATTGTTGCCAACGGGTCATGGAGGGCAGGCCTTCGTCAGGGGGGAACTGGTGATAAACTGCGCCTTGAATAAGCTGCGAGCCCTCGATCTTCTGGGAGTCCAAGCGGCCCAGGGGGCGGCGGGTCGGTAAAGTGCTGGCAATGATGTGGCCGTGAGAATCAGTCAGGGTGAGGTTGACGCCCCAAAATTTCTTATAAGGTTCGAGAATACAGCCGAGGCGATTCAGGTTCACAGAGGCGGAGGCGGTGCCCCAGAATTCCTGTTCCCTCAAGATGGGTACCGCGAGGCTCACAATCGGCGAAAAAACCGCTCGGTTGCCTATGAAAACTTCGCTTAAAAACGGCCGTCTTTGCGCCCTTGCCTCTTTGAACCAGACTCTATCGGCAAAGTTTAGACCGATACCGAAGCCTGGCTTTTCCTGGCACATAGGGGCAAAAGTGATAACGGTACCCTGGGCATTCTCAACATGGAGGGCGACAAGATCAGGAAACGCCTGCCTCAGAACCTCGGTGTGCCGCTGCAACTCTGTCGAGGAGAGCATTGTGGATTTGCCGGCCGCAATGGCCAGTTCGGTCACCGCATGCAGATGGCGGAGGTACCAGAAATTCAGGTGCGATTGCACATCCGCGGATACCCCGCGCAGCTCGGCTACGACATTTCTTTCTATCTCGTTCATCTCGTGATGGATCCCGATGACCGTTAATACCAGGGCGGGAAAGAGGGCCAGGGCGGCCAGGAGATTGAAGAGAGTTTCGTGCAGTGAAAAGGTTCGGCGGGGCTGGGTGGGATCCAAGATTTTGTCTAGAGGCAAATAGGTGATACAGAGAGTTGCCAATAAGGCGTTGAACATGCCGTTGATACTCTGTTTGAGCATGATGAAGCTGGTGAGGGTGGCGCCCATGTGCAGTGCTACGCCAAGTTCCAGTATCACTAGAGGGACGCCGATAAAGATCCAGAAGGCGCCGTCGAGCAGGAATAGGTTTTTGCGCCCGGACCGGAGTAAGCACCCCACAAAGAGAGCTTCCAAAATAAAATTAAGGGAGCCGTAAGGATGTCCCCAGAGGAAATAACAGTAGATATTGATAATAATTGCGGCAATCACGCCGTAACCCAGACCATAAAAATAGAGAATGAGCATTACGGCAATGCTGCCGAAGAGGAAGTCGGCTCCGAAAAAGAGGGGGAGGCTATAATAGTTGCCAAGAAAGCCGAGGATGGTTAAGGTTACCAGCATCGCGGCTGAACCGGCCGTCATGGGTGGTTTTGGGTAACTCATATCTGCCTCAGATAAATTCTCTGACGATGCCGCGGCCCAGCGCCTGATGTCGAAACCAATAATTTGTGCTCCCCGGTCGAAATCTAAAGCAAAGGCATTATAGCGCGTAAAAGATTTTGCGTGCGGCAATCTTTCAAGAAACCATTAACTGAAAGTATTATCGGCAACCTGGCCGAAAGGAAAAATCCAGGCGCGCCAGAGACGGCCTCAAAGTGAGAGGCTTGATATCGGATGACCTGCCAGCGGAGTGAGGCGGCCGCACCGGCGGAGGCCTGGCGATCTCGTCCCGGACCCTGCGGTTGTCAGATATTGGAGAACATGGTAAAATTAAAAAATGGCCGGCGGTTTTATTATCAACATGCTTGCCACAGAATTATTCAGGATTAGTCCCCCGGAGAGGCCGACATGAAAGACCAATGTGATATCCAACTTTATTCATTGAGCACCTGCAGCCATTGTAGAGATACCAAAGAATTCCTGAATCAATGCGGCGTGACCTACGATTGTGTGGATGTTGACAAATTGGATTTGGAGCAGAGGAAAAAGGTATTAGAAGAGATTAAACAGATCAATCCCAAGTGCGCTTTTCCCACCCTGGTGGTCGGCGGCAAGGTTATCGTGGGCTTCAAAAAAGAAGAAATCAAGGAGGTCCTCGGGATCCCATGAACGTTGAGCAACTCTATGAAGTCTTGAAGAAAAGCCAGGAGGCCAAGGGCTACTATTTCAATAAAGACAAGCAAAGGGTCTTTGAACTCCTGGAGGGATTGCTGGCCAACAAAGCGCGCTACGGCTATATGTGCTGCCCGTGCCGGCTGGCGGCCAACGACGCCCAATGGGATAAAGACATCATCTGCCCGTGTATTTACCGGGAGCCCGATGTCGCGGACTTCGGGAGTTGCTACTGTAATCTCTATGTCTCCGAGGCCTGGAACAAAGAGAAGGTTCCCCACGCCTATGTGCCCGAACGACGCCCCCCGGAGAAGAGCTTCCCGCAATAATTCCCCCCCTGGCCGACGCGAGGCGACTCGCCGCCACTCTCGGCCCCGCCCGAGGGGTCACAAATCCATTGACCCCAAACCTTTATCTGCGGCATGATAGGGTCGTGTTGACCGGCAGCCTGGGCCGCAACCAGGATAAAGGAATCGAGGCATCATGGGCAACCCGATGGATAAGTTCAACATTCGGCGACTCCTCAAGGGCCTGGGCCTGCTGGTGGTGCTGTTGCTGGCGGTGGCCTTCGTGTTGGGGCTGCTGTCCCTGCAGCGCACCCGCGAGATCGTTTCCGAGGATTTCCAGCAGCAACAACTGATCCTGGCCAAGACCACCGCCCGGCAGATCGAAGACGGTCTGGAGTTTTTGCGTCGGGAGCTCAAGATCCTCGATTATTCCCCGGCTATCCAGTACCTGGAGACGGTGGCCTGGTCCAACCGCATGCAGGTCAGTTTCAATGACCTCTCCAAGCTGGGGGTGACCGCCATCATGCGGATCGATTTTGAGGGTCCCCATGCCGGCCGGGCCTACATCCTGGACGCAGGGGGGCCGCGTATCGTAGATCAGGATTTCGCCAGCTCCCCGGAGGTTCTCTGGGCCCGGGACCCGGCCAACCGCGGCCGCATTTACCAGGGGCCGATTGAGATCCAGCCCCAGGGAGAGCACAAGGTACCGCTCTTCATCATGGCGACGCCGGTGTACGAAGATAGCGTGGACGAGTCCCACCCCAAGGCGACGGGCAGGCTGGACGGGGTCCTGGTGTTTAAGGTGGATGCCAGTCAGTTCACCGGCCACTACTGCGCCGCTATCCGCTCCGGGCGCACCGGCTACTGCTGGGTGCTCAACAGCGATGGGGTATTTCTCTATCATCCGGAGCGGGAGTTTATCGGGGAAGATGCGTTTACGGCTCGCGGCCGCCGCAACCCGGTGATCAATTTTTCGAAAATCAACGAGATTCAGAAATCGAAGATGTTGGCCGGAGAGGAAGGGACGTCCCAATACAGTTCCGGCTGGCACCGGGGCGTCATCGGCGAAATGACCAAATTTGTCGCCTATAGCCATGCCAGGGTGACTCCGGATAGCTCCCGCATTTGGCCAGTGGCGGTGGTGGCGCCCACCGATGAGGTTTACGGCACCATCCATTCTCTGTATGTGAGACAATTCCTCATTCAGGGAATTCTCATTTTCGCTTTGATTCTGGCCGCGGTGGCGGTGATCTACTACGAAATGCGCTGGTCGGTGGAATTGCAGCGAGAGGTAGACGATACCACGGCGGATTTGCGCCGCAGCCGGGAACAGTATAAATCAGTGGTGGAAAACGCCCGGGATTTTATATTCTTATTGGATGACCACGGGACCTTCGTCAGCGCCAACACCGCGGCGGCCCGAGCCTTCGGCACCCCGGCCGCGGGCATCCAGGGGAAATCCCTCTCGGATCTTTTTGAAGCCGACGCCGCGGCCGCCATATTAGCGCATGTGCAAGACGTCGTGGACAGCCGGAAGAGCGGGGAAGCCAAGTCCGCGGTAAGCATTAAGGACCGGATCTATTGGCTCTCCACTCATTTCGTGCCCGTTTTCGGGGAAGACGGCCGCACGGTGGACCGGGTATTGGTCATGGCCCGGGATATCACCGACCGCCAGCGCATGGAGGAGCAACTGTTTCAGACGGAAAAACTCGCTTCTCTGGGCACGCTGTCCGCAGGGGTGGCCCACGAGATTAATAACCCGCTAGGGGTTATCCTAGGGTTTACCGAGATCTTGCTGGACCGCATCCCGCCGGACAGCAAGGAATATGAAATCCTCAAAACCATCGAACGGCAGGGGCTCAACGCCAAGCGCATCGTCGAAAAATTAATGACCTATGCCCGGCAGCCTTCCAAGCAGGAAGAATTCACTAACCTTAACAAAGATATTGAAACCGTGTTGTCCCTGGTTCAGAATAGCTTGCTGACCCATAAGATAGACCTGGAGATGCGCTTGGCCCGGGAGCTGCCCCAGGTTCACGGTGATTCCGGAGAACTGCAGCAGGTGTTTATCAACCTGGTAAACAACGCGGTGGCGGCTATGCCGGAGGGCGGCAAACTTACGGTAATTACCAAGGTCAACCCTTACAGCCAGATGGTGGAGGCGATTTTTGCCGACAACGGCACCGGTATTCCCAAAGAAGTCGCCGACCGCATCTTCGATCCATTTTTTACCACTAAGAAGGTCGGGGAAGGCACCGGCCTGGGGCTGGCCGTCAGCTATGCCATCGTCAATAAATACGGCGGTAAAATCCGGTTCGAGACCCGCGTTCAGGAAGCGGTGGAAGGCAACCGGGGCACCACGTTTTTTGTGTCGCTGCAGCCTGAAACCGCGGTTACCACCAAGGGCGCCGAAAAGTAAGGAGAGCACGGAAGATATGGGACGGATTCTGGTTGTGGATGACGAACTGGACATGCTGTCTTTGCTCAAGATGATCATCGAGGGCTACACCGCCCATCAGGTGATCACCACCAACAACCCGCTGGAAGCCGCGGAGTTGCTGGCTAAGGAACAGTTTGACCTGATCCTGACCGATCTGAAGATGCCAGGCCTGGATGGCATGGAATTGCTGGCCCTGGCCAAGCAGCAGGACGAAGACGCCTTAGTCCTGATGATCACCGCGTTCGGTTCCATGGAATCCGCCGAGGCCGCCATGGCCAAGGGGGCATTTGATTACATCAGCAAGCCCTTCCGCAAAGAACAGATCCTGCTGGCCATTGACAAGGCCATGCGCTGGCGGGAAATGACTCTGCAGAATAAGGAACTGAAGAAACGGCTGGAAGAGAAATAGCTGAGCTATCAGCTTTCAGCTAAAAACGGCAAGAATTCTCAAAGCCTGGATTGGCATAACCAAGCCCTCAAGATTTGGAGACACCGATGGCAAATTCCCCCCTGGGGCTCAACGGTAAACAGGTATGGCAGCGGCTCATCGCCGGCAATATGCGTTTTGTTCAGGGACTTTTTCAAGGGCGAAACTTACTGGACCTGAGACAGACCCTCACCCGGGGCCAGCAACCGGAGGCCGCGGTGCTCTGCTGCTCCGATTCCCGGGTGCCGGCGGAAATCATCTTTGACCAGAGTTTGGGCGATCTGTTTGTGGTGCGTACCGCGGGCCTGGTGCTCGAACCTACCAGCATCGGCAGCCTGGAATACGCGGTGGGGCATCTGCACGTTCCCCTGCTGGTCATCAAGGGACATGAATGTTGCGGGGCGGTCACCGCGGCCGTCAAGCATCCCGAACATGATGAAGGGCATATCAGCGCCATCGTTAAGCAGATTGCCCCGGCGGCGCAGGCGGCGCGGCAGACCGGCAAAAGCGGCCACGACCTGGTGGAAGAGGCTACGAACCTGCACCTGCAAGCCTTGGAGGAAACCCTGCGGCGGGAGAGCCGGATCATCGGCGCGGCCCTGGATCAGGGACGCCTGGAACTGGTGGTGGTCAAGTACCTGCTGCACTCCGGCAAGGTGGAGATGCTGAACGCGAGCTTCTAAGCTCCAACTAAATCTAATGGCCACGAACCTTAATAATTACTTACCGGGTGGCCTGTGTCCCATAAATAGCAGAAATGTTGTATCTTAGATGTCTTTAAAAATCATAAACATTGCTTACTCATATCCATTAATGATCTTGTTTAATATTTTGCCCAAGTCTGAAATCTTATAAGGCTTGGCAATAACGCCGGCAAAGCCGAATTTTTTAAAATCTGCCATGATCGGATCATCGGAGTAACCGCTGGAGACTATCGCCTTTACGTGGGGGTCGAGCTTCAGAAGCCTTGCCATAGTCTCTTTTCCGCCCATGCTGCCGGGAACCGTGAGATCAAGAATTACCCCGGCAAAAGTATCTCCTGATTGCTGCGCCTCCATGAACAATTCCAGCGCTTCAACGCCATCCTTGGCAAACTTCGCCTCATAGCCCAAGCTCTCCAGCATTCTATTCAAAACCTGCCGCACCATCGCCTCATCATCCATTACCAAAACCTTGCCTTTCCCGGAAATCAGCTCCATTTGTTCTTGAGGTTGTCGAATCACCTTCTGATCGCTGGCTGGGAGATAGACCCGAAAGGTTGTTCCTTCTCCTAATTTTGACTCCACTGAAATATAGCCATGATGATTTTTGGCAATGGAAAAGGCTGTGGCCAAACCCAGCCCGCTGCCCTTCTGCTT
>Ga0265297_10009493_pt1 | contig 12520 bp, 15 predicted proteins | sample Munlanlwell13791_FD_192502 | JGI IMG/M metagenome (GOLD analysis project Ga0265297, IMG submission 192502) | Leachate microbial communities from a municipal landfill in Southern Ontario, Canada - Leachate well 137-91 | ecosystem: Engineered > Solid waste > Landfill > Unclassified | place...
CACCGAATCTTCTTTCGATTTTTTCTACGGGTCCTCTATATCTTGCCATACCTTAGCTCCTTACACGCGTCGGCGCTTAGGCGCACGACAACCATTGTGTGGTAGTGGAGTAACGTCTTTCATATATGAAACACGTAAACCCTCGATAGCACCAACACTTTTAACTGCAGTTTCACGGCCAGAACCTGGACCTTGAACTTTAATTCCCACTTCTTTAATACCGTGGACCATTGCTTTACCCATCGCATCCTCTACTGCTTGTTGAGCAGCAAAAGGAGTCGATTTTTTAGATCCTTTAAATCCAAGTGAACCGGCTGAGCTCCATGCGATCATGTTGCCCATATCATCCGTTACGGTTACAAGAGTATTATTGAACGATGCTAGGATATGCACGATACCCTTCGCAATATTCTTTTTAATAATTTTTTTACGGGTTGCTTTTCTTTTTGCCATACGCTAATCCCTTATCTTGTGGCTGAGCCGACAGTTTTCTTCTTACCTTTGCGGGTACGAGCATTAGTTTTGGTTTTTTGACCACGGCATGGGAGACTTTTACGATGACGAAGACCACGGTAAGAACCGAGATCCATCAACGCTTTAATATCCATAGCAACTTGCTTACGGAGGTCACCCTCTACGATGACGTTGCTTGCACGAATCTCTTTTGCGATTGTTGCAGCATCGTCTTCACTAAGCTCATATACACGCTTGTTATAATCAAGCCCAGTAGCATCTAAAATCTTACGTGATGTATGCAAACCAATACCATAGATATAAGTTAATGCATACTCTAGACGTTTTTTCTTAGGTAAGTCCACACCAGCAATACGTGCCATGCTTATCCTTGTCTTTGTTTATGTTTTGGGGTTTTGCAGATTACGCGAACGACCCCTTTGCGCTTGATGATTTTGCAATCGTCGCACATTTTCTTCACTGAAGAACGAACTTTCATTGTCAAGCTCCGATATTGTAATCCTTTGCCTCTCGTAGGTGCACATCATACGCACCAATACTTGTAACTACGCCTACGCAGTTATAAATACTCAATGTTGCTTGTCCAAGAGGGCAAAGTGGACGCGTATTTTACAGAAATTTACGTTAAAGTTTTATTAAGTATAAAAAAGAAGGGGAGATACGTATTATTTTAAACGATACGTATCATATAGGGAGATTCAAGCACTGCTTCTAAGGCTTCTAACTCTTTCATTAGGGAGCGAATATCACATTCTCGTGCTTCATGAGTAGAAATCAGCAAATGAGCACACTCTTGGGCGAAAGGGCGCTGTATCATTGCCTCGATGGATATGGCATGATTGGCAAAGAGTTGGGTAATTTTTGCCAAAATTCCTGCTTTATCGGTAATGCGAAGTCGTAAATAATACTTCGAGCGAATATCATCGGCACTTTTGAGACGCAATCCCTCTTCAAGCGGGTGATTAAATCCTAGCATGGGAGAGCGTTTACCAGAGCGGACAATATCAATGATATTGGCAACGACTGCGCTAGCCGTTGCATTTCCGCCGGCACCCGGACCATAATACAGTGTTTCACCCACACGATCGCCAACAACACTGATACCGTTCATAACACCATCAATCTTGGCAATCATTTCCTCTTGCTTAACCAAAGTAGCATGGACTCGCAGTTCTACTTCTGCTCCATCACGCTTGGCAATACCCAAAAGCTTGATGGTATATCCAAACTCTTTTGCAAACGCAATGTCCGCTTGGGTAATCCCCTCAATTCCCTCAATGAGTATCTCTTCAGGTTTAGCATCAATCCCATACGCAATGGATGCTAGAATCAGAAGCTTATGTGCCGCATCAAATCCGCCAATGTCAAAGGTAGGATCTGCTTCCGCATATCCCAAAGCCTGTGCTTCGGCCAAAACAGCCTCAAAAGCAACACCCTCTTCCATCATTTTGGTAAGCATAAAGTTACACGTACCGTTCATAATTCCCATAATAGAGAGGATATGATTGGCGGAGAGTCCATCCCGCAAGGCATTAATAATCGGAATTCCTCCGGCGACGCTCGCTTCAAATTCGAACGGTATTTCACCTGCAATCTCTTGAAGTTCATATCGGTGATAGGCAAGAAGTGCTTTATTGGCAGTAACAATCGCTTTTTTACTTGCTAATGCACTTTTTAAAAGTTCAAACGGAAGCTCAACGCCTCCCATTAATTCGACAATGATGTCAATTTCCGGATCATTAATAATCTCATACGGGTCGGTGGTAATCGCGATATTTAAATCACTTACTCTACTGATATCCCGAACAGCACCGCTTTTAACAACAATATCCTCACCCGCACGTGCTGAAATAATAGCAGCATTCTCTTCTAGGATTTCAACAACAGCACGTCCTACTGTTCCAACACCTAGCACTCCAACACGAATCACTCAGCGCCCTTAGAACTAAACTCTTGTAAAAATTGTTTGATATTTTTTGCTGCTTGACGGATACGCTTATCATTTTCAATCAATGCAATACGGACATACTCATCCCCGTACTCACCAAAACCGATCCCCGGAGCAACAGCAACATTGGCTTCCACCAAAAGACGCTTTGAAAATTCTAAACTCCCAAGATGACGAGCACACTCAGGAATTTTTGCCCACACAAACATTGACGCTTGGTTACGACGAACCGGCCATCCTGCACGATTAAAGGCTTCGAGTAATACATCTTGTCGGTGATCGTATTTATCGGTAATCTCTTGAACGCACGTTTGGTCGCCATTGAGTGCTATCGTAGCAGCAACTTGGATCGGAGTAAACATCCCATAATCCAACCAGCTTTTAATCTTTTGAAGTGCTCCGATAAGCTTAGGATTTCCAACGAAGAAACCAACACGCCATCCCGCCATATTGTAGCTTTTGGAGAGAGTAAAGCTCTCTACTGCTACATCTTTTGCCCCCGGTACCGACATAATCGATGGAGTTTTATATCCGTCAAAGGTCAAATCACCGTAGGCGATATCACTAATAATATAAAAACGCTCACGCTTTGCCATGGCAACAATACGGGTATAAAAATCAGGCGTTACCGTGGCAGTTGTAGGATTGTGAGGAAAGTTAACTACCACATATTTCGGTTTAGGAAACGAGATGTGAAATGCTTGCTCCAGTCTCTCAAAGAAAAGATCTTCATCAACCTTGTAATCTTCATCAAACGGAAGTTCCATTTTTTGAACATTTCCGCCTGCAAGAATAAACGCATACGAATGAATCGGATAGGTAGGATCAGGAACAACGGCAACATCTCCCGGATTGGTAATAGCGTATGCCAAATGCGCATATCCCTCTTTTGACCCCATCGTTGCAACCGCTTCGGTTTCAGGATCAAGATCAACATCATAACGGCGTTTATACCAGTCACAAATCGCTCCACGAAGCTTCGGAATTCCTTTTGATGCTGAATAACCATGTGTTTTGGTTTTTTGAGCCGATTCAATGAGCTTTTCGCGAATATGCTCTGGGGTATCACCATCAGGATTTCCCATACTAAAATCAATAACATCCGCACCAGCGCGTCTGCGAGCCATTTTTAGCTCATTTACTTCAGCAAAAACATATTTTGGAAGTCGTTTAATTCGATCAAATTGGATTTCATCAAACATGATGTGTACCTGCCATTAAAAAATTGTGCAATTCTAGCACTTTTCCTCTACTCTCAAGCTTATAAGAGGATTTTATTTCCTTATTGCTCGTTCGTATAATGCTCTATCCACATCCCTTCTTTAAGAAGTTTCATCCCGTTGGTGTTGGCAATTTTTAAATACATCGCCCCCTCAGGCAGCGTAAAAGTCATTCTCTCTTGTGTCTTAAAGCTCCGCATGGAACTAAGAACTTCCATATTGGCATCCAATACGGCTATATCGGGATACCATTTATTACCATAAGGAGCTTCAATCGTTAGTGCACTGGATTGATTAACAACAAACCATGCAGGAACGGCACTTTTTTCCATCTGAGCCCCTTCATCAGGAGTAATTGCCGGTATTTGCCAAAGGAGCGAAGAGGCATCTATCTCAATGGTCCATTTTTTATCCCGTACAGTTCCTGCAGTGATTACCATGGAGTTGTCACGTAAAATTTCACTAAAATATTTAGGATCAAAACCTTTTCTCCCGCTTAAAGAGATTTCCATACGAGTGGTCTCGCCATCCTTTTCATAACGATGTATAGCACTACGCTGTCCAACAGCATTAAGCGCGTGCACAATAATTTTAGAAGAGAGGATACTTCCATGAACGACTCGTAGATCAACGTTTGTTTTCGTATCACCCGCCACCAATGAAAGGGTAAGAATCACTGCTAGAATAAGAGGCTTCACTACCAGTTGCTTCCCTTATTTTTAATCTTAAATTCTTCCGAAGTAAGTTGTTGCAATGACCCATTTTCGTACGCAAACCAAGCGGTATTTCTCTCTTTTAGCATTTTGCTGCCCGAAGAAGTCACGATCTCCAAACGACCATGTCCAAAAATAAAAAGCCAGTTTTTTGTGGTATCAATCACAATGGGGTCTTTGGTTACCTTTTGCGTTTTTTCTCCGGTTGCCAAGTCCATCATTCCTACCCATACTTTGGAAGCGGGTTTAATGCTAATAACATTACCAAAATTTAGAACCTGACCTTGTGTATTCACAACAATACTCTTATTTTGCTCTTGCATTAGCCGTGTCGTGTTAACTTCGGTAATATTGATGTCATAGGTTGCGTTTACGTCGCTCGTATTCATTTCACTTGCATTGGGATCAATCACCTCGATAGCCGCACTGCTTAACTCCAGAACTTCTTCTTTGGGAGAAACACTGATTTTCCCTTGCATCATCGAACCCATTACCATCAAGACAATGATCGCACCTATCGCACCCAAAATCCAAAATGTGCGCGAATTCGATGAAGCTTGCAGAACAACCGATGGTTTTGTAATCGCCATATCAGGATTGAGACCGACGTACGTATCATATTCACTGCGCAAAGATTCAAGATCTACACCGTATTCACGCTCCAGAATAGAGACAAATCCCATAAACTGGACACGATTTAATCCATCAAAGGATTTATGTAACAGCTGCTCAAGTTTGGCCCGTGAAATATGGGTACGCTCATGTATGCTATTCGCTCCCAATTCTTGTAAATCTTCAAAGGACTTTATCGTGCTCATCGCATTCTCTCCATTAAAATTGCTCCTGCTACACCCACATTAAGCGAATCAAAGTCGTGTGCCATCTCAATGGAGACTCCATGGTCAAGCCCTTTTTCAACACGACCGCTTAATCCCTCACCCTCACTGCCTAAAATCAAAGCACGCTTGGAGTCAAAGTTCATCTCACGTACATTTTTCCCCTCAAGCGTTGCACCATAAAGGGTAAAGCCTGACTGTTTAAGCTCATGCATAACATCATGAATATTATGAACAACGACGATAGGCAAATCAAGTGCCGCTCCGCTGCTCGTTCGAATTAACGCTTCCAAATTTGGCTCTCGAATGCCCGTAATCACAAGCGCTTCCACACCAAGAGCATAGGCACTTCGCACTAGTGAACCCATGTTTCCCATATCGGTGATAGAGCTTAAAACGACGATAAAACCACATTTTTTCAAAAAAGGAGAAGCATAAGGGACGATTTGAGAAATCTCTGCAATGTACCCTTGATGATTTCCCCCCTTAACCATGGATTGAGCTGCATTTTCAGGAATACGCTTTACTTCGAATCCCATTTTCATCAACTGACCGTACTCTTTTTTATCTACCTCTTTGGCAAGATAGAGTGTTTTTATCCGATCGCGATGACGTTCTATTGCGTAAAATACTGGTTGTTTTCCATAGATAAGCATAATTTGGTATTCCTTATAAGTTTAAGAGACGCGTATAGCACTCTTTTGGGTTTTCGCCGGTAATCTTGGCGATGAGCTTGGATGCCGCTTTTTTAGGTATATCAAGCGCTAGTATGTCGGCTTCATTCAAACTTGCACCGCAAGAAGCGGAAGCTTCAATAACTACGACCCATTCACCCCGAATTTCACCTTCCATTTGGGAAAGAAGCTCGGAAGCAGTCCCTTGATAAAAGCGTTGATATTTTTTGGTAATCTCTTTGGCCAAAAACACTCGACGCTCAGGTGCCGAAACGACAAGTTCATGGAGTAGTTTATCCAAACGTTTGGGAGATTCATAGAGTACAGTGGTATAACCGTTAAAGAGAGCCTCTTGCAGGGCTGCAGAACGGTCATTGCCTTTGTGCGGTAAAAATCCGAAAAAAAGCATTTTTGTCTCACAAAAGCCACTTGCAACAAAGGCACTCAATACGGCATTGGCACCCGGTAAAATATCGTACTTAACTGCATTATCCAAACAATAACGTACCAGCAATTGTCCCGGATCACTAATCCCCGGCATCCCCGCATCGCTTACATAAAGAACATTAGCATTGAAAAAATCGGGGGTGAGCTTGGAAACAAATTCTGCTTCATTGTGGGAGTGTAAACTCAAAAACTGAGGTTCACTGGTAGTGAGGTTATGACGTTCTTTGAGAAGATGTATAAGCTTTTTGGTAACACGGGTATCTTCACACAAAATAATGTCAGCAGTAGAGAGAACTTCAAGGGAACGAATGGAGATGTCGGAAATATTACCGATAGGAGTAGGTACAAGAGATAACACAATGCCTCTTAATCTGCTTCGCAGAAGCAATCATTTCAAGGAAACATTGGCGTAGCCAAGTGCTTCGCTTGTTTTGTGCCTTAGCGGCTAGCGTAGCCAAAGGAATAAATCCCTTTGGCATTTCAATTATGCATTAAGTGCGTAACGTTTTTTGAACTTGTCGATACGACCAGCAGTGTCTACTTGACGCTCAGAACCCGTATAAAATGGGTGACATTCATTACAAATATCAACACGGAAAGCATCTTTTGTGCTTGTTGTTATGAATGTGTTACCGCATGCGCAGCTAACAGTACATGCAACAGTATTAGGGTGAAGTTCTTTTTTCATAAGTTTACCTTGTGAGTGACGGCGTTGTACGTCAATCGGTTTGAGTTTTACATCCATACCTGGGGACGGATTGTTGGACGCGAATTATATCCAAAAAAAATTAAATTTACAATCTCATCGAGGCAATAGCCACCGCCGCAGTCTCAGAACGCAAAACCATCGGAAGATTAAAATGGCGAATACGGTTTGAATGAAAAGATTTACGTTCACTCTCATCAAACCCCCCTTCACATCCGATAACAACCGTTTCAAATTCTTCATTCTTATCCAAAGCTTCCCCGCCAAAATCAAGAATAACCGCTTCAGGATTTGCATTCAAAAACGTACTAAGAGCAGGGATTTCAGAAAATTCTATAAAAGAGGTCCGCCCGCATTGCATCATAGCACTCTCCATAATCCGATTAAACCGCTCAAAATCGAGTCGAAAATTTCGCTGAGAACGTTTGCAATGGATAAATGTAATTTTTGAAACACCAAGCTCCATCAGCATAGGAAGGTTTTTTTCAATCGTTTTGGGATCAATGATACACCATCCGATATGGAGCTTTTTGGGTGCTTCGCAAGGAGAATTCAATGAACTCTCACGGATAAAATAGCCATTACGTCCATCGGTTTTCTCTAAGCGATAATGATGAGCAACACTCAGTGTATCACGGTGACGGAAGACGATTAAATCACCCAGTACGTGACGGCGTACTTTGATGAGATATTTATACTCTTCCCCTGAGACAGCAAGTTCATCCGCACCTGCTTGTGCATGAAGAATAAACTTCATGCCATCATCCAAAATGTCACACTTAGCAATAACGTCATCTCTATTCCCAAATAACGAAATGCTTTACGTTTATAAAGAGCAAACGCCCCCTCTTGGGTAATATCGGTACGACGTTTAAGGGTCTTATACCGCTTGGCTTCCAGAACAATCATAACAATACTCACAACAATCATTGCATCATTAGCAAGGGTAAAATGCAAATGTTTTGCCGCCATCATAATCGCTCCCGTCAAGAGAATCAACGCAATCAACGATGCTGAAATCGGCATAACAATTCGCATTCGTTTAGCGTAACGAACTACCTGATTACTCAAAGCGAGCATAGTAATGTTGAACATTACCACCCCTATCAACATCATAACTCCGACCGTGTGGATTTCTAATCCCATTGTATACAGTGCTTCCATAAAGGAGATTTTACCCTATTTTGTCTATAATGACTTAAAACGTGGCAAGGGAGTCATAAATGGCGGTAACTGTAGAAGAGGCTTTAGCTCTTATATATGCTCATGCACATCCTTTTGGGAGTGAAATCATCCCTATTGAAAATGCCCTTGGGCGAGTATTGGGTGAGAAAATCATTGCCTCCCACTGCCTCCCGCCGTATGATAATTCTGCAATGGACGGATACGCTGTTTTTATTCGTGATGCTGGTAAAACCCTAACTCAGTCCTGCATAATCTTCGCAGGTGATAAAGATAATATTCGCATGGTTGAAGATCAATGCATCCGTATTATGACCGGAGCTAAAATTCCCTCAGGATGTGAAGCTATTGTCCCCATCGAAGAGGTAACCCTTACGGGAAGCAGCGTTACCCTCCCTGAAAAAATCAAAGCCTCGCAACACATTCGCCTCAAGGGTGAAGATATTCAAACTGAGACATTGCTACTTGAACAGGGAACACTTCTCCACGCCCATCATCTCACACTGCTTGCCTCTCAGGGGCATACCCATATACGTGCTTTCAGATCACCTCGCATTGCATTATTTGCTTCAGGAAATGAGCTTAAAATGCATTTTGAGACAATTGAATCGCATCAGCTTTATAACACCAATACTCCCACTTTTGCAGCGCGCGCACGTGAACTTGGGTGTGATGTCATTTTTACAGGAACCGCTGAAGACACCATGGAAAGTATCCAAAGCCATATCAAAAGCGCGCTGGATGCCAATTTTATTATCACATCAGGGGGAGTGAGCGTAGGAGATGCAGATTATACCAAGGAAGCGTTTAGCGCTCTTGGGATGGAAATACTGTTTGAGTCGGTTGACATTAAACCCGGCAAGCCAACCACCTTTGGGCGTATTGGCAATACCCTCATTCTCAATCTTCCCGGAAATCCGCTTGCTGCTGCACTGTGTTTTGAGCTTTTTGGTCAAAGTACGATTATGGCGATCGACGGTCGAAGCGACAAATATCTCAGTACCATCACCACAAAAATGGGAGAACCTTTCACCATGAAAAAAGGACGTCGCTCCTTAATCCCAGGCTGGTTTGATGGGGCTATCTTCACACCATCACCTGTTTTTGGACCGGGGATGATACTGCCGTTATCACGTGCCAATGGTTTTATGATGGTGGATGCAAAGGTAGAGGGATTTAAAGAGGGAGATGAAGTGAAAATCATCCCCACGCGATGGTGCATGAGCTCAAATGAGCAAAAATCGTTAGTGACCTTTTAAACGGTTGTGGGATTGGTAAATGTCTCACCTTGTTTTACTTTTTCCCAAAGTTGCGGATCACTCCACCCCTCGCGTACTTCATCACTAAAAACTATTTTCTCTAAATCGATCAGTCCCATCAAATCAGAGTAAGCATCCTCACGAAAACACTGTGCATACCCGGTCTCTGTTTCGTGAACAATGATACTGCTAAGACGTACCATCTTTTCACCATTGACCGTTTTAGTAAACCACATCAATTTATCAATCATTACAAAAATAATCCGGCTAAATTGCTCTGCCGAGGGAGAAACAGGGAGTTGTACCCAACGATTCGAGTGGGCTTTCATATCATTGATATACTTTGCATCATCCCCATCCCAAAGAGCAATAGAGTGATCAAAACTGTCAATCAGTTCTTTCATCCCCTGCTTCATCAATCCAAAATCGTACACCATCTGACCGTTGTCCAGATACTGCGATTCAAAGAGCACTTCAACCTTGTACGAGTGACCATGCAACGATGCACGGCATCGTTGGGTGGAACACCCACGAACGATATGGGCATTTTCAAATTTAAAAAGTTTTCTAATTATCATTTAGACTCCATGATTTTGATCCCAAATACGGATATGGAGGCGATCTGAATAGATAAACCCCCGACGTTTGCAAAACTCGATGACCGCCTCGCAGTTGGCTTCGATATGGGCTTTATCCCCGCCTAGCGGCATACAATATACACTTGTGTAAGGATGCGGTGCGATAATCGTATCAATTTCCGACTCGATGTGACTGACCAACGAGGGTTCATCCACGGTGAACTTAAAAAAACTCTCTTTGGCATAAGCGATAATCGTACTGTATGCTTCAGGTTTTACCCGCCGTTCATACGGTTCACCGCTGTTGGAAAGCTTGACGGAGAGCGCATACGTCGCTTGCGCGTAAAAAGGGTAGCGCTTGAAATCAGGGGCAATCGTCCCATTGGTCTCAAACGTCACCCGGTGACCACTGGAGATCAGATGCTCGATAAACTCAATAAAAATCGGTTCATTTGCATAAATCAGAGGTTCTCCGCCCGTCAGGACAATATCGACATGAGGAGGAAGTCGGTAACCGTTCATAATCCAGATGAGGGTCTGAAGCTCTTCGACCTCTTGCCACAGTTCACCGAAACCTTTGCGATCCACCGCATAAACGGTATCGCATCCAAGGACGTCTTCCCCGTTTGGAGTCTTCTCTAAGCACCCGAATCCCTCACATTTGAGGTTACATCCGCCAAAACGGAAAAAGAGAGAGGGCACACCGGTGTATTTTCCCTCCCCTTGGATCGAGTAAAAATGTTCAACTAGATAAAGCAATCTTTATCCTCCTGTTTCATAAAAGGCACGCTTGGAAAGTTCACCATCCGGATCAGACCAACGGTTTTTTTCAGGCTTCGTACGAATGACTTCTTTGAGCACCAACGCCGCCTCTTTGATGTCCCCGCGTCGCACCGCATCACGAATGCTCATCGCCTCATCGAAATACAAACACGGAATCAAATTCCCCTCAGCCGTAAGACGAATACGGTTGCATTTGGCACAAAAATCGTCTTTGTGCGGTTCGATAATTCCAAACTCATACCCATCTTCGAGTTTGTAATAATGCGAGGGTGAATGACCATCAAATCCTTCATCGTGGTACGTATAACGGCTCCCAATGATTTCCAAAAGTTCATGACTTTGCATCCCTTTGATATCAACCTCAGCATGAACATTTTCCATGTATTCGATAAATCGAACCGTCATTTTGCGTTCTTTGCAAAACTCCAAGACGTCCAAAATTTCATTGTCATTCATCCCTTTCATCGGGACCATATTGACTTTAACCCGAAACCCTACACGAAGGGCCTCTTCTATCCCTGCCAATACGTGACTCAATACATCTTTTTTTGCTATTTTTTCTGCCACATCCGGGATGAGGGAATCAATGGAAACATTGATACGACGCAGTCCTGCATCATAAAGCTTTTGGGCTGCACCTTTAAGCAAATAGGCATTCGTGGTCATCGCCAAATCAATGTCACTTTTATAATCATGAATCATTTTCACGAAACGGTCAAGATCTTCACGCAACAGAGGTTCTCCCCCTGTGATACGGATTTTTTTAACCCCTGAATCGATGGAAACTTTGATAAACTCAAACAGCTCTTCAAAACTGAGAAGATTCTCTTTTGGTACCCATGAAAACGGTTTTTCGGGCATACAATACTGACACCTGAAATTACATCGCTCCGTCACCGAAACTCTTAAATAATCGACGGTTCTGCCATAACTATCTATTAGCACTTTAATCCTTTTTAGTTCACCGAAAGAGTACCACGTCTATCTCAAAAACGTATTATAAATAAAAGATAGTTCTAAATGGTTGAAGTATTTTATTATAGAGTATTAAGGAGTTTTTATTTTTGATGCAGGTCAAAGAAGAAGATCCCCCAAAGAGGGGAAAAAATGGCTAATTATAAAATCTGCCTCAAAGAGAGTAGCCCAAACAGCTAGCATAACCAAGGGGACTTATTTTCCCTTGGTATTCAAATTAATGAAGTTCTGACCAGATTTTGCGTTTCCACAAATACGCCAAGATTGCGAATACAAACGTATAAAGCATGACCCATAGACCAGTGCTTTCACGTTCTGCTTTTTTCGAATCTCCAATCTCTTCCATATAGGCAATGACTTCTTCTTGAGCTTTTTCACTCAATCCTACACGTGGCATAGACGTTCCCGCCAACAACACTTGAGGATCATTGATAAAGCTATGCAAGTAGTGCTCTTTACGACTTTTGATGTACTGAGACAAATCAGGAGGTGTTGCACCCATATATGCTTTGATAGCATCTTTTGGTGTTGTCGCTTCAGACTTTGCATACGCCATCGAGTGACAACGTCCACATGCAGCATCATACGTTGCTTTATGCGCTTCTTTGCCTTCGGCTACTTTTGGAGCAACCGACTGAAGATACGCAACCACATCCATGATCTCTTGAGGAGTCATCCAGTTATACGCTGGCATTGGGAATGATTTTGCTCCCCCTACAGGATAT
>Ga0265297_10009496_pt1 | contig 12518 bp, 13 predicted proteins | sample Munlanlwell13791_FD_192502 | JGI IMG/M metagenome (GOLD analysis project Ga0265297, IMG submission 192502) | Leachate microbial communities from a municipal landfill in Southern Ontario, Canada - Leachate well 137-91 | ecosystem: Engineered > Solid waste > Landfill > Unclassified | place...
CGTCTCAGTAAATGAGCCGCTGTTAATTGGATAATTATGGACAATAAGGATTACTATAAAATATTGGGAGTTGATAAAAACGCTTCTGAGGAAGAAATAAAAAAAGCTTATCGGAAGTTGGCCCATCAACATCATCCCGATAAGGCCGGTGGAAGCGGGGATAAATTCAAGGAAGTTAACGAAGCTTATCAAGTGCTTTCCAGTAAAGAAAAACGCCAACAGTACGATCAGTTTGGCCGTGTTTTTGATTCGGCCGGAGGCGCTGCTCCTAATTGGGGCGGTTTTGATTTTGGTCAGGGATTTCCCGGCGCCGGCTTTTCTTCTCAAGGCGGACCGGCTTCGGGCTGGGATTTTAACTTTGGTGACGGCGTTAATTTGGGCGGCGACTTCGGTTCAATTTTTGAAGGTATCTTTGAAGGTTTGGGCGTCAGGAAAAAACGCCGGACCGTCCATTCTGGTTCTGATTTACGTTTGAATTTGGGAATTACTCTGGAAGAAGTGGCCACGGGCAGCCAAAAAGAATTAGAATACGAAACGTTGATTAAATGCCAAATTTGTCAGGGTCGAGGCTATGATAAAGATTCTTCTTTTAAAACTTGCGAGGCTTGCGATGGCCGGGGAGAGGTAAAAGAAACGCGGCAAAGTTTTTTTGGTCCGTTTACGAGAATAAAAAGCTGTCCTCATTGTTTGGGTGAAGGAAAAATTCCGGAAAAAATTTGTAAAGAATGCCGCGGTCACGGTCGGGTTAAAGCGAAAAAGCTGACGCGAGTCAATATCCAGGCGGGAATTAATGACAGTCAGATTATTCGAATTACCGGAGCCGGTGAAGATGGCGAAAAAGGCGCTTCCAGCGGCGATTTGTATTTAGAAGTTAATGTGAAGCCGCATCATTTATTCCGGCGTCAAGGCGCTGATTTAGTTTATGAAAAAAAGATTTCTATCCCTCAAGCTGTTTTGGGCGCAGAAGTAGAAGTCCCGGGTTTAATTGGTAAGCCGCTTTTAGTAAAAGTTCCGGCCGGCACCGAATCAGGGAAGGTTTTGCGGATTAAAGGTAAAGGTTTGCCGCAGTTTGGCCGATCCGGAAGCGGCGATTTATTGATTAGCGTTAAAATTGCCATTCCCGCCAAGGTTTCTTCCAAGGCCAAAAAACTTTTGGAAGAATTGCAAGGAGAAATTCAATGAACATCGCTCTGGCTTATAATGTCCGGCATTACGACCCTCTGCAAAATCGGGAAAAAGCCGAAGCGGAGGCGGAATTTGATTCGCCGGAAACTATCAAGTTGATAAAAAATACTTTGGTTGGCTTGGGTCATCGCGTTTTTTTGGTGGAAGCTGATGAGGCCGCCTATCCGAAATTTAAGAGACTAAGGTCAAAAATTGATTTGGTTTTTAATTATAGCGAAGGCATTAGGGGGTTGGATCGGGAGGCGCAGGTCCCGAATATTTTGGAAATGTTGGGCATACCGCACACTGGCGGCTCGCCTTTAAGTTATGCCATCGGCCTGAATAAAGTAAAAACCAAAGAAATTTTGGCTGCTCATAAAATTTTAACTCCAACCTGGCAAGTTTTTAAAAATCATCAGGAAAAAATTTCAGCTAATTTAAAATTTCCGCTGATTGTTAAACCGCAGTCCGAAGGCTCCAGTAAGGGTATTGTGGTGAAAAGCCTGGTTTTTGATGAAAAACAACTGCGGCAAAGAGTTAAAGAAGAAATTCAGAAATATAAGCAGCCGGCTTTAGTGGAAGAATTTTTGGAAGGCCGCGAATTTACCGTTGGCGTTTTGGGCTATCCGCCCAAGTTATTGCCGATTGTAGAGATAAAATTTGATGAATTGCCGAAGGGAATGCCGAAATTTGACCATTATGAAGCCAAATGGATTTATGATAATCCGAAATTCAAGAGCGACCCGTTGGTTTGTCCGGCTAAAATTTCCAAAAAACTGGAGAAGCAAATAAATGATTCAGTGCTTTTGGCGTTTGAGGTTTTGGAATTGGCCGATTGGGCGCGTTTTGATATTCGTTTGGATAAGCGCGGTCGGCCGAATATTCTAGAGGTTAATTGTCCGCCGGGAATTATTCCGGACCCAAAGGAAAATTCCCGTTTTCCACGGGCGGCCAAAGTGGCAGGATTGAATTTTCCGAAATTGCTTCAAACCGTTATTGCTTCGGCTAGCAAAAGATATAAAATAAAAGGGAAGGATTAATTTTGAAAAATAACGGCAAGTGAGTTTAGCGCGGGCTCTGCGAAGCGAGCGGGCATGGCTTGAGTGAACAAAGTGAGCGAAAGAGCGAGCGAGCAGGCCAGCGAACGAGCTCGCTGGGCGAGTGAGTGTAAGCGAAAAACTCACTTGTTGGAGTCCTGATATTATGAGCTTACTAATGAAAATATTGTTATTTATTTTAGCCGGAATAGTATTGGCTGTTCTGATTTTTAGTTCCCGTTATTTCGAACCATCTTATTATGAAGGAAAAACAGTGGTGGCTTTGGGTGATAGCTTGACTTTTGGTATTGGCGCGGCTGCTGATGAAAATTACGTTAGCCTTTTAGCTAAAAAGCTAAACGTCAGGGTTTTTAATAAAGGCGTTAGCGGCGATACGGTTGAGGAAGGATTGAATCGGGTTCAAAGCGATGTTTTGGATTTAAAGCCGGATTGCGTCATTATTTTATTGGGCGCTAATGATTTTTTAAAAAATATTCCCATGAACGAAACCAAAAATAATCTGGCGAAAATTCTGGATATTTTAAATGAGCAGAAAATAAAAGTAGTTTTGGTGGGAATCCATCAAGAATTCCTTTCTAATTATGAAAAAATGTACCAGGATTTGGCGCGGGAAAAAATGGTGGCGGGTTATGTGCCTGGGATTTTAAGCGGGTTGTATCAACATGCTCGGTATATGTTCAATGACTTTCATCCCAATGCCGCAGGTTATCAAATTATGGCTGAGCGGATTGAACCGGTTTTACGCCGAGTCTTGATTAAGAGGTGATGGGGCGGGGTTGACCCCGTTAGAGATTATAAAACCCTGCTGAAATTAATGATTGCAACAGCTTGTAGACTTTTTGGGTCTAATAACGTCTATTTTGTGTTTACTCTCTAACGGGGTTGACAAATAGTGATTAGTTATGCTATAATATATTATAGCAAGCTAATAAAGGCTTTTGAAATATATCTTTGTGTTGAATCCGCCATTGGCGTGACCACAACATAGAGAAAAATAAAAAAAGGAGAGAAGCATGTCATTCCTAAAGGATCGGACTTGGGGATTCGCCGTAGTCGTCTTTCTCGTTGCCTGTTTCGCTCTGTTGTTCGATATGTTCGGAGACATACGGGTAACTGTTCAGAAGGCTCAGGATGCTCGTTTAACGTACGACCAAGTGGATTCTGGGTTGGATGGGATTTCAAGGCTCGTTGAGCTTTTGAGTTCCGACAGCTTCAAGCAGTCCAGCGCTGAGGTACAAGAAGCGGCCTCAATGACGATTGAAGCTTTTGTGCTTCAGTTTGGCCCGTCTTTGGATGAGGCCAAGAGAACTGGCGATACCAACCACTTGGGCTTACTCAGAGCCCTGATGTCAGGCGATAAGGACGCGGAGATTTTATATCGTCGCGAACTCGGCCTGATCAAGGTCAAGCCTTACTCTGGGGACTAGGAGATCCTCTCCACAAAACATGCGGCGACTACCATGAGGTAGTCGCCGCAAACCATTTTTAATTACCGCCTTGGCGCGGTTTTTTAATTTTTTAAAAACCAGTATAATAGTATATATGTCCATTACTTTGTTTTTTGTCTCAACCGTTGTGGTATTGGTTATCGGCATCGCTGTTATTTTAATAGCGCTTTTTTCACTTTCGCGGCGTTTGGTAAAAAGTCGGGAAAATGATCAATCTCTGGTGCTTTTACAAAACCAGATGGGCGAGATTAATCGGACGATGGATACGAAGTTGGCCGAATCAACCAGGTTGATGCAGAGTCAATTCGGCCAGAGCGCAAAAATTATCCAGGATGTTACGGAAAAATTGGTGAAATTGGATGAAACCAATAAACAGGTGGTGAATTTCGCCGACCAACTGCAAAATTTGCAGGATATTTTAAAAAATCCCAAGCAGCGCGGAATTTTAGGCGAATATTATTTGGAAACCGCCTTGAAAAATGTTTTACCACCCGGATCTTATCAGATGCAGTACAAAATTGACAAAGACGATGACGGCAAGGATTTAATCGTTGATGCTGTGATTTTCATTAAAGAAAGGATTATTCCGATTGATTCCAAGTTTTCTTTGGAAAATTATAATCGGTTATTGGAAGAGCGGGATCCGGCTAGGAAAGAAGAGCTGGAAAAAGCCATTAGACAGGATTTAAAAAACAGGATTGATGAAACTTCCAAGTATATCCGGCCGAAAAAAGGAACAATGGAATTCGCCCTAATGTTCATTCCTTCCGAAGCGCTCTATTATGATCTTTTGATTAACAAAGTTGGTTCCATTAAATCCGATACCAACAGCTTGATTCAATATGCGGCTGGCGAGAAAAAAGTGATTATTGTCTCGGCAATGACTTTTCATGCTTATCTGCAGACCGTGTTTCAGGGGTTAAGGGCGATGCAAATTGAAGATTCTACCAAGGACATTATTAAAAACGTCGGTGAATTGATGCGACATTTTGCCAGTTACGATACGTACCTGAAAAAAATGGGTAATAATTTAGGCACCACGGTTAATATGTATAATACCGCTTATAAGGAATTCGGAAAAATCAACAAAGATATTTTGAGAATTACCGGAAAATCTGCTAACATTGAGCCGTTGGTTATTGCAAGTCCCAAACAAGACGAAGAATGATAAATTTTATGGAAAGAACTCTTATTAAAGATATTACGAATAAAAAAGGCGAGTTAGTTTTATTGAAGGGTTGGGTGGACACACGGCGCGACCACGGCAAGCTTATTTTTATTGATTTAAGAGATAGAAGCGGAGTTTGCCAGGTGGTTTTTTTGCCGAAAACCGATATTTACGAAAAAGCCAAAGATTTGCGAAGCGAGTGGGTGATTGAATTAGAAGGCCAAATTAACGAACGGCCTAAGGGGATGGAAAATTCCAAGCTTCCCACCGGATTGGTAGAAATAGAAGCCAAGAAATTAAATATTATTAATTCTGCTAAAACTTTGCCTATTAGTATTGAGACCGATGGTCTGGAAATCGGCGAAGATAATCGTTTAAAATATCGTTATTTGGATTTGCGTCGAGAGAGGATGCAAAAAAATATCCGGAGGCGGCACCAAATAATTCAATACATCAGAAATTTTTTGAGTGAGAGGGATTTTGTTGAAGTGGAAACCCCGATTTTAACTAAATCTACGCCCGAGGGAGCGCGTGATTATGTCGTGCCTTCCCGTTTGCAGGCCGGAAAATTTTACGCCTTGCCGCAGTCACCCCAGCAGTATAAGCAATTATTAATGGTCGCCGGTTTGGAAAGATATTTTCAGATTGCCAGGTGTTTCAGGGATGAAGATACGCGCGGCGATCGGCAGCCGGAATTTACTCAATTAGACGTGGAAATGAGTTTTCCGACTCAGGAGGAAATTTTAGGTTTAATTGAGGAACTATACACGAAAATGACGGAAGCCCTTTTTCCGGAAAAGAAATTCGTCAGGCCGTTTCCACGATTAACCTATCAAGAGGCGATGAAAAAGTATAATTCTGATAAGCCGGATTTGCGCCAAGATAAAAATGATCCCAATGAATTGGCCTATGCTTTTGTGGTTGATTTTCCGGCTTTTGAATGGAAAGAAAGCGAGAAAAGATGGGATGCGGTTCACCATCCGTTTACGAAAACCCAAAACATTGATAATTTAGCGGAAAAAGAATTCATTGAATCCTTGAAGAAAAATCCGGATAAGTTTTTTGCCCATCAATATGATTTTGTTTGCAATGGTTATGAAATCGGCGGCGGTTCAATCCGCGAACATAATCCTAATATTTTACAATCAGTTTTTGAGATAATGGGTAATAAAACTGAAGCTGTTAAAGAAAAATTCGGCCACATCTTGGAGGCATTTGAATATGGCGTTCCGCCGCACGGCGGCATTGCTACGGGCATTGATCGGTTCGTGATGATTATAATGAATGAGCCGAGTATTCGTGAAGTAATCGCTTTTCCGAAAACTGGCGATGGCCGCGATTTGATGATGAACGCGCCGGCGGAAATTGAAGAAAAGCAAATCAAGGAATTACATTTGAAACTGAAATAGGTTTTATGGAAGAAGTAAAAAAGGAGGATAAACTGGTTAATAAAAAAATAACAACCAGGGCCGAAAACTATTCGGACTGGTATTTGGATGTGGTGGAGGCGGCAGAGTTGGCTGAGCATGCGGCGGTGCGCGGCTGCATGGTGATTAAGCCCTATGGTTATGCTATTTGGGAAGCCATTCAGAAAACATTGGATGCCAAATTTAAGGAAACGGGCGTTCAGAACGCCTATTTCCCTTTATTTATTCCGAAAAAATTTTTAGAAAAAGAAGCGGAACACGTAGAAGGTTTTTCGCCGGAAGTGGCGGTAGTGACTTATGCCGGCGGAGCGGAATTGAAAGAGCCATTAATTGTGCGGCCGACTTCGGAAACAATAATGTACGACGCTTTTTCCCGGTGGATCCAATCCTATCGTGATTTGCCGCTTTTAATAAATCAGTGGGCGAATGTCGTGCGTTGGGAAATGCGGCCGAGATTATTTTTGCGGACTACGGAGTTTTTATGGCAGGAAGGTCATACGGTTCACGCGACTCAGGAGGAGGCTGATGCCCGAGCGCGGCTGATGCTTGGTGTTTATAAAGATTTGGCCGAAGAGCTTTTGGCCATTCCGGTCATTCCCGGAGTGAAATCTGAGGGTCAAAAATTTGCCGGCGCTTTACGCACCTATTCCGTTGAAGCAATGATGCAGGACGGAAAATCTTTGCAGTTCGCCACTTCTCATAATTTGGGAGATAATTTTTCCAAAGCTTTTGGCATCCAATTTTCCGATAGTCAAGGTAACAAGCAATTTGGCTGGCAAACCAGCTGGGGATTAAGCACCCGCTCCATCGGCGCTTTAATTATGGTTCACAGCGATGATAACGGCTTGGTTTTACCGCCAAAAGTAGCTCCGATTCAAATTGTGATTGTTCCGGTTTGGCCCAAGGAGAACGACAAAGAAGCGGTGGATTTAGAAGTAAAGAAAATAGTTGAAGAAATTAAAAGCAGCAAAAATTTCCGTCTTTTTGTTGATAATAGCGAGAAGCGTCCCGGTGAAAAGTTTTTCGCTTGGGAAAGGAAGGGGGTGCCGTTGCGGTTGGAAATCGGATTGAAAGACATTGCCAATAATTCAGTTGTCTTGGCGCGTCGCGATACGGCCGAAAAGAAAACGGTCAAACGGGATGTTTTGATTTTGGAAATAGAAAAATTGTTGGAGGAAATCCAAAAAAATCTTTATAATCGCGCTTTGAACTATCGGGATAAGAGAATAAAAGAAGTTGATAATCTAGCCGATTTTAAAAAAGAGGTGGCCGATGGTAATTTTGTTTTAGCTTTTTGGTGCGAGGACAAAGAAACCGAAGCCAAAATTAAAGAAGAAACTGGGGCGGTGGTAAGTTGTATTCCCCTTGATCAGGTTGAGACTGAAGGAAGGTGTGTTTATTCCGGCCGACCAGCCAAAAGAAAAGCGCTGTTTGCCAAATCCTACTAAAATAAAAACCATCAATGGTTATGTTGCTTTTTGGCGATTTTCATGTTAAGGTAAATGAATATGGGTATAAAACTTAGCGCGTCATTGCGTGATAATAAAAATGCCAGTATTTTAAGACGGGAAGGATTTATTCCCGCCATTCTTTATGGCCATAAGGTTGAAAACGTGGAGTTGGCTGTTCCCCAGAAAGATTTTAATAAAATTTATCAGGAGGTTGGTGAGAATACGATGATTGAATTAGATTTTGATTCTGGCAAGAAAAAAGAAAAACGGCCCGTGTTGGTTACCGAAGTGCAATACGATAATTTGGCTAACGAACCGATCCACATTGATTTTTATCAGGTGCGTCTGGATGAGAAAATTTCCGCTGAGGTGCCGGTGCATTTTATTGGCGAAGCGCCAGCGGTTAAAGCCTTGGGCGGGATTTTAGTGAAAGCAATCCATGAGATTAGGGTTGAGGCTCTACCGCAGGATTTACCGCACGGTTTTGAAGTTGATTTATCAAAGTTAGAAAATTTTGATTCAAGCATTTATATCCGTGATTTATTAATTCCTCAAGGAGTGAAGGTTTTGTTGCCCTTAGAGACCGTGGTGGCCTCGGTGACACCGCCTCGCTCCGAAGAAGAAATAGCCGCGACCAAGGAGGAGGTGGCGGAAAAGGTGGAAGAAGTGAAAGTGGAAACCGAAGAAAAGAAGGCTGAAAGAGAGCAGGAGAAAGCGGAAGAGAAAGAAAGCGCCGCCTAAAGAAATGAGTAAAAACACGGAAAAACCAAAGATTGTTTCAGACATTTTACCTCGCGGTGTTTCCTCAGTTTTTCGAAAAATCGGCGACCCTTTAGGTCGTCACACCGCTTCTTTTAAAGAAATTCCCAAGAAATTGAGAACAGCCATGATTATTTCATTGACCTTGGTTGTTTTTATTGTTTTCTCCAACGCCCATTTTTCTATTTTGGCGCCAACGGCCTTATCACAAAGCACTGATGCGGAGCGAAAAAACTTGGAAACGGAATTGGAAAAATTGGAAGAGGAAATTGATGGTTATGAGAAAACCATTATGGGTTTGCAGGACCAGGCAAAAACCTTGAATCAAAGTTTGAAATTATTAGACGCTGAAATTAATAAATTAAACTTGCAAATTAAAGCCACGGATATTCAATTACAGAAATTGGATAAGGGAATTGTTTCGGTGAAGCAGGATATTGCTTTTACCGAAGGGGATATTGGCCGGATTAGGTTGCTTTTAGGGGAATCGCTTCAGCAAATTGATAAAGATGATCAAGAGACAATTTTGGAATTGATTTTACGCAATGAGAAGCTTTCCGATTTTTTTAATAACATTAACGCTTTGACCGTCTTACAAAATGAAATGCGGGAAAATCTGAATAAATTGGTAGAATTAAAAACCAACCTTATTACTCAAAAAGATACGCTTTCGGTGCAGCGGCAGGATGTTTTAAGTTTGAAAGCCATTCAGCAAAATCAAAAAGTTCAGTTGAGCGCTAAGCAAAAAGAAAAGAAAAGTTTGATAGCGGCGACTAAGGGCCAAGAAAGTCAATATCAGGACTTGCTAAAAAAATCCAAACAAACAGCCGCTCAAATAAAAAGCCGCATCTTTGAGCTTTTGGGCGGCGGCGAATTAACTTTCGGCGAAGCTTATAAATTGGCCCAGTTTGCCTCAGAACAAACTGGCGTCAGAGCAGCTTTAATTTTGGCTGTTTTAGACAGAGAGTCCAGCCTTGGCCAAAATGTCGGAAGGTGTAATTGGAAAACAGCTATGCATCCGACTCGCGACCAGCAAATTTTTCTTAATTTAACAACTGAGTTGGGCATTGATCCTAATAGCGTTTCGGTTTCTTGCGCCAATAGTGACGGCGCTTATGGCGGAGCCATGGGTCCGGCGCAGTTTATTCCTTCAACTTGGGTAAAGTACAGCAGCCGAATTTCTGCGATTACCGGTAATAAACCGGCTTCGCCCTGGCGGAACGTTGATGCTTTTACTGCTACCGCTCTTTATCTAAAAGACGTTGGCGCAGCGGCGCAAACGTATGCCGCTGAAAGAAAAGCCGCGGCGATGTATTATGCCGGTTCTCGTTGGAAAACTTATTTATACAGTTATGGCCAATGGGTGGTAGAAAGGGCCAGAAGTTTCGAGGAGGATATTAAAGACTTGCTGGGGTGATTTCCAGAAAGTAATTAAATACCCCTTCTTATGAAGAGGGGGTATTTTTGTCTTTTTCTTGGGAATAGGTTTTGAAGATTTGGTCCAAATCTCCATCAATTATTTTTTCCAAATTATGAAAATTCTTTTTGTAACGGTGGTCGGTAAGACGGTCCTGGGGGAAATTATAGGTTTTTATTTTCTCCGAGCGGTCGGCGGTGCCGATTTGTTGTCGCCGTTCTTCTGATATTTTTCCTTGAGCGCTGGTCCAGTTCAAATCGTATAAGCGGGTTTTTAATAGCTCTAGAGCTTTTTCTCTGTTCTGGAACTGAGAGCGTTCGCTTTGGCAGGCGACAATTAAGCCGCTGGGTTTATGGATTAGGCGAGCGCCAGTTTCTACTTTATTGACGTTTTGGCCGCCTGGTCCGGAAGAACGAAAAAATTCCACTTCAATGTCTTGCGGATTAATTTGCATACTGATGTTTTTTGGTTTAGCCAGAACTGCAATCGAAGCAGTGGAGGTGTGTACCCGGCCGGATTTTTCCGTTTTCGGTATACGTTGAACGCGATGTACGCCCGCTTCGTTTTTTAAAATATCCGCTCCCAAACCGGTAATTTCCAGCACGATCTCTTTGATTCCGCCGATTGATGTTTGGCTGGAATCAAGCACTGTTACTTTCCAGTTTTTTCTTTGGCAATATCTTTGATACATTCTTAATAGTTCCGACGCAAAAAGGGCGGCTTCTTCGCCGCCGGCGCCCGCTCGGATTTCCAAAATAACGCTATTTACTTCTTCCATAAATAAAGAGTTAAGAGCGTTTTTTCTTTTTGCCGATCTCTTCTTTTTTAGCCAACCGTTTTTTGAATCTTTCCACTCGGCCGGCGGTGTCAATGATTTTTTCTTTGCCGGTATAGAAAGGATGGCAGGCGGCGCAGATTTCTACTTGAATTTCCGGTTTTGTTGAACCAATTTCAAAAGAATTGCCGCAGGCGCACTTTACTTTGGCGTGAGAATGGTATTGAGGATGAATATCCTTTTTCATGTTAATTATCTTACAATAAAAAAATCTCTTGCGCAAGATTGGAGCGTCTCAGCGGCTTATTCCTTGCAATTTTTCTTTTTTTCAATACAATATATCTATATGATAAAAACAGAAGCAAAAACCGAGATTGATCAATCGGCTGACAAAAATCAGGCGATTAAAGAAATAGTGGCGGCGCGGGTTTGCTATGGTCATCGTTCTTCTAACACCAACCCCAAAATGAAACCGTATATCAGCGGCGCGAAGAATAATTTTGAGGTAATTGATGCGGAAAAAATTTCCGAAGCCCTGGAAAAGTGCAAGAAATTTATAAAAGAATTGGGAGCTCAAAAGAAAACTTTGTTTTTGGTTGGCACCAATCCGATGACGCGGGATTTGATTAAAGAAGCGGCGGATAAAATTAAAAGCCCCTACAGTGCTTCTCATTGGATCGGCGGATTGCTTACTAATTTTAAAACGATATTCGGCCGGCTTAAATACTTTCGTGATTTACAGGCAAAAAACGCTTCGGGCGAATTGCAGAAATATACCAAAAAAGAACAGATTAAGTTTCAAAAAGAAATTCAGAAATTGTCTCAATTATTTGATGGCCTGGAAGAATGCCAAGGATTGCCCAATGCCTTGATTGTGGTAAACGTGAAAATGCATGAAACAGCGGTGCGGGAAGCGCGTCGATTAAGCATTCCGGTGATTGGCATTATTGATACTGATTCCGATCCGAATTTTGCCGATTACTTTATTCCGGCCAGCGACCACATTCGTTCCAGCGTTGCTTACTTATTGAACCAGCTCGTTTCAGCCTATCAGGAAGGCGAAATGGGGAAGTAGGAAATAACTTATTGTTAAACAGTCGTTACAAATTGTAATTAGAAAAAATGGATATTGAAATTGTCAAAAAATTACGCGAGGTGACCAATGCTTCCGTGATTGAATGTAAAAATGCTCTGGAAGAATCTAAGGGCGACATGCAAAAAGCCGCAGAAATTTTAAAAAGAAAAGGCAAGTCAATTGCCGATAAAAAAAATACCAGAGAGACAAAATTTGGAATTATTGAAGCTTATGTTCATGGTAATGGCCGAGTCGGTGTATTGTTGGATTTGCGCTGTGAAACTGATTTTGTGGCTAAAAATGATTTATTCAAGGAATTAGCTCACGAGATTTCTTTGCAGATTGCCGCTATGGCGCCCCAATATGTGAGCGCGTCCGATATTCCGGAGAGGATGATTAGCGAGGAGAAAGAAGCTTATCGAAATGAACTAAAAGATTCGGGTAAGCCGGAAGATATTGTTGAACAAATTATTGATGGCAAGCTAAAGAAGCGTTACGCGGAAATTTGCTTGTTATCCCAGCCCTGCATTAAAGATTCGGAACAGACCGTTGATGGGCTAATCAGAGATTATATCGCGAAGATTGGAGAAAATATTCAAGTGGCTCGTTTTGCAAGGTTTGAAGTCTAAAATTTATTCGTGTTTCCAACGTCAAAGTTATGTTTAATTTAATTCCTCAAATTATTTTATTTTTGGCAGTGGGCGCAATTGTCGCTTTAATAGCGAAAAATATTTCTAAAGTTAAAAAATTTTCTAATCAGACCGAGGAAATCCCCG
>Ga0265297_10009497_pt1 | contig 12518 bp, 8 predicted proteins | sample Munlanlwell13791_FD_192502 | JGI IMG/M metagenome (GOLD analysis project Ga0265297, IMG submission 192502) | Leachate microbial communities from a municipal landfill in Southern Ontario, Canada - Leachate well 137-91 | ecosystem: Engineered > Solid waste > Landfill > Unclassified | place...
AGCTGGTCGCGGACGGTGTAGACCCGCCGGCGGATGTCTGCGCGCTGGGCGTGGTCGAGCACGGCGTAGGCATGCCAGGTGATGTTGGCCATCACTGTATACTGATCGGCACCGGTTTTCACCCCGGGACTGGCCAGGAAGCTGTCCGGCACGCCGGCCAGCTCGGCCTTGGTGAACGTGAGCGGCGCCTGCGCCCCGGTGATGTGGTTGGAAAAATCGGTTTCGAGCTGGGCCAGCTCCTTGCGCAACCGCTCGACTTCTTTGCGCTCAGCGGCGGGAAGATCGAGGCCGGCCCGGCGGTAGTCGCGCAGCGTTTCCTGGAAGATCTTGCGATCCTCGCCCGCCAGCGCGGGATTGGTTCGGGCGTAGGCTTTGACGGCGGCGTAAACGTCCTCGCGATAGCCCAGCCCGATAAACCACTGCTGCAGGCGGACGGACAGATCGGCCGCCTTGTCCCGCATCGCCTTGTCTGGATGCGTCTCCTGCAGGAAGGCGGTGCGATAGTAGGCGTTCTTGAAGAGGAAATCGACCGCATCGATGGCGCCGATCGTGCTGCCAAAGGTCACCTGGCCGGGGTTCTGCCCGGCGATCGCGGTGAGCGCGGCGTCGCCGGCGGCGATGACCCGTGCGGTCGAGGCCTCGAGTTCGGCGGGGGTTCGTTCAAAGACCGGCAGTTCGAGCACGGCGTGAAAACGTGAGGCGGCCGGCTGGTAGTCGGCAAGGGTTTTGGCCGGAGCGGCGGCGGCCAGCGCCGGCAGCACCAGGAAGACGATGCGGCGGGAAAGTCGGGATGGAAGCGCAGTCATGATGGACCGCACTGAATCAATAAAACAGGTTCCGGTCGAGGCTCCGGTACTGGATGGCTTCCAAGAGATGAGGCGCGGTGATGGCCTCGGCGCCGGCCAGGTCGGCGATGGTCCGCGCGACCTTGAGGATCCGGTCATAAGCGCGGGCCGAGAGATGGAGCTGCTCCATGGCCTGCTGGAGGAGGCGGCCGAGCGGAACATCGATGAAGCAGTGGTGGCGGATCTGCGTCTGCGTCATGTGCGCGTTGACGCCGGTGCGCGTGCCGGCGAAACGGGCCCGCTGCCGGTCGCGGGCGGCTTCGATGCGCGTCCGGACCGCGACGGATGGTTCTCCCGGCCCGGTCTGGCGCAGCTCCCCGATCGACAGGGCCGGCGCCTCCACATGCAGGTCGATGCGGTCGAGCAGCGGCCCGCTGATGCGCGCGCGGTACCGCTGGATCTGCGCCGGCGAGCAACGGCACTCGTGCCGCGGATCGCCCAGGTAACCGCAGGCGCAGGGGTTCATGGCCGAGACCAGCATGAAGCGGCAGGGCAGGGTGACCTTGCCCGCGCTGCGCGAGATGGTCACCTGGCCGTCCTCCAGCGGCTGGCGCATGACTTCCAGCGCGGAACGCTTGAATTCGGGCAGCTCGTCGAGAAACAAAACGCCGTGGTGGGCGAGGGAGATTTCACCCGGCCCGGGGATGGCGCCGCCGCCGAGCAGGCCGACGTCGGAGATGGTGTGGTGGGGCGCCCGGTAGGGGCGGGACAGGAACGGCAGCCCGTCGTTCAGGGTGCGGCCGGCGGCGGAGTGAATATTGAGCACCTCGAGAAATTCGGCGAGCGAGGGCCGGGGCATGATCGTGGGGATGCGCTTGGCGATCATCGATTTTCCTGCGCCGGGCGGCCCGATCATAAGCAGGTTATGCGCTCCGGCCACCGCCACTTCGACGGCCCGGCGCAACGCCTGCTGTCCCTTGATTTCGGAGAAATCACCGGCCGGATCACCGTCGCCGCCGGCCTCCTTCCGGCCGGCGGCGATGCCGCCCGGGAGCGGCGCCAGCGCGACCTCGCCGGTGAGGAAGCGAAAGGCCTCGTCCAGCGAGCGCACCGGGTAAACGGCCACGCCTTCCACCAGCGCCGCTTCCTCCGCGGAGCGGGGCGGAAGGAGCAGGCCGCGCTTGCCGAGCTGCTTTGCCAGCAGCGCCAGGGCGAGGGCGCCGCGCACCGGCCGCGTGGTGCCGGAGAGGCCGAGCTCACCGGCGATGAGATAGTCGGCAAGATGGTCGGCCGGGAGCTGGTCGGTGGCCCGCAGGATTCCCAGCGCGATCGGCAGATCGTAAAGCGCGCCTTCCTTGCGGATGTCACCCGGCGCGAGATTGATCGTCGTGCGCGTGCGCGGCATGTGAAAGCCGCTGTTGCTGAGGGCGGAAAAGACCCGGTCCTGGGATTCCTTGACCGCGGCATCAGGCAGACCGACGAGGATGAGATCGGGCGCGCCCGCCTCGCCCGTGTTGACCTCGACCAGGACCACCTCGGCCTCAATGCCCTGCAGCGCGGCGGAATGGACGGTTGCCAGCATGTTCCGGAAATATTCCGGAATCAGGAAAACGCCTGCTTACGTTCCAGGCAAGCTTGGTGATCGCGAACTGCGCCCCTGGGGGGGCTGGGGGAACGGATCGAGCGAAACTTCGGGTGCGTAGGCCAGGGTGATGGCCCGGGTCATGTTTTGCTCGATGGCCTGAAGATACGCATTCGGTCCGCCGGGGTAAGGGTCAGCCAGGTAGCGGTAAATGCCCAGATAATCGTGGGTGATTCGCGGCAGCACGAATTTTTCCCAGAACACGGGGGTCTTCGCAATGAGATCGCGCACGCTGCGGAAGAGGCGCTTTTCCCGCGGGATGTTGAAGAAGTTGTCGGATTCCTCGAACTCCGCGTACAGAAACGCGAGTTCGTCGACATAGTCGGGTGCCGCCATCTGGCCGAGGTAGTCGGCCGTGGCCAGGGCGCAGCCGATGAAATGCTCGACCTCGCCCGAAAAGTGCAGCTGGGTGATGTTGCTGCGCGGTCCGGTGCAGCGGATGGCGGCGACCACGGATTCCACCTCCTCGCCGTTGAAGCCGACCGTCGGGAGATAACTTGCGGCAAACGAGCAGCTGCGGATGACGTGGACGTAGGTATACTTGGCCCCGGTGCCCTCGCTGTCAGCCCTCAGCTTCAAATAGCCGGTGTCGTGCAGCAGCACGGCGGCGATGGCGAGTTCAAATTGCCGCTGGTTCAGGGCCGGAGTGACTTTCGCGCGATAGCGCCCTTCAAGCAGTTGGACAAAGCAAAGGGCCGCCTGCAGGGTGTGCTCGAAGTCGTGATAGCGCATGTCGAGCGGCAGATAATCGAGATACCGGCCGTGAAACATGTCCTCGACATCACGGAAGAGTGTATCGATCAACGTCGTGTCCGATCCGGGATGAGCGTGGAGAAAGGTCGCCCGCACGACGGCAGCCACCGCCGGAACACTCTTTGTATCTACTTGGGGAAACATCATTCTACGACGAGGACATTATTGCCAATCATCGGCGTTGGTGTGAGCTAACGTTTGCGTGTTGGCACCTGCAAGCTGAATCTCAGCGCTTCCCAAACGGCGGACAAGCATTAATACTTGGACGATGATTCTCGGCCTCACCGGCGGCATCGGCTGCGGGAAAACGACCACGGCAGAAATGCTGGCCGCTCATGGTCTTGTTCCGCTGGATTCCGATGCGATCATCCGGGGAATCCTGCAGAATGACCGGGAGGTGATTGCCGCCATCCAAACCCACTTTGGCCCGGGGGTGTTTGCCGGGCCGGGCGGGGTAAGCCGCCATGAGCTGGCCAAGCGGGTTTTTTCCGATGAGGCGGCGCTGCGCTGGCTGGAAGACCTCCTGCATCCACGGCTGTACGCCTACTGGCGGGAACTGTTCTCCGCCCGGCCGGCCGACTCGTGGGTGGTGGAGGTACCCCTGCTTTTTGAAAAAAGCCTCCAAAATTGGTTTGATTTCACCGTCTGTGTGGCCTCTCATCCCACCGTACAACTTGCGCGGCTTGAGCAGCGCGGGCTTCCTCCGCCGCTTGCGCGCGAACGAATTTCCAAGCAACTGCCTCTGGCGCAGAAGATTGAGCTGGCTGATTTTGTTTTATTGAATGACGGTTCGTCGGATTTCCTGCGCGATCAGGTGGCCACGCTGGTCGGTTCGCTTTCCACCCTTTAACACCCGCCCCCGCTCCTGCGGCGAGGCACCCGCGAGACTCCTGCGGGTCTGTTTTCCCACGTAATCATGGACCATACGCAAAACCCAGGCGACGAATTGCCGCCCGTTGAATCGGGCGGAGGCACTGCCTCAGAGGAATCCGCCGCCGAAGGAACTTCCGAAAAAAAACCGGTGCGCCGCCGTTCCCGATATTACCGGGCCAAGGCCGGCACGGTGGTGGCCTCCCCGCCTGACCCGGCTCCTGCATCCGAGGCCAGACCGGTGTCGGAGAAAAAAAATGGGGCGCAAGACTCCGCCCCGCCCTCGAGTCCGCCGGTATCCGCCGGGAGGGAAGGACCTGACGCCGGGTCTGCAACACCTGCCAGTGACACCGCCGGACAGGGCGAAGCTGCGCCAGGAGGAGACGAGGGAGGAGATGAAGGGAGAGGTTACCAGCATCAAGGCGGCGGGTACGACCCCTATTATTTCAAGAAGGGCAAGCGGCATAAACGAAAGCGCGGCAAGCATTGGCTGGGTGCGCCCGGGGCGGGGAACCAATACCCGCCGCAGCCGCCGCCGCCGAATTTGGCCCCGGTTTTCGGCGATCTGCCTGATCCGGCCCGTTTTGCCGATGTCGCCGCGCTCGATGCCCAGGCGTCCGAGCTTGCTTCCGGCAGGGGCAAACCCGTCAACCTGGAGGAGCTTTACGAACTCGGCCTTGCCGAGCTCACCGCCGCCGCCCAGAAACTGGGGGTCAACATCGACGCTGCGCCCAATCGCAAGGAGCTGCTCAGCGGCATCTTCAAGGTCACCACCGGGGAGAAACGCCAGGTCGTCGATCACGGCTGGCTCGATCTGACCGACCGCGGCCATGGCTTTCTCGTCCACAAGGCGGTCAATTACCGTCTCTATCCGGAGGATGCCTATGTGCCGGAAAGCCTCATCCGGCGCTATGGTCTCAAGCGCGGGCATGAACTGGCGGTGCAGGTGCGCGCCCCGGAGAACAACGAGCGGTGCCCGTCCGTCATCAAGATCGACAAGGTGATGGGGCTGAAGCCGGAGGATATCTCTAAGGTCACGCCCTTCGAAGAGCTGGTTCCCTATTATCCGCTCAAGCGCATCCTGCTCGAGGCGGCCGAACAGAAAGACGTGTCCATGCGGGCCGTCGACATCCTCACGCCCGTCGGGTTCGGCCAGCGCGGCCTGATTGTCGCGCCGCCGCGCACCGGCAAGACCGTGCTGCTGCACAACATGGCCAATGCCATCTCGTCCAACAGCCCGGATGTGACGCTCATCATCCTGCTGGTCGACGAACGGCCCGAGGAGGTCACCGATTTTCGGCGTCACACCAAGGGCGAGGTGGTCAGTTCGACCTTTGACGAGACGCCCCAGAGCCACACCCACGCTGCGGAAATGGTCATCGAGAAGGCGCGGCGCCTGGTCGAGATGGGCCAGCATGTCGTCATCCTCCTCGACTCGATCACCCGGCTCGCGCGGGCCTACAACGCCCTGGCCTCGAACAGCGGCAAGATCATGACCGGCGGCATGGAAGCCACCGCGCTCCAGAAGCCGAAGCGTTTCTTTGGCTCGGCCCGGAACATCGAGGGTGGCGGCAGCCTCACCATCATGGGCACCGCGCTCATCGACACCGGCAGCAAGATGGACGAGGTCATCTTCGAGGAATTCAAGGGCACGGGCAACATGGAGCTCCACCTCGACCGCGATCTGGTCAACAAGCGCATCTTCCCCGCGCTCAACATGGAGCGCAGCGGCACGCGCAAGGAGGAGCTGATTTATCACCCCGAAGAGCTGCAGCGCATCTATTCGCTCCGCCGCGCCATGCAGGGCATTCCGCCGGTGGAGGCGATGGAGATGCTGATTTCACGACTGAAGAAGACCCGTTCCAACGCCGAATTTCTCCTGAGCCTCAACCGCTAGCGTTTGGCGCGCCTGAGCGCCACCCCGCCTGCCGGCTGTCCACGTCACATCCCCCGTGCGTACCGCCGAAGATCCTGTCATCCAACTGGCCCTTGCCGAGGGCCTGCTCACGCCTGCACAAATTGCATCCGCCCGGATGCGGTTCGAACCACCGGCCGGCCCGGGCGCCCGTCGGCCCCGGCTGCTGGACGCGCTCATTCAGGCGGGATTGCTCGATGGCCGGCGCCTGGCGCGGATGCTGGCCGCGAAGCAGGGTTTGCCACTGGTCGACGTGCGCGAGACGTCCGTCTCGCCGGAGGCGCTGGCGGCGCTGCCCCGGCCATGGGCGGAAAAATACACCATGCTCCCGCTGGCCCGGCAGGGAGCGACGCTGCGCCTGGCGATCAGCGATCCGTTTGACTTCGAAGCCATCGACGGCATCGGTCACTTGACCCGCCTGGTTATCGAACCGGTCATCGCCCCGGCGGAGGAAATCCGCCAGGCCATCCGGCGGCATTATGACCGGAACGTCCCCGGACTGGTGCAGGAGGACCAGGCGGCGCCCGACAGTCGTGAGACATCCGATTCCGTCGTCACCGACGACGAGGCGCCGGTCATCCGCTTGGTCCAGGACGTCCTCCGCCGCGCCATCGGCCGCCGGGCGTCGGACATTCATTTTGAACCGTTGGGCCGCCGCTTCCGGGTTCGCTACCGCATCGACGGCGTGCTCCAGGAGGCCGGGGATCCGCCGCTGCGCCTGCACCGTTCGGTTGTCTCGCGGCTCAAGATCATGGCGAATATGAACATCGCGGAAAAACGCCTGCCCCAGGACGGACGCGCCCGGTTCAGCGTGGAGGACCGGACACTGGACCTGCGGGTGTCGTCGTTGCCGACGGTGCATGGGGAAAGCGTGGTGCTGCGGGTGCTGGAGCAGGGCAGCGTGCGGCTGGGTCTGGCCGAACTGGGCCTGCATTGCGAGGACCGGCAGACGATCGAGCGCCTGCTGGCGTTGACGCACGGCATGGTACTGGTGACCGGACCCACCGGCTCGGGCAAGACCACGACCCTGTATGCCTGCCTGCATCATCTCAACAAGCCCGACCGCAAGATCATCACGGTCGAGGATCCGGTGGAGTATCAGCTGGCGGGCGTCAACCAGGTGCCCGTGCGCTCCGCAACGGGCCTGAGCTTTGCGGCGGCGCTGCGCGCCATGCTGCGCCAGGCGCCTAACATCATCATGGTGGGGGAAATTCGCGACCGGGAGACGGCCGAGATCGCCATCCATGCGGCGCTCACGGGCCACCTCGTGTTCAGCACGCTGCACACCAACGACGCGCCGGGCGCGGTGACGAGGCTCATTGATCTCGGAGTGCCGCCGTTTCTGGTGGCTTCAGCCCTGCGGGGGGTCGTGGCCCAACGCCTGGTACGGCGCATTTGCCCGCGCTGCGTCCGGGCGCAGGGACCGGTGCTCCCGGAAGCGAACGGACTCGTCCCCGGCCGGGCGGTGGCGCCGCGGCCGGGCCGCGCCGGCTGTCCCGCCTGCGAAGGCACGGGCTACCGCGGACGCGTGGGCCTTTTCGAGCTGCTGACCGTTGATGAGCAGATGCAGCGCCTGATCCATGAAGGCGCCGGCGAGGCCCGGCTCCGCGGGTACGCCTGCACCCGGGGCATGCACACGCTGCGAGATGACGGCCTGCGGAAGGCCCGGGAGGGGTCGACCACGATGGAGGAGGTGCTGGCCTCGACCGTCGCCGATGCGAACGGAACGTGAAATCCCCCGCGGCTGCATTTTTTGGAATGACGTTCACAGAAACCTCGCTACGTTCCTGGTCACGCCCTAGACCCATCCTAAAAGGAGAGCCCCATGAGCTATGAAATGAACGACTTGCTGGAGATTGTCGTCGAACAGAACGCTTCCGACCTTCACCTGCAAGTCGGCCAAGCCCCCACCTTGCGCCTCGGCGGCAGCATGACCCCGGTCGATGGTCCGGCCCTGACGCCCCAGGACACGGAAAACCTCATGCTCGCGATCACGCCCGATGCGCATGTCCAGAGCGTGAAGCTCAACGGCGGGGCGGACTTCGGCTTCACCTACCTCGACAAGGCGCGGTTCCGCGTCAGCGTGCTCAAGGCCAAGGGCAACTACGGCTTGGTGCTGCGGCAGATCCCCAACAAGATGTTCGGTCTGCGGGACATCGGGTTGCCCGACAAGGTCAAGGAGCTGCTCTTCCGCCCGCGCGGTCTGATTGTCGTCACGGGCCCGACCGGCTCCGGCAAGAGCACGACCCTCGCCTCGATGATCAATTACATCAACGAGAACCGCGAGGGGCACATCATCACCATCGAGGATCCCATCGAGTATTTCCATGACCACAAGCGCTGCATCGTGACCCAGCGCGAGATCGGCGTCGACGTGCCCAATTTTGCCGAGGCCATCCGCCGGGCGCTGCGCCAGGATCCCGATATCATCCTCGTCGGTGAAATGCGCGACCTCGAGACCATCGAGGCGGCGATCAGTGCGGCCGAGACCGGCCACCTCGTCTTCGCCACCCTGCACACCAACGGGGCCGCCAAGACCATCGACCGCATCGTCGACGCCTTTCCGGCAAACATGAAGGACATGATCCGCACCCAGCTCTCCAGCTCCATCCAGGCGGTCATCTCCCAGGTGTTGTGCAAGAAGAACGGCGGCGGCCGCATCGCCGGCTTCGAGATCATGATCAACACGACCTCGATCGCGTCCCTCATCCGCGAGAACAAGACCTTCCGCATCAGTTCCGACATCCAGACCGGCGCCTCCCTCGGCATGATCACGCTGGACACCCACCTCATGAGCCTCGTGAACCGCGAATTGGTTTCGCCGGACGAGGCCTTGGACAAGGCCCAGGATCCCGTGGTCATGCGCGAGAAGCTCACCCAGATGGGTCACAAGCTGAGGACGCTCTAGCGCCGCCGGCCTGCCGCGCACCCATCCCGACCTGTCCGGGCGCGCCGCGTTTTTCACAGTCACATCCCCTATGTTCGACGGCCATGACCAGGCCATCGCCGTGCTTTTGCGTGAAGCCGGCCTCTTGACTCCGGAGGCGCTCGCCGCCTTGGGCGAGGAATGTCGTCTCACCGGCTGGTCCCTCGCCGGAACGGTGGTCAGGCGCGGGCAGGTGAGCGGGCCGGAACTGCTCCGCTGCGTGGCCGGACATCTCGGCCTGGACTGCGTTGAGGATCCGCCGCCGGCGGTTTCGGTCGAGATGGCGGCGCTGGTGCCGGCCGCTCTCGCCCGGCGGTGCGGCGTGGTGCCGTGGCGCACCGACCGCCGGTCGCTGGAGGTGCTGGCCGTGGATCCCTTCAAAAAGGAGACGGCGGGGGAGCTTGCCTTCGCGCTGGGCCGCGATGTCCGGCTGGTTGTTGCCGATCCCAACCAGGTCGGGCGGCTGCTCCGGTTGCATTACGGAGAGCCAGACGACGCGGCGGAAGCCGCGGTGATGGCGGAAAACCCAGCCGGCGATTTTGCCGAGGCCGAGCTGGCGCGGATGGCCGGGCAGGTCCCGGTGGTGCGTTTCGTCAACCGGGTGCTCGACCAGGCGGTCCGCGAACAGGCCAGCGACATTCATTTCGAGCCGTTCGAAGGCGAATTCCGGGTGCGCTGCCGCGTCGATGGCACGCTCCGTGATGAGGAGCCGCCGCCGGCGTCCCTGGCCCTGCCGGTCATCTCGCGACTGAAGGTGCTGGCCGGACTCAACATCGCCGAGCGGCGCGTGCCGCAGGACGGCCGCATCCGGTTTGCCGTGGACGGACGGACCGTCGATCTGCGCATCTCCACGCTGCCCACGCAATCCGGGGAGAGCGTGGTGTTGCGCGTGCTCGATCATTCGGCGGCGCCGCTGCAGCTGGCGGAGCTGGGCTTGTCGGGCGCGGTTGCGGACGGCCTGCGGGAAGTCATCCGCCGGCCCAATGGCATCATCCTGGTCACCGGTCCCACGGGTTCGGGCAAGACCACCACGCTCTACAGCTGCCTGCGGATCATCAACCGTCCGGAGCGGAAGATCCTCACGGCCGAGGATCCGGTGGAGTATGAAATCGAGGGTGTCATGCAGCTGCCGGTGAACCCCGCGATCGGACTCACCTTTGCGGCGGCCCTGCGTTCCTTCCTGCGGCAGGATCCGGACGTGCTGATGGTCGGTGAAATCCGGGACCTCGAGACGGCCCGGATTGCGATTCAGGCGGCGCTCACCGGCCATCTCGTGCTGAGCACGTTGCACACCAATGACGCAGCCGGAGCCATCACCCGGCTCATCGACCTGGGGGTGGAGCCCTACCTCATTGGCGCAACCTTGGAGGCGGTGCTGGCCCAGCGGCTCGTCCGGTGCATCTGTCCTGATTGCCGCGGGCCCGATGTTCCGCCCGCAGCGCTGCCCGCCAACTCCGGATTGATCCCGGAGCAAATGGACGGACGCACCTTCCAGCGGGGGCGCGGCTGCGCAAGCTGCCGGCAGACGGGCTACCGGGGTCGCATCGGTCTTTTCGAATGGCTGCGCATGGACGATCCGCTCCGCGAACTCGTACTGCAGCGCGCCCCCGCGGCCGTGATCAAGGCCCGGGCGGTCGAACGCGGGATGCAAACCCTGCGCGCCGCCGGACTGGATGCGGTCCAGGCCGGACTGACGACCATTGAGGAACTGGCGCGCTGCACCTGACCCGGAAGCCCAGCGGTCAAAACCCAGACGACAGATGTCCTGATTCCTCTCCCTCTTTTACCGACCTTCAGACCTTCGACTTGGAACCTCGCTCCCTTTTCACCCTCACCTTCACTTTCACTCCTCTTTCCCATGCCCAGATATACCTATGCTGCCATCGATGCCTCCACCGGCCGGGAACGGACGGGGGAATTGGACCGCCGGGACATGGCCGCCGCCATCGCCGATCTGAAAGAGCGCGGTCTGTTTCCGACGGCATTGACTCCGGCGGCGGAGGCAATCGTTGCCGAACCGGAAATGGCGCCGGCGAAACCGGCACGTCTTTCCCGTGGCAGCTTCCTCCGTCGTTTCCGCGGGCCGCCCGGGGCCAGGGTGCTGGCGATCTTCACGCGCCAGCTGGCGGCTTTGGCCGGTGCCGGCGTGCCCTTGGTGCGCAGCCTCGATCTGCTCGCCCGGCAGGAGCGCAATCCGGCCTGGCGCGAGATCATCATCAGTCTGGCGGATGTCATTCGTGCCGGCAGCTCGTTTTCGGCCGGCTTGAAGCAGCATCCGGAGATCTTCGACCGGCTGTATGTCGGCATGATCGAGGCCGGGGAGGCCGGGGGCGGCACCGAACTCGTGCTGGAACGCCTGGCGCGCCACTTGGAGAAAACCGGCCGCATCCGGGCGCGGGTGAAATCCGCCCTGACCTATCCCATCGTCATCATGGCCGTGGCGACGGCGATCGTGGCGGGGCTGATGGTGTTCGTCGTGCCGAGGTTCGAGCAGATCTTCGCCGGCGTGCTCCGGGGCGCGCCGCTGCCGGCGCTCACCCAGATGGTGCTGCGCGCCAGCCGGCTGTTGCAGGAACACTGGCTGGTCGGGCTGGCGGCCGTGGTTCTCGTGCTCGCCGGCGGCCGGTGGCTGCGGCGCACCCGCGCCGGCGCCCGGATCTGCGACCGCTTCCTGCTGCGGCTGCCGGTGGTCGGGGATCTGTTGCTCAAGACGGCGATCGCGCGTTTCAGCCGGACCCTCGGCACGATGCTCACCGGCGGAGTGCCCATCCTGCAGGCGCTGCAGCTGACGCGCGAGGCCAGCGGCAATGGCGTGGTGGCCGCGGGCATCGACCGCGTGCACCGCCGGGTGCGGGAGGGCGAGGGTCTGGCGCGGCCGCTGGCGGCGGCCGGCATCTTCCCGTCCGTGGTGGCGGGCATGGTGGAGGTGGGCGAGGAGACCGGCACGCTGCCGGCCATGCTCGCCCGCATCGCCGACATCTATGAGGAGGAGGTGGACAACGCCGTGACGGGCCTGACCAGCCTGCTCGAGCCGGCGATGATTGTCCTGATGGCGGGCGTGGTCGGCACGATCGTGATCGCGCTCTTCCTGCCGATCATCCGGATCATCCAGTTGCTGACGTGAGCGGCCCCCGCTGGCGCCGGCGATGGCAATCCATCCCCTCAGGCGGGATGAACTTTGGACGGAGCCGATGGCGATTTGCGACGGATATGCTAGCTTGTCCGTGCATCGAACGAGGAGATGAACCGCCTGACCCTACCCCTGCTGGCCGCCCTGGCGCTCACCTGCACGCCGGCCGGTCTCCCCCAGAACGAATCGCCGGCGCCTGCGGCCGCGAACCAGAAGGTCATCCACGACCCGGACGAGTACAATGCCTACATTGCGGCGCTCAACACCCCGGATCCCGCCCAGAAGGCCGCGGCCATGGAAGCCTTCATCGACCGCTACCCCGGCAGTGTCGTCAAGGTGGATGCGCTGGAGCAGGCCATGGCCGCCTATCAGCAGGCCGGCCGCGCCGACAATGTCGAGGCGGTCGCAAGCCGCCTGCTGCAGTTGGAACCGGCCAATATCCGTGCGCTGGCCGTCGTGGCGTATCTCAAGCGCAGCCGGGGCACGGCGGCAGCGGC
>Ga0265297_10009498_pt1 | contig 12517 bp, 11 predicted proteins | sample Munlanlwell13791_FD_192502 | JGI IMG/M metagenome (GOLD analysis project Ga0265297, IMG submission 192502) | Leachate microbial communities from a municipal landfill in Southern Ontario, Canada - Leachate well 137-91 | ecosystem: Engineered > Solid waste > Landfill > Unclassified | place...
ACCTACTTGGGCAAAATGTTTTTAAAAAACAGGCTCAAGTCGTATTTAACAGGGTTAAACTAATTAAATTTATGCCCAACCAAGAAATGAACCCAATGAAAAATGCAGCCTCAAAACCTAAATTCCGTTTTAGGCTAATTCTACCTTGGATTTTATTAATTATCTTGCTTATTGGCGCCGGACTCGGCTATTATTTTTACAACAAAAAAGTAAACAACAACAAGCAAGTTTTACAAACTCAAATTGACAATCTAAAAAAACAATTAGACGAACAAAAAGCTTTAACCAATGAAAGCTCTGACACTTCAACTACAACTGATAATAATAATGATCAAGCCTCAACTTGCCCAGTTGCCACATTTACTAATGAAGAGCAATTAACAATGGAGGGTTGGCAAACTTATGAAATGGCAGATTTTGGCTACACATTTAAAGCTCCACAAGACTGGGAATTATTTAATCAGGTAAATGATATTATTGTTTTGAAAAGCGATGGAATCACCTTGGAAATGCGCAGTGGAGAAGCCTCACTTTCTGAACTTGAAAGTTATCATCTTACTGAAACAAAAGATACAGAAATTGCCTGTACCACTGCTACAAGCAATTATCTTAGCGGTAATGCCGGCATAGAAAATGCCCGAGCCATTTCCACCCATTTAACCAAAAATGGCCAAGAACATAAATTTGTTATTTCTTATGAAGATCAAGGTGCTTCTTTAAGCAGTGATATTATAGAAGCTTATAATTTGATTCTAAAAACCATTACTTTTAGCTAAAACATTTGCTCTCTGGCATTAACAAAAAAAATCTTGCAAACAAAATTTGAATTTTTAAAATTCTTTTGGTACTATAACCCCGTTGGATAGTTTTTGCTTCCTCTGTCATTCCCGCGGCTTGTCCTTCGTAGCCTTCTTGAACTTCGTAGTTTTCTTGATCTTCGTAGCTTTAAGCGTAGAAGATAACGAAGAAGTTGGCGAAGTAGGAAGACGGGAATCCATGCATTTAATCTTGTTGAATAATTCACCCCGTTAAATAATCCGCCAGTAGGTGGATTGCCAAAGGCATTTAACGGGGTGAACCCCGTTGGATAGTTTTTGCTTCCTCTGTCATTCCCGTGTAGACGGGAATCCATGCATTTAATCTTGTTGAATAATTTATAATTTAATTAATTTTTATGCCACAAAAACACATTTATTTTTTTAAAAAAGGGAAAGCCGAAGGCAGAGCCCAAATGAAAGACCTTTTAGGTGGTAAAGGTGCTAATTTAGCGGAAATGGCTAATTTAGGTGTACCCGTACCCGCCGGTTTCACCATCACCACCCAAACTTGCCGAAATTATTACGACAACAATAAAAAATTAGGTAGTGATTTTAAAAAAGAATTTACAGCTGCCGTTAAAAACTTAGAAAAAGAAACTGGAAAAAAATTTGGTGATAAAATTAATCCGCTTCTTGTTTCTGTGCGCAGCGGGGCTAAATTTTCCATGCCCGGGATGATGGATACAATTTTAAACTTGGGCATAAATGATACGGTAGCAAAAACCATAGCTAAAAAATCCAATAATCTTCGTTTTGCTTACGATGCTTACAGACGTTTTATCCAAATGTTTTCCAACGTGGTTTTAGAAATGGACAAAGATAAATTTGAAAATATTTTGGAAAAAGCGAAAGAAAAAGCTAAGGTAAAATTAGATACCGAGCTAAATATTGAGAATTTAAAAGAAGTCATTGTTCTTTATAAGAAATTAGTCAAAAAAGAAAAGAAAATCGATTTTCCCACTGATCCCATAGAACAATTAGAAATGGCTTATGAGGCGGTTTTTGAAAGTTGGAACAATAAACGAGCCATTACATATCGTAGGCTCAATAATATTCCCAATGATTTAGGCACAGCGGTAAATATCCAAAGTATGGTCTTTGGCAATTTGGGCGAAACTAGCGCCACCGGTGTCGGTTTTACTCGCAATCCCTCTACCGGCAAAAAAGAATTCTACGGCGAATATCTAACCAATGCTCAAGGCGAAGATGTAGTTGCCGGCATTCGCACACCCCAGCCCATTAAAAAATTAGAAAAAATATTACCTAAAGCTTACAAAGAATTGGTTAATATCACTCAAAAGCTGGAAAAACATTATCGCGATATGCAAGATTTCGAGTTCACCATTGAAGACGAAAAATTATTTATGTTGCAAACTCGTACCGGCAAACGCACTGCCCAAGCCGCAGTTAAAATTGCCATTGATTTAGTTAAAGAAAAATTAATCACAGCCAATGAGGCACTGATGCGTATTGAACCGGAACAAATTGATCAGCTTTTGCATCCGGTTATTGATCCAGGTGAAGAATTAGAAGTTTTAGCCAAAGGATTGCCCGCCTCTCCCGGAGCGGCTGTTGGCAAAGTGGTTTTTAGCGCCGATATTGCCCAAGAACAAGCAGCAAAAGGCGAAAGCGTTATTTTGGTTCGGGCTGAAACTTCACCTGATGATATTCACGGCATGCATGCGGCAGTCGGTATTCTAACCAGCCGAGGTGGTATGACCAGCCATGCGGCAGTTGTTGCTCGCGGTATGGGCAAAACTTGCATTGCCGGTGCTGAAACCATCAAAATAGATGCTAAAGCCAAAAAATTTACGGTTAATAATAAAACAGTTAAAGAAGGAGACTTTATCACTCTGGATGGCTCAACAGGAGAAATATTTTTGGGTGAAGCCAAAACAATTGAGCCCAAAATTTTAAATGATTTTAAAACGTTAATGATTTGGGCGGATAAAATTAGAAAGTTAGGGGTGCGCGCCAATGCTGACACACCACACGATGCCAAAATGGCTCGCGAATTTGGCGCCCAAGGCATTGGTCTTTGTCGTACCGAACATATGTTTTTTGACGAAAAACGCCTGCCCTATATGCAAGAAATGATTTTAGCAGATTCAAAAAGTGATCGAAAAAAAGCCTTGGCTAAACTCTTACCATTTCAAAGAGATGATTTTATTGGCTTGTTTAAAGAAATGAAAGGTCTGCCGGTTACTATTCGCACTCTTGACCCACCATTACATGAATTTTTACCAAAAAATCAAAAAGAAGCTCAAGAATTATCTAAAAAAATTGGGATTTCTACTAAAACAATTGAGCAAAAAACAAAAGAGCTCCACGAATCAAACCCGATGCTTGGCCATCGTGGTTGCCGTTTAGGCATTACTTATCCGGAGATCACCGCTATGCAAGTTAATGCCATTATTGCTGCCGCTTGCGAGTTGAAAAAGAAAGAAAATATTAAAGTGGTACCGGAAATTATGATCCCACTTGTGGGTAATGTAAATGAATTAAAAAATCAGAAAAAAGTGGCTAAAAACGTAGCCGAAGAAGTAATGAAAAAATATAATTTGAAAATTGATTATAAAATCGGCACAATGATTGAAGTTCCCAGAGCCGCCTTAACCGCTCAAGAAATTGCGGCTGAAGCTGATTTCTTTTCTTTTGGCACCAATGATTTAACCCAAATGACTTTAGGATTTTCCCGTGATGATGCCGGAAAATTCATAAAAATTTATTTGCACAAGGGAATTTTTGATGCTGATCCATTCCAAACTTTAGACCAAGATGGGGTGGGGCAATTAGTAAAAATAGGTATTGAAAATGGCCGCAAAACCAAGAAAGACTTAAAAATTGGCATTTGCGGCGAACATGGCGGCGATCCTCAAACTATCCATTTTTGTCATAAAGTTAAAATGGATTATGTTTCCTGCTCTCCCTTTCGCGTTCCTATCGCTCGTTTGGCTGCCGCCCAAGCTGTGATTAACGAAGAAGAAACAAACGATTATTCCAGTAAATAAAAAGCAGGACATTAATCCTGCTTATTAGAACTATTTTCGCTAGTATAAGCCATAACTACTAAATTCAAATAACCATAAATGACATAGCACAAAGCGGCAAATTCTAAAGGGGAAAATCCATCCGGCCACTTATTGCCTTTGGCAGTATTATTTCGAAAACTCAAAACACTGCTACCATCTATTTGGACTAAACGAACCATCTTTTTTTCACTTGATGTTTCTATTCTTTCGATCAAACCATTTTCCTTATTGATTTCGATTGACCTAATTACACCACTAAAACCGCCTTGTTCTAAAAATTCCAACTCCCTTTCACCAAATTCTAAAATCTCATCTTTCCAATAAGGGACATTTATAAGGTGTGCAGCAGCTTTTTCTTCTAAATCACTAAATCTAATTGCAAAAAAAATTTGACCATTATTAATTGAAAAATCAGCAAAGCGCCGACAGATTTCCATTGTGTTTTCTCCTTTTTGTGAATGAACTAATCTTATTTTATTAAAATATTAATTATTAATCAAATAGTTTCTCTTTTATTCTTCGAGCGCGCCTGACGCAGCCAGGCAGTCGACCCGCCCGCCATCGCTTGCCTGCCCGAATTGCTGCGCAAAACGCTGCAGGCGGGCAAAACGCTGCAGGCGGGCGCTCAGGCGCTACGGGCGGGGAAACATTCCACAAAATTATCCTTCGAGCGCTTCTGTTGAAAACAGAAAGTCGAGAAGCATTCCTTCTATTTTTACCGCATTCCCGCTCCTCCTTTTGTCATTCCCGCGACTTGTCCTCCGTAGCTTTCTTGAACTTCGTAGTTTTCTTGATCTTCGTAGCTTTAAGCGTAGAAGATAACGAAGAAGGAAGTTATAGCAAAGGAGGAGCTTGCCCTGAGCTTGCCGAAGGGTCATTCCCGCTTTTCCTTTTCTGTTTACCCTGAGCTTGCCGAAGGGTCATTACCGCGACTTGTCCTTCCGTAGCTCGAAGAGCGAAGGAGGAAGGCGGGAATCCATGTACTTTTGTATTGTCATCTCGAACCCGCCATTGTATTGCCATCTCGAACCCGCCATTTTCCTTTTTTGTCATTCTGAGCCGACCAAAGGGAGGCGAAGAATCTCATCAAAAGATTACTCTTCGACCTTGTAGAGAAGACCTCAACACTTTTTTATTTATGTTATAATAAAAATATGAAAAAACTTTTTTATATTTTACTGTTATTTTGTTTTTCTTTTTCTTTGATTTCACCTAAATCCGCATCTGCTCTAACGGCAGATCAAAGCTCTATGCAAGGATTAGCCGAAAATCAAGGCTATTACCGTGTAGATGGCCACAATCTTTCACAAATTTTTACCCCTTCCAAGAATGTTTTAGAAGCAGTTAACATCTATATTTTAGGACTAAACGGAATAGCCAATATCACTTTAAATGTTTGGGATTCAGTTTGGCCCGGTCATTTAGTGGTTTCTCAAACCAAAAATATTCCTGCTACTTGGTCATATGAATTATTTGATTTTGACGATATTTCTGTTACTCCGGGACAACAATATTATATTGTGCTACAAGCTAATTCTGGACAAGCGCAGTGGCGCTTTATTAACCCCGGACGTTATGATGGCGGATATTTATTAGATAGCGCTATTGCTCATGAAGATTTAGATTTTGGCTTTGCCACTTATGGTCATAATGCTTCTGCTAATAATCCACCGGCAAATCAAATAGATGATAATACTTCAAGAGATACCACTTCATTTCCAGCTTCCACTCAAGGTACCGGAGAAGAACCCACCAATAATGTATCAAACAATATCAATCCTCCATCCAATTTGAAAGCATCTGATGTTTTAGGTGATCACGGCAATGCTATCCAATTAACCTGGGATAAATCTACTTCCTCAATTTCCGGCTACAAAATATTTAAAAGCAGCAAAAAAGATTCTGGCTTTACTGAAATCGGTCGCACAGCAAGCGTTGCCGGCGGCTATATAGACAAAGATGCAAAAACAGGCACCACCTACTATTATTTTGTTAGAGCCCATAATGATAGCGGAGAATCTGCCAATTCCAATATCGCCAGTGCTAAATCTTATGACGATATTGCTGATATCTTAAAAGATTTTAATGCCGATAAAGGCCTACCAATGGGAGCCACATTTATCATCTGGGCAATTATTATTTTGTTCTTTTGCGTGTTATTTGCCGTAGGTCTGGGTCTTTTGATCTATTTTATAATGCGTAAACGTCAACAAAAATAAAGTATTTATTCTTCGAGCGACTGGAAGGAGTCGAGAAGTATTCCATTTTGTTTACCCTGAGTGAACAAAACGAGTAAAAGAGTTATCCCCGTCCTCTCCTCGTCATTCTGAGCCATTTCATTTTTTTATTAATTAAAGAAGGCAAAGAATCTCATAAAAAGATTATTCTTCAACCTTGTGGAGAAGCCTTTCTTTTTATTGCGCAAAAATGCCAAATAATCCAACCGGAGAAAAAACTCCAAAAAATGACAAAAGCCAAAGTCCAACTATTATCAAAATTATAAAGGCACAACCTCCGCCCAAACAACAACAAACCCAAGGAGTGGCATTTGATTTTTTACCATTTTCTTGAGGATTAGTTTGGGGTTGTGCTGGTACCGGTCCTTGCGATTGCGTTTCCGGTTGAGCAGTTGTTTTAGTTTGGACAGGAGCAGGAGTTTGGGATGGCACAGGTTGAGTCTTAACCTCTGTTTGCTGGGAAGGAACAGGAACATTGGCTGGGGCTGTTTTAGTTTGTGCAACAGATTGATCTTGCTTTTTGTTTTGACCTTTGTCTGTTTCTTTTGCCATATAAAAAATTATTTTATAAAATCATTATACACTATTTTAATAAAAAATATTCTTCGAGCGCAACCAGCCGTAAAATTTTTACGGCTGGGTAGTCGAGAAGATACAATAATGCAATATTCTCGACAAAACTCAAACAATAATCACTTTACTCTTTGTTTTCTCTTAAATATTATGAGAAAATATAACCAATTATAAAATAAATACTACTATGGTTAATGAAAATTCAAAACTCAATGATGCCGGTTCTTTATTTATTCCTGCGGGTATTTTTTTAGGGGCAGGCTTAGGATTTCTCTTGGGAAATTTCACGGCTTGGTTGTTCTTAGGTTTTGGCGCCGGCTTTGTCGCCTTTGCCCTTACTAATGCAGTTAAAAAATAACCCTCCTTGTCATTCTAACCCCGCCTTTGATGGAAAAAAGAATCTTAACAATTTAATTTATAAATTAAATTTAAAAATGGAACAAAAATTCAAAAGCCTACGTCGCTTCAATCTGTTTATGGCATTTTTGCACTTTGCTCAAGGCATTGCCATGCTTATTTTATCCAATAATTTTTCTTTGCCCGTGATGTCGTCTTATCTAAAATTCAATCCGGCCACTCAAGGGCTAATTCCCGATCCGCAAACTTTGTTCAATTTGCAAATTGGACCAATGGTCGCAATTTTCTTGTTTCTTTCCGCCTTTTTCCATCTTCTAATTGCTCTGCCGTATTTTAATGATATTTATAACAAAAATTTGGCTCGGGGGATTAATTTCTACCGTTGGGTAGAATATGCTTTTAGCTCAAGCATAATGATTGTGATTATTGCTATGCTTGTGGGCATTTATGATATTGCTTCTTTAATCATAATTTTCGGCCTAAATGCAATGATGATTCTATTTGGCTGGATGATGGAACTGCATAATCAATCAACAGATAAAGTTAATTGGACCAGTTTTTATTTTGGTTGTATCGCCGGTATTATCCCTTGGGTTGTGATTGCCCTGTATTTATTCGGTGCCGGTGGCGGAGAAAACAAAGCACCGGATTTTGTTTATTGGATTTATTTTTCCATTTTTGTTTTCTTTAATAGCTTTGCCATTAATCAAGTTCTGCAATACAAAAAAACAGGTAAGTGGAACGACTATTTGTTTGGCGAAAAAGTATATATCATTCTAAGCTTAGTGGCCAAATCATTGTTGGCTTGGCAAGTCTTCGCTGGCACTTTACGACCGAATTAACCCCCCCCTGTCATCCTGACCCCGCATTTGGCGGGGGAAGGATCTCATAAAAATACTTTCAACCTTGCTTGCCCTCCGTCTTGTCCTTCGTAGCCTTGGCGAAGGAGGAAGGCGAGAATCTATGTATTTTTTATTTTGTCATTGCGAGTATTCATTATTATTCATATTAAATAAACGTGGCAATCTCATAAAAAAGATCATCGAGCGCTCCCGCCAATGAGGCGCTGAAAAATCCTAAAACAAAAATACTCTTCGGCCTTGCGGGGAAGCATTCTTTCTTTTTTTTGCCACATTCCCGCCCCCCTTCTGTCATTCTCGCGTCTTGTCCTTCGTAGCCTTGGCGAAGGAGGAAGGCGAGAATCTATGTCTCCCTGTCATTCCCGCGCAGGCGGGAATCCATGCAATTTGAATTTTTAAATTTATTATTTTTTATATTATCTTTTCAGGATAAAAATAGCTTAGACTATAATTTTCATAGTAAATAAAACAAATATTGAAGCTTCAACCAATTGTCAAATAAACTTAAAAAAGACGCTATTTTTTAATCCTGAAAAGGCGTGCAGGGTGAGGGAGCGCGAGGGTCTCAGGGGCTGCCTCAAGATTAAGCCCCTAGACTCTCGCAATTTTTGTATTTTTTAAAAAATAATTTTCAAACATTAAACCTAAACAAACACACATCCCCGTCTTTTACCGTGTAATCTTTGCCTTCGGTGCGCACTAGTCCTTTTGCCCTAGCATTAGTCCAACCCTCATTATCCACTAAATTTTGCCAATCAATCACTTCTGCGCTAATAAACCCATGCTCAAAATCCGTATGAATCACTCCGGCTGCTTGCGGCGCTTTAGCTCCATTTAACACAGTCCAAGCTCTGGTTTCCGGCTCACCCGAAGTAAAAAAAGTGATTAACCCTAAAATTTCATAAGCTTTTCTTATTAATTCATCTCTGCCAGAGTTTTTAATGCCCAAAGTCTTCAAATATTCCATTTTTTCGCTCTCGCTTAATTCATTAAGTTCGCTCTCAATTTTCGCAGAAATCGGAATAAAATTGTCTCTGTCATCCTGACCCGCTCTTCGGCCCCCTTCGTCGTCCTGACCCGCTCTTCGGCCCCCTTCGTCATCCTGAGCGTTAGCGAAGGATCTCTGACGAATGTCAGAACGCGCATCTGTCATCCCGAATTCATTTCGGGATCTAGATCCTGAAACTAGTTCAGGATGACTTTTTTGGGATAGCTGCTCTTCGCTCACATTTGCCACATACAAAATCGGCTTTAAAGTTAAAAGAGAAAGCGATTTTACCAATTTGAGCTTTTCATCTTCTAAATTCAGTGTTCGCGCATTTTCTCCTTTTTCTAAAACTTTCTTTATACTTAATAAAGTTTCTTTCTCTTTAGAAGCATTTTTGGAACCTGCTTTAATTTCTCCTTCCACATTTTTAAGCCTTTTTTCTACAATTTCCAAATCAGCTAATTGCAATTCGGTTTCAATTACTGCGATATCTCCCTTAGGATCCAAATTTTGGCTAATATGTTGCACATTTTTGTCTTCAAAAAAACGCACCACCATGGCAACAGCATCACATTCGCGAATATGAGCCAAAAACTTATTACCTAAGCCTTCGCCTTCACTCGCACCTTTCACCAAACCGGCAATATCCACAAATTCCACCACCGCGGGAATTTTGTTTTTAGACTCTGAAACTTGCGTCAGCTTTTCTAACCGCTCGTCAGGTACTTCAATAATTCCCACATTGGGCTCAATCGTGCAAAAAGGATAATTTTCTGCAGCCGCAATCGAGCCTTTGATAAGCGCATTAAACAGCGTCGATTTCCCCACATTCGGAAGTCCCACAATCCCTATTTTTAACGACATGTATTTTTAGTTATTAGTTAATAAATATTGATTATCAGTTCCCACTTATCTTTGTTTACCCCGTAGTGAACGTTAGTTCCACTACGGGGTCATTCCCGCTCCTTCTTCTGTCATTCCTGCTTTTCCCTTTCTGTCATTCCCGCGCCTTCTTCTGTCATTCCCGCGCAGGCGGGAATCTATGTGCAAAATACTTTTCGACCTTTGCTTGCCCTCCATAGCTTTATGCGAAGGAGGGTCATTGCGAACTTTCAATATTGTTCAGATAAAAGTAGTGTGGCAATCTCTGTATCTTCTATTTTTACCACATTCCCTCTCCAAAATCCAATATTTAAGCGAATCATAATTTATTTTGATAACAAAAAACCGCCTGTATCAAGGCGGTGGGATGAATGAAAAAATTGCTAAAAAAGCACAACGCCCACAATTAGATTATCAGGAATCATCCGTTCTTCTTCAGTAATTATTCCCTTGTCGTGTTCTGCTTGCAGCTTATTAGCTTCAGCTTTAGCCAATCCCAAAAACAAACTAAAAAGATCTTCCATATCACTTGGTTCCATTTCAGCGATTTCCTCTTCATATTCTTTACAAGCATCTTTCAAAAAACGCTTAAAATGAGTTTCGATCCAACCAAATGGTCCCCTGGGCAATTTTCCTTCAACAAAAATATCAACACAAGCAATAGCTTCTTTCCGGGTCATGTTATTCTCCCTGTTAAGGTAAAATTAGACTTCTATAAACTAAGATATTTCTCTTTAAATGTCAATAGACTAAGACAATGTACACATACATATTGCCCCTAAATATTGACTTTAAAGAGGTTATATAGTATAATAATAAAGTGCATCAATCATTCACTCCCCAAGGGGAGGGGGTGTTCAGGATGTGGGTATTTCGTTTCATGATCTGTGCTGCAGCAGGCTTGCTCCTGCTGTATCTCTTGGCGTGGTCTGCAGCCCTTCTCGGGCTGCAGATTCACGCCTACTAATCCGGCCGCCGCCAAGCCTGTGCGCTCACCACAGCACAGGTCGGGCGGCTTTTTTCTTCCCAAAACCCACACTCCATCCATTTGCACTAAAAAAATTATGGAAAAGTCTACCAAAAATCTTTGAATGATTTAGAAAAAATATAAAAATATAAATGAAAACCCCCCTCCGGCACGATGGCCGGAGGGGGAGAGGTGATGGGCGCGCGCCTGGCTAAAACCCCCGAAGGGGCAGATAGCGCCCGACCGACTGGTCTCACCGCTGTAAACGACTGCGGCCGCCAGGGCGGAGCACTGTGGTCGCCGTTGACGCGGCCACTCATCACTTATGAGCAGTATAGCACAACACCATATTCTTGTCAAGTATTTTACCCCTTTTTTTCCATTTTTATTATTTGTCAACTACCCACCAATTCATTTTTGTGCTAAATTAATATAATTATGAATTTAGACAAAGAACCAAATGATTTTCCTGATGAAAACGAGTTAGATAATGATTTTAGATTTTCATTAGAAATGGTATCTGCTAGTTCTAGAGAAAACGGATACGGATACAAATTTAAATTGCCAGAAAAAAAGAACGCTAGTCAACCAAACGAAGAAATTGTACAGGAATTTTTACAAGATCACCCTAGCTTGCCAATACCCGATTTTTCCAAAATTTATGACATAGATTTAGATCCAGAAACAAAAGCCGCTTTAGAATTAAATTTTATTAAGAGGTCCTATATAGTTGGACACTCCTGCCATATTGATTATTATAGTAGAGAAAATGGCCAGCCCCTGTCACCAGATATTTCTATCATTCTTTTTAGATACAATTACCCTGAAATTGAGGTTCCCAACCTCCCCCCAGAACAAACATTAGAATATTTAAGATACCATTATGAAACAGAAAGCGATTTAAGTGTATTAAAAAGAAAACTCAAACTCTCTAAGAAAAAAGTTAAAGAAATTAAGGACAAAACCCCAATCGGCACTTTTGCCGGAATAAATGTGGGGATAAGGGGTATAGATCGTAGCGCAATTCCCGAAGACTATATAGCACATGCCCCCTCCTGCACACAAGAATTAATAAATTATGAGTTGCCTAAGATGGCTTGGCAAAAATACTTAATTGCCTTAGCCCAAATTGCCCTTGATGATTATCTAAGAAAACTGGGTATTGAAACAATTCAAATCCCCATGGAAAGAGTCCATATGGTGCCTGATCAAAAAATATTATTATATTTCGGCAATCACTCAACTTATGAAGCACTTTCAAATCATATTTTTATTTCGGATACCAATAACCCTTTAGGTATCTTAGACATGTCTATACACGAGATAGCCCATGCTAAATCCTCTAAAATGTTTCATTTTAATCTAAATGATAAATCTTTTTATCTATGCAGATTTGCAACTTTAGATATAGATCTTAACGACGAGGAGCCTTTTTCTCCACTCAACGAGTCACTTACAGAAGAAATAACAATTCGCGTAATGAAATCAGAAAAAATACAACAAGACGAATACGTAAAGCAAAGAATTCAAATAAAAAGCTGGGCTGCTAGAGATCTTGATTTTTCAATAGATGAACTCGTGGGACTTTCAAACCCAAACGACGAGGGAATGATGGCTATCATAGACAGAGGGTATAAAAAAGAACGTCGAATTTTTAATAAATTAGTGAAAAAAATTGCTTTCTTTTCTCACGGGAAATATACTACCGAGCAAATTTTTGAGGCTTTTGTACGCATGTCTTTTAAAACAGGAAGCACAGAAGAAATAATTGAAATTTTCAAAAATTCTTTTGGCGTTGGAACA
>Ga0265297_10009500_pt1 | contig 12515 bp, 28 predicted proteins | sample Munlanlwell13791_FD_192502 | JGI IMG/M metagenome (GOLD analysis project Ga0265297, IMG submission 192502) | Leachate microbial communities from a municipal landfill in Southern Ontario, Canada - Leachate well 137-91 | ecosystem: Engineered > Solid waste > Landfill > Unclassified | place...
CGAGACCAAAATGGTTTGCCGTTTGGCGACGCTGCCCGCATCGTGGCCTGCGTCAACGCCTTCCGCGGCTTTCCCACCGAGGCCATCGGGCCATTTATGGAGAAGATACAAGAAGCGATGCGGCTGTCTGACCGACTTTTCACAACCACGACATCCGGTGGTGCTCGCGACGATGTGGCCGATTTGATGGCCGCAGCCTTTTGGATTCTTCGCGACCACGGCATGGAGTGGAAGGAAGCCACATGAGCGTTCCCAAGCATGGCCGGCACTGCGTTGAAAGACCCAGTTACGACGGTCGTAAACTCCCGCGAGGAAACGACTGCATGGATTGCTGGCGTATGTATTTTTACGCCCACAAGGACGAACCTATCACGGGTGCCGTCATGTTCCAGTTCATGTCGGCACTTCAGTTCTTGCGTTTTGATGCAAGCAGGGACGCACTGTCCGAGTTGGCCGACATTATAAGGTATCCCTATGAAGAATAGCCCAACCCCCTGGTCAGTTGAGGAAACCACAATCGACCGACGGGTCGTCGATGCAAACGGGACGCCCATCTTCGGCCTGATTGAGCGTGACGGTCGCCAGTTCATGGTGATTCCGTTGCAGGAGAACGCCGAGAGAATCGTGGCGTGTGTGAATGCGTGTGCAGGTATTCCGACTGAAGACCTTCAACAACTCACACACGGAGAACTACATTGGGACAAGGAACTCAATCATGGATGACCTCCGAACCTTCCCGCTATCCGCATTCCAAGGCACCTGTCCAATCTGCAAGGAAGTCCTCGCCGGCCTGCCTGATGCCAAGCATCTCTACGCCGGCCGAGTCTGGCGCCCCGAAGAGAAGGACCCAGAGAAACGATCCGAGGCAAAGTACGTGTGCAAGAACAGAAAACCCCGAGAAGCCCCATGCGAGCCGACCCCCACATCAAGCGAAAACCAAGAGCCGAACCCGCCCCCGTCGATCCACTCACCCTCCTAAGCGCCGAGGCCCGTCTCGCGATTCTCGGCAAACGACTGGTGGCCAAAGACCCCGTGTTGCGGGTGCTGATGGAGAAGGTGCTGTACAACTGTAGTGGAACCCACGCACAGGACCCGTATGGATCACCCATGAAGTGGCAGTCCTGGAAAGAGCCGCTATCCAGACTGTCTGAATACAGAATCAGAAATGATGTCGGGGCTATCCTTGAAATCATGTCACAGGACTTCGTTGGAAGTCGCGGAAGTAGGGGATTGAACCTTGGCCATTCACTCCTGAGTCAAGCAATCAAATACGGCAAGAAACTATGCTACGGTTCAACCAAGATGTCGCTCCGTCGGTGCCTCAAGGCGATACCCATTCCACCACTGGACAACCCGGTGGCCTTCCTCCCTGAGCAAACTGCTGAAGCATTCGGCAAGGAGAGCAATTACGGACTACGGGTCGTAGGCACCCCACTTCTAGCCCTTCATGGTTTCTGTGTGGCCTCGCGAAAGCTCTGGTTTCACTGCATGACCAAGCGACTGCTGTACTTGAGAAAAGACGGGGAACAGTATCGGATATACTGTTTAGGCACTTGGACGTTTGGCGACCCGAAGGACTTGGTGTACCTGTACGAGGCGTAGGAAATTAAGATGGAATCCATGACCAGAACTGAGATCGAAGCCGAGCTGTTCCGGCTGCAAGGGCATGTACATGGAGGGCGACTGACGTTGCGTCCCGATGGAACGCGAGACCCAAACGACCATGCCTGCTATGGCTGTTCTCGGTATATTCAACTGAGCAACATGCTCAGTGACCTTGTGGCTGCCGAGCAAAAGAAGGAAACCCCATGACAAAACACCGATTCAACATCGCTTGGGCACTTGCTCCAGGAGATTACTGGCTCCTCAAGGGAGGTCAAGGCAATGGTAGGATTGCTCCAAAAAATGGCGGAAAGCGATTTAGTCTTCTGGTTCGGACCGACACTTGAGCCTACTCTCGTGAGGAATACTCCGCTACGGCATCCTGGAGCGACCGTAAGGGCGAAGTGAGTCTGACCATCGCCGAGTATCAGAAGACCAAGCGAAAGAAAAAGAAAAGGAGAAGGGCCCCGTGACTCCCGACCTCTCCCTCGTCTCCACGGACGACCTGATACGAGAAATTGCCAAGCGGTCGGACTGCGGAGTCGCCATCTACCTTCAGGAACTGACGAAGAAGGGGAACGACCTCCAGGTGGACCGCCCGTCGCTTCATCGGTGGGGAAGCACGTTCACTCAACTTGGTTTGCTCGACTACTGGAAGAGTCACCTACTTGGAGAAGTCTTCCAGTCATTTACCATGGACGCACCGGAGAAAGAAGAACCATGACCCTTGCCATTATCTGGACTTGGACGTGCGACGAGTGCGGAAAGACGCACGCGAAAGAGCAGGGCAAGTTGCTCCCTGGCAACACGGTTATACACTACGATATCCCGTCCGGCTGGCACTTCATTCGAGGCAGGATGGTTTGCGATGAGCACAAAATCACGATCGAACCACGGGGGGCACCAGAGGCACCTGGGCCAACGTCCCATTCTGCCAGCACGTTAGGACCGGGAGAGGAGAATAGCAAGTCCACAACAACTACCGAGATGGTCCAATTCCGAGACGATAATTGGGAAGAAGTCTTTGACTTTCTTCCTCCCTATGTTAGTTACAGCCTCACTCCTGATGGAGTTCTAACGATTAGAACTCCGACTACGGAATATGTTGTGCACAAGCACGACTGGATTGTTCGTGATGCAAGGGGATTTTTAGAGGTACGCACCTCGACGCTTCCGAATGTTGGGCATGAACGATTTATAAAGGAGGCACCTGTCCCGCCGTCCCTTGACGAGGAACTCGATGCACGTTTTCCTGGTTGCTTTAAGCCGAGAACCAAGAAGGACGACAAGGTACCACCTATCTGGCCAGAAGAATAGGACCGTCCGTCCATGATGACCCCGCCGCCCCAACCTCCGAAGAAAATCCTGACCAAGGGCCTCCTTCCCACAGTTGACTACTTGCAATACCTCGACGAGCTGGATGCCATCAAAGCGGAAAGACAGGCAGAAGCACTCACTACCATACGTGACGGACGGAAACTCACTTACAGTCACGGTCCTACAACTTCAAAGTGGAGAATACGGGACTAAACCATGCTCCAGACCTTCAACGACCTGACCATCGACCCCGACAACATCGAAGCTATCTCTTCTCCAGTGGAGAGCAGGTACGCCACGATCTACCTGAAGCGGGGCAGGGAAATCCACGTCTCCAAGGAAACGTGCGAGGTGCTGAAGAAGCATCTCGCCGATTTCCGCCGAAACCATGACCCCTGATCCTCCCATCCGCTGTCAGGCGTGCGCCAAGTACACGGGCACGTTCTCCAAGGACGGCCAGTGTCCCAACCAGGCCACGGAGACGGTCTGTGTCGGCTCCCGCAAGACGCTGCTGTGCAAGGAGCACGCCGACTTCGCCAGGTTAGGCGTGTGGGCGATGGTGACGACAAAAGAGGTGCCGTGGGTGGAACCAAGCCAGGAGAATGACGATGCCAAGATGTGAAGAGTGCAAGTTCTGGGAAAGGAAAGGCGAGTCCACCGGATTGTGCCGTATCGGCCGGCCGACATTTCATGCACTGGTCATCCCCTTTGAGACTTATCGAGCCGAAGCAGCCACAACTGGTATATGGCCGACTACGCTGGATTCGGATTCGTGTGGTAAAGGCAAGCCGAAGGAACTCCAATGACCAAACGCCATCGACCCGCCGAGCCCCTCTTCGCTCAGGCTGTCCCTGCCATCGCCACCAGCATCCTCGTCTTCACTCCCGGCCGCCTCACCGTTGGCGAGTTGAAGCGGCAACTCGACCTGCTGGACGTGGGCGATGACGTGGTAGTCAAGACGATCAACGGCGACAATTGGCGGCTGCTCGAACACATGAGCTTCTGTAGGAGCAAAGGCGAGGTGGTGCTGTGGTAAAGCAGAACCTCAACCCCGATCCCAATGAACGGCCGCCCCGAGTCCTCCTCCAGGACATCCTCGAAACGACCTACATCTTGTGTCGTAACTGCGGGATGCCCGTGCATGTCCCGGTAGTCCCCATTGAGGTAACCCCAGAAAAACTGTGGCCCTGTCCGTACTGTGGAACCAGCCCGTTCTTACCGAAAGGAAACCCATGACTGACGAACCAGATATGGACCTCTCCCTCCGTTTCTACTCCTTCAAGACAACCATCAGCGAGAACGCCAACACCGGCTATGCGAACGACGCCGATGCCCTCGGCACGATGATAGCGGCCATGCTTGTATCGCTCCACACGGCTCGAAATGATACGTCTTCCGGTGACGTTTCTCCCTTCCGCATCCTGGCCGAGGGCATTACGACGTTGAAACCCTATGCCTACGCTCACGAGGAATCGGCGTTCGTCCTTGCCGCCGAAGACTTCTGCGACGAGGACGACCGAGAAACCGAGAGGAGAGAGGAGGCCGAAGAGGAAGCTGCAAAAACGGTTGTCCAGGCTGGTGCGGACCAGATCGACCAGACGGATGACAAGGCCAGGAATACAGTGAGGTGAACCATGGGTGACGAAACCGACTGTCACGATGCCTGCAAACAGAGCAAGCGGGCAATGATGCCGGATGAGATGATCGAATTCCTCTTGGCACCTGCTTTTAGCCCAGAAGTCTTTCAGGCCATAAACGCCATTATCGACGCCTACGACAATGTCTACGTCGATGCAGAAACCAAGACGGAGGACAAGACGTAAGCAACGTGGGAATGCGGTTGCAGTACGGTCGGGAACCGCAGCCCTGGACAAAAGGGACAAAACAGGTCATTTGTGCCCAAATTGTCCGAGTGGTCAAGAAAAGCGTTGAATTCCCATTGTGAATAGTGAAAATCAGGTTCGTTGTCCGGGCAGACAAACAAATCAACCTACGTGAGGGCCGCTGAATTCTTCTGCCCGGAGAACAAGCGGCCCTCACTTTTTTGTCAGGTCCCAAAGCACAAGGTAAAACGACGGCACGTCGAGACGGCTCGCCGCTGATCCGGAGGACCAATGGCAAGAAATCACCGAGCGGCAATCCGCGAGGATGGATACCCAACGACATCGCATCCCCCCGGACAGCCTCAATCTGTCCCGCTCTACAGCCTATCCGTCCGGTCCTACCAGGACATCAAGGTCAACCCCATCACCTGGCTCTGGAAAAACCGCCTTGCCTTTGGCAAGTTTTCTCTCTTCGCGGGTGTTCCGGGTGCTGGTAAGACCTACGCCATGTGCGATCTTGTAGCCCGCTGTTCCCAAGGTGGCATGTTTCCAGACGGAACCCCTGTACCCCATTGCGAGTCACTCATTCTCTCGGCCGAAGATGGAGCTGAAGACACCCTGAAGCCCCGCCTCCTTGCCCATAACGCCGACATGAACATGGTGCACCACCTAGACGGAGTACGAACCCAGGACCGGGACCTGTTCTTCGCCGTCTCAAGATACACAGACCTGCTGGACAAGTGGCTGGATGGTCACCCCCACGTTCGTCTCATCGCCATCGACCCTATTACAGCCTTCATGGGAGACGACGTTGACGACTACAAAAACGCCGAAGTTCGAGCGGCCCTCGGTCCCTTGGCTGCAATGGCAGACCAGCGAAAAATTACCATCCTTGGAATCACTCACCTGAGCAAGAGCCAAACCAAGAGCATCAACCGGGTTATTGGCTCCATCGCCTACGTTGCTGCCGCTAGGGCGGTCTGGCTCATCGACCACGATCCCAACGAACATGGTCGCAGGCTGTTTCTCCAAATCAAGAACAATCTCGGACACGCCGATGGACTCGCTTTTTCTATCAATCCTCCCGCCCCCATCGCATGGGAGTCAGATCCCGTGACCATGACGGCCGACGACCTCAGCGACACGACGCATACGACATCACAGGAAGCGGCTGTCGAATGGTTGCGGGACTCGTTATCCGATGGTCCAGTTTCTGCCCGTCAGATTCTGTCCCAGTGTGAACGGGAAGGTATCTCAAAAAGGACCTTGGGCCGTGCGAAAAAGGCTCTCAAGGTCATCTCCAAGCACAAGGAGTCATCCTGGTTTTGGATGATTCCAGAGTAGGCTGTGCTCCCACCCAAAAGCTGGAAGGATGCCAACTTTACTACCGTGGCATCCTTGGCATCCTTGGCAACGTTGCCACAACTCCAACAATAACACTAACTTACGGTGAGAGAGCAGTAGTAAAAAAAGTCAAGGATGCCAAGATGGCCAAGGTATAGAAATTGGCATCCTTGGCTCTGTTGAGTAGGCGATTTTTCACTATTCGATTGCTGGAAAGCCAAGTTTCTGACCCCAAAGGTTTTTGGGACGAAGAAAAATGGGTGAGTATGTTGACTATTACAGCAGAGCGATGGGGGACCCTACCCCCTGGGCTCCTTCGGCTGCATGTAAGTCATTGGTAGCAAACATGTTGCATTCGCACCTTTGTATGACACCCATCCTGACTAGCCCTACCTAGCCGCTGTGAGTACGTGCATTTGGGGGTCTCCTGACTCACATTGACTACACCTCACTGTAGTCAATGTCATCACAATGACTACAGTAGTCATTGGAATGAGTCATCAGAATGACTACACATAGACCAGGCGGGTGTCGCAATTTTGACACACACCCAGCTATCGGGTGGAAAAGCAACTAAACCTGTTTTGCGGCAACGGGTTACGGCAACGGCCTGGCTTGCAAAGTGTAGTCACTTTGATGAATCGTGGTGCTTAAACACCAGAAAATGTGACCACACCAGAATTGCATGGTGACATACGTAAATTGTTTCGCAGAAACACTTTACGCGAATTTTGTACACGCCAAAACGGGTGGAAAGGTGCGTATTGTACAGACTTTGGTGGTTGTCTGGCCGCGAAACCTGCGACCGACTGACAAGAGGTTCCCCGATCCCTTTACAAGTGAGGTGTGACATGGCTAAGAGCAAAAGTGTTCCGATTGAGTTACTGCAACGTGTTGCTCGTGGCGAGGTATCGGTAGCGGATGCTCTCGCCGCAATGGGCGACCGGCCGACAACGGCAGCGGGTCGAGCTACGGGCCGGCCTGTTGGGCGGCCGAAGGGTGAGGATCGGCTTATCGTTATCGTCCGGGAATGGCGAGCGCTGGAGGACAAGGCGGAGCGTACTCCCGCTGAGGAGGCAAGATTGGCGAAGCTACGAAAGACGGTCGCAAACCCCCCCGAAAGGCTAGGCTTGCTGACAGGCGAGAAAACAGCCATGGCCCCCGATGGAAGGGTTGGTGTCCGGGTCCGCGGTGACGCCCACCGGGGTGACAAGCCTACGTGGAGAGGGAGGAAGTACACGATGGTTCCCGTCCGAGAAAAGCGTATCCTACGGCGGAAAATGCTCATGGAACGGGATCTCGTCGGCCGTCCAGCGCAGGCCCCAGGGTACTGCCTGCCGAGGGAGTACGAGTGCAATATCATCCCGCTCTATCAGCGGCAGGCAGTGCTTTGCCTCATCCAGGAGCATGTTGTGGACATTGCCATGGGAAGCATGATGCTGACGATGGCATGAGATGATTCGACAGAAAAAAGCCCCCAGAAATGGGGGCTTTTTTCGTTTCCACCCCTCTTTTGGAAGCCGGCCGGCAATTTTGCTTTTGTTGTGAGGCCGGTCGGTTGACCGGCAAACCGAGAACGAGAACCCTTGAACAAGTGAGGTGTGCTATGAGTACCGTTATGGATTCCCCGATTGCTGCGAAGAGGCCGGTGTCAATGGCTGCGATCCCCCCTAACGCCACAAAGGATGTGGTGCTGGCCATGTTGGGTGCTGGAACGATCACGGCACAATCCGCAGCCGCTTGGCTTGACGCTGACACGGCCGCAAAGGTTGCCGCGGCAAGGGCGCTTCGGCCGCAGAACAACCTCCGGTGCAAGGTCAGTGAGAAGAAGGCGTTGAGCATCTATGGGCTCCAGAGGATGCCAGTCACTCTCTACGTTGAGCAATGGGAGCGGCTCTTGGCGTTCGCCGATGAGGTTCGCACCTTCATCGTCACCCATACGGCCGAGTTCTCCCGCAAATAGTCCGGCCGAGGGGGTGCAATTCAGCCCGGCCCTGCAACCCGGGCTTTGTTCTGCCCCTTCCCATTAGCAAGCGAGGTGTACCGTGAAGCCCATCGTTCACAAGCTGACTATCGACACCCTAATCCGCTCTGGCAAGAGTTGGCTACAGGGCAACGGCGTGACCGTGCGGAAGGTCGTGGCCTACTACCGCAAGGAGTACGGGCTGTCTTCCCATCGGGTGAGTCAACTCCGGCGGGGACTGGCGACGAGCTAGGCCCCTGACAACGTGCCGCCAGTGGAGTGCCACCGTGCCGTAGTGTGAGCCGGTGCGGAGGCTTTCCCCTTGCGTTTCCTTAGACCTGGAGGTGTGACCATGCTCAGCATGACGTGTGAGATTGTGCGCCGGCAAAATGCCCGGCGGGACGGCCGTTGTTTCCCCTCCCTCAAAACGGTGAGGGAGGCGTTCGAGAGCGACAGCCAGGAGGATGAGAACCGGGAGTACCAGGAGTTCGCCAGCCCGTACTGGGACCAGGCGAGGGGCATGAGTGACCTGTAGAGGTCCGTGCCGCCAATAGGACGTGATACACCGCCCCGTCAGCGTGTCTCGATACTCTCGCCGGGACGACGGGGCGAGGTTTCGTGCCCTACCCATCCCTTGGACTGCGAGGTGTACCATGTGTCTCGGACTGACGTGCGGCCAGATAGCAGCCCTGTGGCGGGGTGGCAACCAAGAGGCTGCACCGTACTTCATGGCGAGGTACGGGAGCAAACAGGACTGCTGCAAGGTGGTTCTGGAGGTGTGCCGCCAGGACGGACCGTACTCTGCGGACTGCTTTGTCCGGGAGTTGGAGAAGCAGTTGGCGCTCTTGGAGGAGAACGCCAGGATCAGCGTAGCGTAGTGCCGCCAGAGTAACCCTATTGGCCCCGGCTGGTAGGCGGGACTTCACGCCGTTGCGTTTTGCCGGCGGAATACCGATGCCGAGAGTTGAGGTTCGATTCCTCATTGGGCCACTTGTGTAGAGATGCCCACTCCCTGTGGCGGCCGGGGAGAGGGTCTTAGGTCCATGCCGCCAGCCCCCTACACAAGAGGTGTGCCTGTGCTACTCAACTGCCCCACAACTGCCGTAACCATCATCAACGCATCGCCGTTGCTCAAGACCTGCGATGAGGCCCAGGACCTCTGCGACCAGGTTGCTTCCTGGCTCTCGGGTGGCGAGAGTTACGACCCGGAGTTCCTTGCGGAGAATCTCACGCAGATCGCCATGGACCTCCGACAGTCGATGCAGGAGGCCGTGGCCTGATTGTCGAGGTAGCCCACAAGACGTAGACTGCGGGGCGAACCTTGCCAGTGTCGTCGCTGGCCGCAGTCCTGTATCCCCATGCCGCCAGGGGGAAGTGGCGGTTCCTACTGAATGCCCTAGAGGCAGGAGGTATCGCAATGAGTCGTTACCAGATGAGCGATGGGACGGTTGTGGACACCAAGAACGCTACCGCATCGTGGGGTGAATCCACACGATGGGACGGCCACAACCATATCAGCGTGGCCACCGGGAGCCAGTGGGAGCACCAGACTCTCTACCGCAGCCGCAAGGGCCGGTACTACGTCGAGCACACGAGCCGGCGGGATGGCTCGACGCCTGGTGCCGAGTGGGTGAGTTTAGAAGAGGCTTGCCGATGGCTGCTGGCCAACGAGCACAGCCCCGAGGATGAAAACTTCCCCGAGGATCTCAAGGACCACATCGACAAGGTGAGCGAGTAGACACCTCCCAGGAATGCCGGCGTACTGCCAGCCGCCGGCCCTCTGGTACATGTCATGCCCCAGAACGCTCCAGCAACGCCAGGATTGCGTCGGACGCTGGGCTGTCCAAGTAGACTTGTGCCGCCAAGACGCATTCCTGAGCGTCTGGATCAACGCTAGGGGCGACGTGTGAGAAAAGAATGCCCGATGGGCGACAGACTCGTATCGTCGTGCCGCCAGATTACCTAGAGTCCCTTACTGTGAGGTGTACGATGCTCGGTTACAGCGTGTGGTGTGCCTCAAGGGCATACCAAGAGGAGTACGACCAGACCAAACGGGTGGCCGCGTTCACGTTCCTGCTGGACGCCGTGGACTATGCCGCCAGTCTGGCGAGAAACAGCGTCCGCTGCGTGCTGATCGGCCCTTACGGGCTGGCAACTGAGTACGTGAGAGACGAGACCGATGGTTCCGGGTACACCATCCGGGACGCCAACGGGCGGAAGTAGTGCAGTCAACAGGGGCAGGCAATGTCCTTTCGTGCTCTTTCGTGTCTTTTGCTGTCCTTTCGTGTCTTTTCGTGTCCTTTGTACCCCTTGGAGGTGTGTGATGGCTGTCAAACGTAACCTGATTCCCCGTCCGGGTGAGGGCAAGGCGTTCGCCTATGCCTATCAGGCTGGGCGAGATTCGGTGGCTGAGTGAGCCGACCTGGCCGCCGCCCTCCTGGCCTAACCCGCCAGAGTGGGCAGCGAGCGGGCCGACTGAGTGCCCGTGGTCCCTTAGATGGAGGCGTGGAGGATGACCCCAACCAAAGCTATCGAACACACCGACGACATGATGGGAAAGTTGACGGCCCTGGTCGCCCACCTGCACAACGAAGCCGACGAGGTTGCCGAACAGTGGTACGGCCTCGGACAGGCTGGCGGACAACGGGAAGACCATGCCGCCAGCCTGTTGACCAGACTTCGCCCCCACTTGGAGGCAATCGAGAGCTTCGCCCATATCTGCGGACAGCAGATTACGGGCTACGTGAAAGACCCGTTCGGCCGACAGGCGGCGATGGAGGCTCCAACCGTCTGACCCCCAGGGGCTTCGGCCCCGCTTCTACCCTCCTGCTGGGAGGGTGCAAGCGGCGTCAAAGTCCGGTTTTTCGACGAATCACGGCCCCTTGCAAAGGAGGTGTACCCTTGTCGCACATCGTCAGTATCAAGACCGAGGTCCGCGACCTGGCCGCCCTCATGGCTGCCTGTCAACGCCTCAAGTTACCCGCCCCCGTGGTCGGAGAGCACAAGCTGTTCTCTGGCACCAAGACGGGGGCAGCCGTCCAGTTGCCCGACTGGCAGTATCCCGTGGTCACCGACCTCGGAACCGGGGAGTTGTCCTACGACAACTTCAACGGTCACTGGGGAGATCAGAAGCACCTGGACGCCCTAAAGCAAGCCTACGCCGTGGCCAAGGCCACCATCGAGGCCCGCAAGCATGGGCATCGGGTGAGCGAAGTCAAGCAAGCGGACGGCAGTGTCAAACTGACCATCCAGGTAGGAGGTGTGGCATGAGAACCATCGAAGTCCTAGTCAGCCCCACGGGCGAAGTCGTCGTCACCACCAAGGGTTTCAAGGGCAAGTCCTGTCAGGACGCTAGCCGCCAGCTTGAGAAGGCCCTGGGCGTTCGGCAGAGCGAGAAGCTGACGACAGAGTACCACTGTGCCGCCAGCAGCACAACGCAGCAGGAGGCCCGGCAGTGAACGTCATCATCGACCAGCAGGGCAACCTGCGAACGATCTACAACGAGGCCCTGGACCTGTCCGCCTGTGGAGAGGTGACTATCACCCGTGCCTCAAACGTGGAGTGGAGTCCTGGCATCGGATGGCACGCCTACATGGGCGAGCCTTTCAACATGGACGGCCCCGTCCTCGGCCCCTTCGCCAAGCGTAGCGAGGCGTTGGCGGCTGAGGTGGCGTTCATCGAGGAAAACGTGCTTTGACAGTCACCAGACAGCCAGGGGTACGCCTGCTGTCCGTCCGGTCACTATCGAGTCCCCTTACGTGGAGGTGTGCCATGCTTGGAGACGTGTTAGGGCAATACCTCGATGCCTGTTTTTCTGGAGTCTACGTCCAGTCGGCGGAGCACGAGGACGCGATCAGCGAGGTATCGGCCCTATGTCGATGCCGCCAGTGGCAATTGGCCGTGTGGGACATGGCCGGCGGCTTGCAGATGAACGGGCAGAGCAACCCGGACATGAAAGACCCGCTAGCTGTCCTGGCAAGCCTGCCTGCGATGGCACCGAACGGTGAAGGGTCCGCCGTCATGCTCCTCCGCAACTTTCATGCGTTCATGGACAACCCAGAGATCGTGGCAGAGATGTGCCGCCAGATCGAGGCCGGCAAGGTACGGCGTACCTTCATCGTGGTCCTGTCGCCAGTGGTCAAGATCCCAGTGGAGTTGGAGAAACACTTCGTCGTGCTGGAGCACGAGTTGCCAGGACGAACAGAGCTTGAAGCCGTCGCCCGTGGCATCGCCACCCGAGAGGGCGAGATGCCCGAGGGTTCCGACCTGGACAAGTTGCTCGATGCCTCCGCTGGCCTGACCCGGATGGAAGCCGAGGGGGCGTTCTCGCTGAGTCTGGTACGGGATGGCAAGCTCCATCCGGAGAGCGTGTGGGAACTGAAATCAGGAATGCTCAAGAAGACTGGTTGCCTGTCGCTGTACCACGGTACGGAGAGTTTCTCCGAGTTGGGAGGACTGGACAACCT
>Ga0265297_10009502_pt1 | contig 12514 bp, 9 predicted proteins | sample Munlanlwell13791_FD_192502 | JGI IMG/M metagenome (GOLD analysis project Ga0265297, IMG submission 192502) | Leachate microbial communities from a municipal landfill in Southern Ontario, Canada - Leachate well 137-91 | ecosystem: Engineered > Solid waste > Landfill > Unclassified | place...
ACAGCCAAAATTTTTCTCCGACGCGGATTTGTTTGACCGGAACAGGATTTTCTTTTTTGTGCGTTTTTTGTTTTTCGATCCAGTGTTTTTGTTTTTGGATAAAATTTTGAATGTACTTTTCACTCAGTTTCCAAGGGGCGCGGATGATTAGCTCCCCGTTCTGGTCAACTTGCAAAGCAAGCGTTCGGCGCGAGGAACGAATAATTTTTTTTGTTTGGATGGGGCGAATGGAGAAGATTTGTTTTGGCATAAGCTGATTTTAGCAAAAAAGCTTGACTATTGGCTATGAAATTCTTAGAATTAGCACCGTAGTCTCGTTCCGAGGTAGCTCAGTGGCAGAGCAATCGACTGTTAATCGATGGGTCGCGGGTTCGATCCCCGCCCTCGGAGCCAACTCATTTTAAGGTTGGTTTATTTTCAGTGGCAGAGCAATCGACTGTTAATCGATGGGTCTCAGGGTTGCTTCCCCGTCTCGGAGCCAATAAAAACCCTAGCTTAATCCCTAAGGCTAATTTAATTTCCAGACCATAAATGTTAAATAAGTCGCAAAGCTCACCCAAAGCAAATAAGGTACAAGCAAATAAGCCGCCAGCTTAGACACTTTATGGAAATAAACAATTGTCATAAAAATAAAGGCCCACAACAAAACAATTTCCAAAAGCGCCCAGCCTAAAAGATGGAACTCAAAAAATAAAAATGACCAAGCAAAATTAAGCGTCAACTGCGCACCAAACAAAATCTCAGCAGTCTTTTTATAAGGTGAACTCTTTGTTGCGACTAAACTCAAAGCTACACCCATCATCAAAAACAGCACCGTCCAAACCGGTCCAAAAATCCAATTTGGAGGAGTCAGTTCGGATTTCTCAATTCCCACATACCAAGTTGAAATATTGTCACTCGTGTAAAAAGAACTGATCAAGCCAACAAACAGTGGCGTCAAAGTAAGCAAAAATCGCTTGAACATAATTTTAAAATTAAATGTTTTTTTAATTATACCAAAAAACACAAATTTATTTAATTTATTAGATTTTCTCGAGCAAAATCCAAACCTGATTACCCAGCGTGAGCACATTCGTGCCGGTTACGTTTTGCAGACAGACCACTTCAACATAATTATTTACGGCTGTGTTTTGGAACAGGAAACCGGCGGTGTTGGTGGCGCGATCGGCGTTACTGCGACTGTAATTGTAAGCATGACTGTCGGAAGGAATAATTTTCGTTGAACCGTTTTGTCTCAAATAGCAGTTGATATCGCTATAGGCGTTACTGTTTTGGTTTTGGGTGGAAACACTATAATCAATCTTGTACCAACCGATTTCGTTCAAATAAATTTGTGAACTCTGAGAATAATGATCGTGCGTAAAAGCCGAATCCTCACGAATTTCCGTATTCCAATAAATTGCAATCGGTGTGCTGTTGTTGATACTTTGGCTACCGGTGGAATGAGTATATTGAGCCATGTTACTTGTGGCGGAACCGCCTCCGCCCAAATTCACCCAGTCGCCCCAAGTTCCGTCCGGATTTTGGAAACGCAGAGAAGTGCCGCTCCACTCATGTGCCGGTGGGTTGCCGTTCGCACCGTTCGTGCCGTTGAGTGCCTCGAGCTTGATGGCACCGAACTTAGTTTCGTTTATGAGATAATTTCCACTCGTCGCGCGTCGCGCTTGGAGTGTAATAAAATCACCGGCGTTCAGTTGCGCCAAAAATAAATTACTGATTGGAATGTATTCTTGTGCATAATCATGCGACTCATAATAAGACCCCTTTAGGTCGGTTGAGTTGTTGGCGCGTACGCGCACCTGGATCGTATGGTTTGAGAGACTGTAGTCGGTGGTTTGATAATAAACCAAATAAAAACCATCGGATTTTATGAGCAAATTATCAGTTGCCGTGTCGTCGTGTTGGAGAATATCGGTATTGCTTTCCAGATCGGTTTGGTCAAAATCAATATCATAATAAACATTCGCACTCGTAAAATTGAAATTGCTCGTGCGACGCGCTTGTACGACCGGCAAATTGCTCAGAGTGGATCCGCTTCCGCTACCGGTGCCGACGGTTTGTTCCACAAATGTGCCATCGGACTTGCGCGCCTTCAATTCAAATTCATTGTTGATTTCATCCAGCCAGAGCGCCCATTGTGAATTGCTGAAGTTGGTGTCGTTCGGCTCGGTCGCGGGGGCGGGGAGAGTGGCGAGAGCACCGTTGACATTCAAACTGCCGGTTACACTCAGGTCGTCGCTGAAATTGAAAACACCCGTACTCTCGTTCCAAGTCAGAGTTTTATTGAGCGTTTGCCCAAATTGCAAAACGATATTGCCACCGGTGTTGTTATTGTCCAAGATCAAAGTATTCTGATCGATCGGAAACTCTTGGTCGCCGAAAAAAACCGGAATATCAAGCGCCTCGGCAATGTTTAGATTGCCCAGAAGCAAGAATGCGCTCATGCAGATTCCCAGTTTGTTTTGCATATACTTTATTATAGGTGAAAATATTTTTTACGCAATTTGGAGCGACCCCTCACCGTGGTGATGAGGGGTCTTCCCAAAAATTAACGACCGATATAGGTCAAGGTGATTTCGCCCAAGTAAGGTGAAGCGTTTTGTGAAGCGAATCCGGTAAGTGTGATGTAGATATATTGACCGGCGCTTGGCGCGAAAGAACTATTGCTGAAGTTAACCGCGAAAGTGGACCAGTTGGCGCTGTAGAGATTTTGTCCCGCACCACCGAACCAAGCGACATTGTTGGCATTATCACGAACGGAGATGTCGATTGCGCTGGCGCTGGAGTTTGCGCCGGTGTTCTTATAATTGAAACTGAGATCACTGGCTTCGCCGAAGCTAACGAAATCTTGCGGAAGCTGAACTTTGATTTTCAGGCTCATATTCTGGAGCGTATCACGACGGGTTTTGAGGAAATAATATTCATGTGGGTCGGTAGTGAGAGGACTTTGCATTTCACTGCCGGAATACAAATCGCAGAAATAATCCGCGCTTGGAGATTGCACGGTCATATCATTCATCGTAACACGATATTTTTTGACGCGAGTCGCCAAGTCATTCCAATCTAAATTTGTGATGGCGTTAGTGTTGGCATCAATGGTCAGACCGGTGGTGTTACCGGTTGAGTCAATAGACCAGTGGTCGGATTGGAGCGCGAGCGTGTCGTCGCTTGTACCGACGGTGGCGTTACCATTGAAATCAATTCCGCCGCTGGAAAGATTAGTATCATTGATCGTACCCGTGAAAGTCTTATCACCGGTGATGGTTTGTGTGCCGTCGAGCGTAACGAGATTGTTGGAAGCCACGCCTGCGTCCGTGAGATTGCCTTCGGCGTCGAGTCCGGCGAGATTGCCGGCAGTCGCACCACCTACCTTATCCGCCTTTTCGTTATCGGAATAGCCCGTAACGGTATTGTCCACATAGTTTTTGATACTTTGCTGAGTGGCGAGGGCAGTCGCGGAATTAGAAGCGAAATTGTCTTCGTCCAAGATGGCGTTTGCGCTCACGCCGGAGTCGAGGGTCAAATTACCGGCTACTTCGAGATCGCCTTGTACCAAGAGATCATCCGTAAAGGTAAAGACATTTGTGCTCTGATCCCAAGCGAGAGTGGAGTTGAGCGTGTTGCCAAACTGGAGTGTAGTTTGAGTGGTGGAGTCATCGGAATTCAAAACAAAAGTATCGGCGGTTGTGCCGGTATCGGTGTTTTGGTCATGCGCTTGGCTAACCGCCATATCGATATCCGCCGCGCTGGAAGCGATATTTACAAGCTTCTCGAGGTCGGAAGCGTTGACGGTCAGGTTTGTCGTGATGCCGTCGTTTGTGATGGAAAGCACATAATTACTGCCGTTGTCAGCAAGCTCGACATAGCCCGCACCGGTTGCGCTATCGACACGGAAAGTGGAACTGTCGGTACCGGTATCGGTGTTTTGAGTGTGAGCGCTACCGATTGCGGCATCAATATCAATCGCACTGGAAGCCATATTCACGAGTTTCTCGAGATCGGCTCCGGTAACCGTCAGGTTGCCGGTCATGCCACTATTGTTGATAATGAGATTGTATTGGTTGGTTGAGTCATTGGCCAAAATCTGAATCGTACCTTGCGTGCCACCCAAATCCACCGTGAAAGAATTTTGGTCGGTGCCGGTGTCGGTGTCTTGATCGTGCAAACGAGAATCACTGCCTTGCACCGCCAAACCGGAAGCGGTTTCGCCGTCCAAAGCGAGCTCGACGAGACCCGCACTTTCGGTTGTCGCATAAGGAATGGAATTTGCACCGGTGATCTGAACCCAAGCTTGCGTGTCTTCGCTCCAAGTGTAAGTGACATTGGCGGCGCGAGAAATACGCGTCTCATTGGAAAGAAGTTCCGCGTGAGTGCGACCTTCGTGCATGTTGATTTTCAAAATACCGTTTCCGCTTAATGTGATTGTACCGTTACCCTGCGTGCCGGTATCGTCATAAATCAAATAAACGGCGGCACCTTCGGTTACAGTCTGTCCGCTGAAAGCACTTGCATTGGTACAACTGCCGATAGCGGCAAAAATAGACTGTGCCACATTATTGGAATTGCCTGCGGTTGCACCGGAAGCGAATTCACAATTGCTTGCCACCGGAGCATCTTTGGCGGTCAAAACAAAACCATCCGCACCATTATTGTAAGTTACCGTGATGGTGTCGCCATCGAGGACTTGTGTGTGATTATCAATAAAAATCTTACCGCCGGCGCGCAAACCACCGGTCGTACCATCGACGAGCTGATTGCGATGCTCAAAAGGTTCTTTCCAAGTCAGACCATTTACCAAACCGTCTACATATTTTTTGGTGGTAACATCTTGATTGTTGGTCGGGTCGGCGACATTGGAGAGAGTTTGATTATTGAAACTGAAACTGTCGGTTGTATTTTCATAAGTGATCGTACCATCGCCGGTGTTACCGAGTTCGAGCGTGCCGTTGGCACTGTCTTGGTTGACCGTGAAGGCGTCGCTGTTCGTTCCGGCAGAATTGTCCACATAGGTTTTGATAGCTTGAGAAGACGCGACCTCTGTGTTGGAAACCGCGGAGAGGGTGCCGTCTGTGTTGACGCCATTGCCGGTTACCGCTCCATTTAGAGTAGTGGTTCCTTCAAGAGTCTTGTTGCCGGTGATGGTTTGTGTGCCGTCGAGGGTAACGAGATTATTGGAAGCCACGCCTGCGTCCGTGAGATTGCCTTCCGCATCGAGTCCGGCGAGATTGCCGGCAGTCGCACCACCTACCTTATCCGCCTTTTCATTATCGGAATAGCCCGTAACGGTATTGTCCACATAGGCTTTGATACTTTGCTGAGTGGCGAGGGCGGTCGCGGAGTCCGAAGCAAAATCATCTTCATCCAGAATGGCGTTCACGGCGGTGGTACCACCGAGATTCAAATTGCCCGTAACTGCCAAATCACCTTGTACCGTGAGATCATCCGTAAAAGTAAAAATATTTTGAACGGAATCCCAATAAAGTTTTTCTTCGGAGAGAGTGTTTCCGAACTGGAGCACAATATCCCCACCGGAATCATCATTATCGAGGATAAGCGTATTGGCGTTTTCTTCCATTACTTCGTTACTGTAAAGCAACATCGCCGTAGAAGGAGAGGCGGTCGGCACCATGGCAAGTGCGGGAGCAATCTGTGTCCACGCGAGCATTTGCACGACTAGCCCGCTGACAATTTTTTTTGTTTTCATGTTTTTTTTATTAACTTAAAATATATATTAATTTTTGTTTACTGGCTGACATAATTAAATAAAATTTCGCCAAGATCTGTTTTCAGATTGGCGCGTGAACTGAGTTTGATATGAAGCGTGAAATAGCAGTTTTTGTTCCAGACGCCGACGGAATTCAGATTGATATTTTTCAAATCCCAACGGTCGGCGACCGTGCTGCTCAGATCATCCGCATCGTCGAGATTGATGAGATTATTGTCGGTGTCGAGGAGGTCAATGTCGATTTTGTTGTCGTTTGGGTCATTGGTTTCGGTTTTGAGATAAACCTGCAATGGATTGCTTTTCCATTCCACAAAATTATTCGGCAACTTAATGCGTACGACGAGATTGAGATCATTGAGCGCGCTTTCCGCGGAAGTCAGCACATAAAAACTATGATTGTCATTATTGGACTGACTCAGTTTGAGCGTGGCTTGGTTGGCGGTACCGTCTTCTATTACCGAAGTTCCCGCATAAGCCGGAATCAATAAAATCACATCATCGCGTTCCTTGAGCGAAGTCCAATCCAGATTCAGAATCGTGTTCAAATCCGCGTCGATGGTTTTGTTGGTCAGAGTTTGAGTATTATTTTCACCGACGACGATTGTATCCGCATCATCAAAAGTAATTCGGCGGTCGGTGGTCAGTCCGGCCGAATCCAAAATCAGCTGGTTACCGCTTGAATTGATCGTGAAGGTATCGTTGGTGGTGCCGGTGAGAAATAAATTTCCGCCATTGATCGTACCGGTGATGGTCAGATCGCCGTCGATCAGCACATCATCATTGAAATAAAAATATTGATTGGCGGTATCGTAGGCGAGGTAGCGATCGAGCGTATTACCGAATTGCAATTTGATTTCGCCGGTATTCAAAAAATCATAACTGTCGTCATAGTCCAAAATAAATTTTTCCTCGGTGGTTCCGGCGGGAATTTGATTCGGAGTCCATTGTCCGTTCGGTCCGAGCAGAGCGAGATTGTCTTCAGCCTCACCGATCGATTTGTTGCCGAGATATTCCGCATTTTTCGCATAAGAAGATGAACCGAGTACCTGACGGTCTTCGGTATCGACACCATTGTCGCCCGTGGTGTCCATGAGCTGGTAAGTTGTGTCTTCCGTGCCATCTTTCTTGATTTCGATTTGGATATATTTGTGTTTACTGAAGTCTATTTGCGGAAGAGGGGAGAGGCTACCGAGCTTGACGGAAAAAATACCGTGTTGATTTGGCTTGACGGTCTGAACTTCGAACCAGCCGCCATAATTAGCCGAAGTGGTGTTCAAACTTCCGTCGGCGTTGAGATCGGTTGGAACCCAATCGGCGCTGCTCCAAAAACTGAAACGCATGGTGTGCGGAGCGGAAATCACAAAACCTTTTTCATCGAGCAACTTGGCTTCATAGATCATCAGATCGGAGGTTGTGCTCTCGGCGCGCACGCTCGGAACACTCTGTCCGACCGACAGAACCAAAGTAATCAAAATTCCGCAAATGGAAATTATTTTTTTGGCCATTTTGGTTTGGTTTTTTGATAAATAATGCAAACTAAGATGAGCAAGAGAAGAGAGCTATAACAGCAACAACAGCTTTTTCCGGTCGGAGGTGTTTCCAGTCGGTAAGCCAAATTTTTGGAGATGACTTGGTCGGCATAGACTTGCCACAAAAGAATTTCGGTTTCGGCGGTCGGGACTTGGTAGCTGAAAAATCCATTTTCATCCGCCTTGAGGCGGACAAGCTGTTTGATATTTTTCAAATAAATAAAAACCTCCGCATTTTTTTCGGCGCTTCCTTCCAAATAATTATTTTCATTTTTCAAAATTTTGATTTCTTTTGCATAGTCATTCGGAGAAATCCGATCGTTGAATTTTGCGACGGTGATTTCGGGGTAAGGTGTGTCGATTATTTCCAGAGTCGAATAATTTTTTTCGACACCGTTCGTAAATTCAAAAGTATAAGTTCCATAGTCGAGTTGGCGCGGAATCTCATAGACCGTCAGTCCGTTTTCATCCGTTTGAAAATTCAGATTTTCCGTTTCACCATTTTCATTTTGCAAAATAACCTCCTCATTTGCGGAGTCGTAGATTTTGACGGTGTAGGTTGTTTCCGGCGTGAGAGTCTCGCTCAAGAGAGGAGTTTGGTCAGTGGTGCGGACGACTTGGTGAGCACTTTCGGTTTGCGGTGCCGGATGTAAATTCTCGTTTGTTTGGATTATCTCTTCCGTGCCGGCGGAGGGGTGCAAAATAATCTCCGGTCGAGTTGGGGTTTTTGTTTGCGGTTTGGTTTCCGTTCTTGTTTCTGTTTCTGTTTCTGTTTTGGTCTCGGGTTCGGTGGTTCCCGCCACTTCAGGTGTTTCGGTTTCTTCGGTTATGTTTTCGAGCTGGCAGGTCTTACTGCAACCGTCATTATTTTCACGATTGCCGTCATCGCATTTTTCTTCGGGACGATTTATTTTGCCATCACCGCAATAGGCGATTATGGCTCCGCCACCGCCACCGAGACTGATTTTTTCGCTACAGCCGTCTATTTTGATACGACAAAGCTCGCAGATCAAATTACCCTTGGCATAGCCGTAGGTCGCGCAACCGGCGCCACCAAAATCCGTGCCATCGCACTCTTCACCGGTTTCTCGTACGAGGTTTCCACAGACCGGCAAGTAAGGTGGCAAAATCTGAAAATTAGCGGAAGTGGTTACGCTTGCGATATTGACCGAATGATCTTGTACCTGAAAACTTTCGGATTGGGTATATTCGGCCTCATTTGCGATAACACCAAAATCCAACCGATAATCGGCGCTACCTGCCTCTTGCGCTTGGCTCAGGCTTGGTAGCAGTATCAGCAAAACCAAAATTCTCGCGATTTTTTTTGTTTTTGTGTTTGGCATTTTTTTGGGTACTCCTACTTATTATTTTAACATAAAATAAACAAAAAATCCACCGTTTCATTGACTTTTACCACCAAAAAGTTTTAATGAAGAGGTAACACTAAAATTTAAATATGAAAAAGCAAATTCTAATCGGCGTTTTGGCGGGAGTTTTCGGTTTCGTGAATGTGGCGCAAGGCGCTTCTTTTAGCGATGTGAGTAACGATAATACATACTATGTCGCGATTGAATCACTCAAAAATCTCGGTGTGGTCAATGGCTATGCCGATGGTACTTTCGGACCGAATAATCTGGTCAATCGCGCTGAGGCTCTCAAGATGATTTTGACGAGTGCGGGAATCGAACCGGCGGAAGTGGTGGTTGGTGAAGCAACCGGTTTCGGTGATGTGGGCAGTGGGGCGTGGTTCGTTTCTTATCTCAAGAAAGCCAAAAACAAAGGTATCGTCAATGGTAATCCGGATGGAACTTTTACGCCGGCGCGCACGGTGGTGCGGGCGGAATTTCTCAAAATGTTGCTCAATTCTTTTGCGGTGGATTTGTCCGCGCACCAGAACTTGACCGTGGATTTGGCCGGCGATGTCAAAGTCGGACAATGGTTTCTTCCCTATCTGAGTTACGCGAAAAATATTGGTTTGGTGGCGCCGAATTTGGATAACAAACTCTTGCCGTCCGAGGAACTTTCACGCGGGGAGTGTGCCGAAATAATTTACAAAATGTTGATTACGCAAAAAGGCGGAGACGCGCAAAAAATGTTGAATTTGACCGAGTCGCATTTGGTTTCCGTACTTGTCGAACTAAACCAAAACAGCCCAGAGGAGGCGATTGAGGAGGCGAATCAAGCGGTGTTTTATAGTGAGAAAGCCTTAGCGGCGACGACGGACGAAAACAGTGCCATTGCCAAAGGTGCCAATCGTATCGCGCGCAGTTTCCGCGGGCTTTGTTTCGCATATCGCGCCGGAGCGAAGAGCAACTGGGACGAGCTGAGACAATATGTCGAAACCGCCAACACGCTGGCTTCCGAAGCGGTTACGCTGGATTCCACTTTTGCCGGCCTACAACAAAAAGTCAATTCCATCGGAACCATGCTTTTGGAACAAATTCCGGAATAATTTTTTAGAGCATTTCGTAAATTTGCGGAATGTCGCCCGCGCCGATCAACAAAACCACCGTGTCGGAATCGATTTTCTCGGCAAGAATTTGGGCGGTTTCGGTGAGTGAGCCGGTAGCTTGTCCGTGCGGAATCAGTTCCGCGAGTTTTTGTGCGGAGACTTTGGCTTTGTTCTCGGCGGTGTCGCGCGCCTCAAAAATATCCACAATATAAGCCGTGTCAGCTCCGGAAAGCGCCTCGGCAAATTCGTGCAAAAAACTGAAAGTGCGTGAAAACTGATGCGGTTGGAAAACCGCGAGGATTTTTTTGTCTGCGAACTGCTCGCGGGTAGCGGCGATAAGTGCTTTGATTTCGACGGGGTGATGCGCATAATCACTGACAAAAATTGCACCGTTTTTTTCTCCCAACTTCTCGAAGCGTCGTCCGGCGCCGGTATATCGGGCGAGTCCTTGCGCCGTTTTTTGCGTGTCTAGCCCCAAAACTTCCGCCAGTTTCCAGACCGCACCGGCGTTGTGGCGATTGTGCGCTCCGGGGATTTTTAGTTCGATTTCTTGTGGCAAATCCTCCGCCGCAAAGCGCACGACTTTGCATTTTACCAACTTCGCGATTTTTTCCGTATGGGGATTATTTTTCGGAATTACCAGCGTGCCGTTTTCAGGCAGTTTTTGTGCAAATTCCAAGAAGGCGCGCCAGTAACTTTCTTGATCGGGATAAGTGTCGGGGTGATCATAATCAAGCGTTACGATAATCAGATGTGTAGGGTTCAGACCGAGAAAATTATGACGGTATTCGCAGGCTTCCACGATAGCCCATTTGCTTTGACCATTGCGCAAATTTTTGTCCGGAAATTGTTTAATGGGACTGCCGACAAAAACCGTCGGGTCGAGTTCATTTTCCGCAAAAACCAAAGCGGCCAGAGCGGTCGTGGTGGTTTTGCCATGCGTGCCGGCGATGGCGACGAGCTCATGTTTTTTGAGCGTCTCGCCCACAGCTTGAAAATAATTCAGTTGTTTGATGCCGAGTTCTTGCGCCGCTTGGCGCTCGGGGTTGGTCGGGGGAATCGCCTCCGAATAAACCACCAGTTTACAATTTTTCGGCAGATTTTGCGCGGAGTGTCCCGGAAAAAAGCGTAAACCCATTTGGCAAAGCTCTTCGATAGTTGCGGAATTTTTTTGGTCGGAACCGCTAACCTGACAATCATTTAACAAAAAATAGCGTGCCAGAGCACTCATTCCGCTTCCGCCGACGCCGATCAGATGTACTATTTTCATATGTGCTATTTTACGCTAAAATGAAGTCACTTTTCAATTATTTCGCCAAAGTTGTCCAGCACACCCAAAAAAAAGCTCGCTTCCTCAGTCATCATTGTCGCAGGCATTGTGATTTTCGCTTGGATGTTTTTTCAGTATCTCAAGTCAAATTATGACGACTACAAGCTCCAAATGCACATTCAGTCTTTCGAGGAACGCAATCGTGAGTTAGCGGAAAAAATCGAAGGACAAAAAAGCGATTATTTGTATTATACTTCCGAGGCTTATCTCGAAAAATACGCCAAAAGCGCTTTGGGACTCAGTTTGCGTGGTGAAAAAGTGGTTATTTTGGACGACAAGCCGGTCGGGGAGCGTGCCCGTTTTGAGGATTATGATCCGGATTACGAATTTGCGCTAATGTCCAATGGCGAAAAGTGGCAACTCTATTTTTTTGGCGATCCGGTTACGGTCTCCAAGCATCTTGATCAATAATGAAAGAGCTCGGCGTCATTATCCCGACTTACAATCGTTTTGAAATTGTTTCGCGCTTGCTCGGTATTCTGGAAAAACAAGATTTGGCGCGTCGGTTTTTTTCGGTAACGGTTATCGACGATGGCAGTTCAGATGGGACTTTTGTCAATCTGCGCAAAAGGAAATGGAAACTGGATTTGAAAATTTTGAAACAAAAAAATTCCGGTCAGGCCAAGGCGCGCAATGTCGCGCTGAAAGCCGTGCAAACCAAGTATATTTTGTTTTTGGGAGATGATATTTTGCCCTGCGATAATGGTTTTTTGCGTCGGCACCTGAGGGCTTTGCGCGCTTCGGACAAGCGAACGGCCTTTTTGGGTTTTACGACTTGGCAACCGGTTTTGGCGCGCGACCGTTTCCGTCTTTGGCTCGAAAAAGGCGGTCCGCAGTTTGATTATCGCGGGCTCAAAGATGGCTCAAAGACTGATTTTTGGCATTTTTACACTTCCAATGTTTCGCTTCCGCGCGCGCTGTTGGCACACGAAAAGTTTGACGAAAAATTTGCGGGTTATGGTTGGGAAGATGTTGAGTTGGCGTATCGTTTGGTCAAAAAACACAGTCTCCAAATCAAGTTTTTGGAACAAGCGCGGGCGTATCACTGCCATGCTTTGACGGAGACTTCGGTCTGGAAACGCGTACCGGAAATGAAAACCGCGGGGCTTTATTTCGAGCGAAAACATCCCGAAATACGCATTTTACCGCATGGGTTGAAGTGGTTTCTGCTTTGGTTTTTTACGCGCCGACCGGTGATTTTTTTGGCACGAAAAATCAAACCGGAGTGGGGGTGGTATCTGCGCTTCAAGCGCGAATTTTTGTAAACAAAAAACCCAAGTCAAAAACTCGGGTTATTTTTAATTTTTTTAACTAAATCTTAACGCCATAGCGTTTTGCGCGAGCGACGGCTTTGCCCTTGGCATCTTTGAGCCATTTTTCGTTTACAACACCTTCTGTAGCTTTGGCTTCCAGTTCTTTGAGGTGTTTTTTGAGGTTTTCGACACGTTTGCCGGAGCGGCGAGTACGATTATCTCTAT
>Ga0265297_10009503_pt1 | contig 12514 bp, 12 predicted proteins | sample Munlanlwell13791_FD_192502 | JGI IMG/M metagenome (GOLD analysis project Ga0265297, IMG submission 192502) | Leachate microbial communities from a municipal landfill in Southern Ontario, Canada - Leachate well 137-91 | ecosystem: Engineered > Solid waste > Landfill > Unclassified | place...
CGGCGAGGTCCGAGCCCTTGGCCGGGTGTCCCTGGAAGCCATGGCAGGCCGCGCAGTTGGCCGCGAGCGAGCGCACGCCGGCGGGCGTGAGGTTGGATGGTGCGAAGGCGGGTGGTGCGGGCTGCTGCGCGACGGCGAAGCCGGCCGCCAGCGTAGCTGCCGCCGCCGCTAGATACCGCGCGGTTCTGGTCATGGGACTACTCCTCCTGGGGTTATTGGCGCCAGCCGAGAGTATCCCGGCGGGAATTCGCCTGTAAACCTACCCCTATGGGAGGGGGGGTATCACCCCGAGGAAGTAGTGCTTCAGCCCGCGGCCGGGACCGGCTCTCCCGACGGCGCCGCCGTGGCGATGTCGAGCTTCACCTTGCCCTCGGCGTCCACGTCGATGGTCACGCGGCCGCCTCCGGCCAGGCGGCCGAAGAGCAGCTCGTCGGCAAGCGCCCGGCGGATGGTGTCCTGGATGAGCCTCGCCATGGGTCGCGCGCCCATGAGCGGGTCGAAGCCGTTCCTGGCGAGGTACTTCTTCAGCTCCTCCGTGAACTGGGCCTCGACCTTCTTCTCGGCGAGCTGGGCCTCGAGCTGCATCAGGAACTTGTCCACCACCTGCAGGATCACCTTTTCGTCGAGCGCGGCGAACGAGATGACCGCGTCGAGGCGGTTGCGGAATTCCGGCGTGAACAGGCGCTTGATCTCGGCCATCTCGTCGCCGACCTTGCGGTCGGTGGAGAAGCCGATGGCGTTCTTCGACAGGCCCTCGGCGCCCGCGTTGGTCGTCATCACGATGACCACGTTGCGGAAGTCGGCCTTGCGGCCGTTGTTGTCCGTGAGCGTGCCGTGGTCCATCACCTGCAGCAGGATGTTGAAGATGTCCGGGTGCGCCTTCTCGATCTCGTCCAGGAGCAGCACCGAGTACGGGTGCTTGGTGATCGCCTCGGTGAGGAGGCCGCCCTGGTCGAAGCCCACGTAGCCCGGGGGCGCGCCGATGAGCCGCGACACGGCGTGGCGCTCCATGTACTCCGACATGTCGAAGCGGATGAGCTCCACGCCCATGATGAAGGCGAGCTGGCGCGCCACCTCGGTCTTGCCCACGCCCGTGGGCCCCGAGAAGAGGAACGAGCCGATGGGCTTTTGCGGGTTGCCGAGCCCCGAGCGCGCCATCTTGATGGCGGCCGAGAGCGCCTCGATCGCCGCGTCCTGGCCGAAGACGGTGGCCCTCAGGTCGCGGTCGAGGTTCTTCAGCTGCGTGCGGTCGTCGGAGGAGACGCTGCGCGTCGGGATGCGCGCGATCTTGGCGATGATCTCCTCGATCTCGGGCTTGCCGATCACCTTCTTCTGCTTCGACTTGGGCAGGATGCGCTGCAGGGCCCCGGCCTCGTCGATCACGTCGATCGCCTTGTCGGGCAGGTGGCGGTCGTTGATGTAGCGGGCCGCGAGCTCGGCCGCGGTGGTGAGCGCGTTGGCGGTGTACTTCACGCCATGGTGCGACTCGAAGCGCGACTTGAGGCCGCGCAGGATCTCCACCGTCTCCTGGATCGAGGGCTCGTTCACGTCGATCTTCTGGAAGCGGCGGGAGAGCGCGTGGTCCTTCTCGAAGATGCCGCGGAACTCGTTGTAGGTGGTCGCCCCGATGCACTTGAGCGCCCCCGACGACAGCGCGGGCTTCAGCAGGTTCGAGGCGTCGAGCGTCCCCCCGGAGGCGCTGCCGGCGCCGATGAGGGTGTGGATCTCGTCGATGAAGAGGATGGCGTTGGGGTTCTCCATGAGCTGCTTGAGCACGGCCTTCAGGCGCTGCTCGAAGTCGCCGCGGTACTTGGTGCCGGCCAGCAGCGCGCCCATGTCGAGCGCGAACACCTGGGCCTTGGCGAGGATCTCGGGCACCTGGCCGTCCACGACGCGCCGGGCCAGCCCCTCCGCGATGGCGGTCTTGCCCACGCCGGCCTCGCCCACGAGGAGCGGGTTGTTCTTGCGCCGCCGGCACAGGATCTGGATCACGCGCTCGAGCTCGTGCTCGCGGCCGATGAGCGGGTCGATCTTGCCGTCCACGGCCAGCTGGTTGAGGTTCTGCGTGAAGCTCTCGAGGGCGCCTCCGGCGCCCGGGGCCTCCTGGCCCTCCTCGGCGCTCTCGCCCTCCTCCCGGGCGCCCGACTGCGGGTTCTTGGTGATGCCGTGGGAGATGAAGTTGACCACGTCCAGCCGGGAGACCCCCTGCTGGTGCAGGAAATAGACGGCGTGCGAGTCCTTCTCCCCGTAGATCGCCACGAGGACGTTGGCGCCGGTGACCTCCTTCTTGCCCGAGGACTGCACGTGCAGGATGGCGCGCTGGATGACGCGCTGGAAGCCCAGGGTGGGCTGCGTGTCGACCTCGCCGGCGCCGGCCACGGTGGGCGTGTGCTGCATCACGAAGTCGGAGAGCGCCTTCTTCAGCTCGTCGATCTTCGCGGCGCAGGCCTTCAGGACCTCGGATGCCGAGGGGTTGTCGCACAGCGCGAGAAGCAGGTGCTCCACGGTGATGAACTCGTGGCGCTTCTGGCGGGCCTCGACGAAGGCCATGTGCAGGCTGACTTCCAACTCCTGGGCGATCATGTTTCCTCCATCGCGCACTGCAGGGGGTGCTGGTGCTGGCGCGAATATTGAACCACCTGCTCCACTTTAGTGGAGGCCACGTCCCGCGGATAGGTGCCGCAGACGCCCTTCCCTTCCGTATGCACTTTGAGCATCACCTGCGTGGCTTGTTCCCGGGGGAGCGAGAAGAACGTCTGCAGGACCTCGACCACGAACTCCATCGGCGTGAAGTCGTCGTTGTACATGACGACCTTGTACATCGGCGGCGGCTTGACCTTGGCCGCGCTCGGCTTGAGCAGAGTGGAGCCGCTGGACTTGCTGGGCATGCCTTTGACGTGACGATAGCGGCGGGCGTCGGTTCGTTTCCGGTCCAACCAATATGGGCAAAGGCCGGAGGATTTTCAAGACCCCGGCCACTCTATTGACTTTGACCCCGCAACGGGCGTAAAAGGCGCGTTGGAGTTTGGTATCAAGGATTTCGCATCGCAGTTCGCCTTGCGGGCCTGGATCCGAACGATGTGCGGGCCTCCACCCGTTTTCCCAAGAGGTGTGCAAGCGAATGGCAACCGGTACCGTCAAGTGGTTCAACGATGCGAAGGGCTATGGGTTCATCACGCCGGATGACGGCAGCGAGGATCTCTTCGCCCACTTCTCCGCCATCCAGATGCAGGGTTTCAAGACCCTCAAGGAAGGCCAGAAGGTCTCCTTCGACGTGACGCAAGGCCCCAAGGGCAAGCAGGCGTCGAACATCCAGGCCGCCTAAGAGCCGATTCCCCCCATTGAAAGGCCCCCGGGGTTCTTCACCCCGGGGGCTTTTTTCCTTCTGCCATGCCCACGCTGATCCTGGCCAACAAGCCCTTCGGCTTCCTGTGCCAGTTCAGCCCCTCCGGAGGGCGCCGGACGCTTGCGGACCTGGTGCCCGTGCCGGGGGTTTACCCCGCGGGCCGCCTCGATGCCGACAGCGAGGGACTTGTCGTGCTCACCGACGACGGCCCCCTGCAGGCGCGCATCGCCGATCCGCGCCACAAGCTCGAGAAGGGGTACTGGGTCCAGGTGGAGGGCACTCCGGGCGCAGCCGCCCTGGAGGGTCTTCGACGGGGCATCGACCTGGGCGATTTCGTGACCCGGCCCGCCCTGGTCGACGAGATGGCCGAGCCGCCCGGGCTCTGGCCGCGCGACCCGCCCATCCGCGTCCGGCGGGCGATCCCGACCGCCTGGCTAGACCTGCGCATCCTGGAGGGGCGCAATCGCCAGGTGCGGCGCATGACGGCCCGGGCGGGCCTGCCGACGCTTCGCCTCGTGCGCTACCGGATCGGCCCCTGGACCCTGGAAGGGCTGGCCCCGGGCCAGTGGCGGGAGGTTCCGGCCCGGCTCTGACTCCGCCCATGCCGGCGCCGGAGTCAACCGGACCGGGGGGCGGCCCGTTAATTGCCCTGACGAGGCTGGCTACCAGCGCAGTCGAAGCGAATCCACCCACTACATACCAAAGGAATTTTGATGAAGAAGCTCTCCACGCTGATCGCCGCAGTCTTCGCGTCCGTTTCCCTCGGCGCGTTCGCGCAGGCCCCCGCCAAGCCCGCCGAGCCGGCCAAGCCGGCCGTCGCCCCTGCCGCTCCCGCCACCCCGTCGGCGAAGGCCGAGGCGCCCGCCAAGGCGGAAGTGAAGAAGGCCGAAGCCCCGAAGGCCTCCGCCAAGCCGGCCAAGAAGAAGGCGCCGAAGTCGAAGCCCGCGCCCAAGACCGACGCCCCGAAGGCGGAAGCCCCGAAGGCCGCCGCGCCCAAGTCCGAAGCGCCGAAGAAGTAATCCCGGCACCGCGGCACCCCGAAAGGCAGGGCGCGAGCCCTGCCTTTTTTCATTCCCGCGCCCGCCGGCCCTTATTGCCTCAAAATAGCGCCCCATGAAGATCGTCGTGGGCCTCTCCGGGGGCGTCGATTCCGCCGTCTCCGCCCTGCTCCTCAAGCAGCAGGGCCACGAGGTGATCGGCCTCTTCATGAAGAACTGGGAGGACGACGACGACGGCGAGTACTGCTCGACCCGCCAGGACCTCGTCGACGCCGTTTCCGTCGCGGACAAGGTGGGCATCGAGATCGAGGCCGTCAACTTCGCCGCCGAGTACCGCGAGCGGGTCTTCGCGAGCTTCCTCGCCGAGTACCGCGCCGGGCGCACGCCGAACCCGGACGTGCTCTGCAACGCCGAGATCAAGTTCAAGGCGTTCCTGGACCACGCCATGGCGATGGGCGCCGAGCGCATCGCCACGGGGCACTACGCTCGCGTCGAGGAGCACGGCGGCGCCTGCACGCTGCTCAAGGGCTCCGATCCGGCCAAGGACCAGTCCTACTTCCTGCACCGCCTGACCCAGGCCCAGCTTCTGCGGACGATGTTCCCGGTGGGGCACCTGCGCAAGACGCAGGTGCGGGCCATCGCGCTCGAGGCGGGGCTGCCGAACCACGCCAAGAAGGACTCCACCGGAATCTGCTTCATCGGCGAGCGCCCGTTCCGTGAGTTCCTGTCACGCTACCTGCCGCGCGAGCCGGGGCCGATCGTCACGCCCGACGGCGAGCGCGTCGGCGAGCACCACGGGCTCATGTACTACACGCTCGGGCAGCGGCAGGGGCTCGGCATCGGGGGGCGCCGCGGCGGGGACGGCGCCGCCTGGTACGTCGCGGCCAAGGATCCGGCCAGCAACACCCTCGTGGTCGTGCAGGGGCACGACGATCCCAGGCTCTTCTCCTCCCGGCTGCGCGCCCAGGACACGAGCTGGGTCGCGGGCACGCCTCCCAGTGACGACGGCGTCCTCGCGGCCAAGACCCGCTACCGCCAGGCGGATGCGCCGTGCTCGTTCACCGGCGGCGAGGGCGACTTCACGCTCGAGTTCCGCGAGCCCCAGTGGGCGGTGACGCCGGGTCAGTCCGCGGTGCTGTACCGCGGCGAGGTGTGCCTGGGCGGAGGAATCATCTCCTCCTAGCCCTGCGGCCGCGAGCGGGCGAAGGAGGGGCGCGCCTCGAGCCTCGCGATCCACCGCTCCAGTTCGGCGTGGCGGGCGCGCCACGCGATCTCGGGCAGGCGGAACTCGAGCCACAGCAGCGCGCAGGCGCAGGCCACGTCGCCCAGGGAAATGGCGTCGCCGCGCAGGTAGGCCTTGCCGCCCAGCTCGCGCGCGAGCGCCTCGATGCCCGCCTCCACCTTGCTCAGCTGGCGGGCGACCCAGGCCGGGTCCTGGCGCGCGGCCTCGCGCTTCCTCTCGAGGAAGATCGCGATGCCGGCGTCGGTGATGCCGTTGCCCAGCGCCTCGTCGCGGCGGACGAGGGCCCGCTCGAGCCCGGCCGGAGGGATGAAGGACGGCGCGCCCAGCGGATCGAGATATTCGGCGATGACACACGAGTCGTAGAGACAGGTGCCGTCGTCGGTCACCAGCACCGGGATCTTGTTGAGCGGGTTGTAGCGCGGGACGGTGGTGCCGGCGTTCCAGGCGCTTTCCTCGAGGAACTCGTAGGCGAGCTGCTTCTCGGCGAGGAGCACCCGGATCTTGCGGGCGTACGGGCTGGTCTTCGAGGCGACGAGCTTCATGGGGGTTCCCCGGGGGGCAGGCGGCGCCGAGTATAGCACCGGGGTCGCGCGCGCCCGGCGCCCCGGCCCCGCGTGATAAAATCCGCTTCCACGGTCCCGCCCAATGTCCCACGCCCTCACCGCCCTTTCGCCTCTCGACGGGCGTTACGCCTCCAAGACCCGCGCCCTGCAGGAGCATTTCAGCGAGTTCGCGCTGATCCGCCATCGCGTGCGCGTCGAGATCGCCTGGCTGAAGGCGCTCGCCGCCGACCCCGCGTTCGTCCTCCTGCCCGCCTTCTCGCCGGCCACCGTGGCCGAGCTGGACCGCGTCGCGGCCGGCTTTTCGGTGGCCGACGCCGAGCGGGTGAAGGCCATCGAGGCGACCACCAACCACGACGTGAAGGCGGTCGAGTACTGGCTGCGCGAGACCTTTGGCGGCAACGCGGAGATCGCGGCGGCGGGCGAATTCATCCACTTCGCGTGCACCTCCGAGGACATCAACAACCTGGCCCACGCCCTCATGGTGCGCGGCGGCCTGGAGTCCGTCCTGCTGCCGGCGGTCGACGCGATCGCCGCGCGCCTGGACGAGCTCGCGCGCGCGCACGCGGGGCTCGCGATGCTCGCGCGCACCCACGGCCAGCCGGCGACCCCCACGACGATGGGCAAGGAGATGGCGAACGTCGCCTGGCGGCTCAAGCGCGCCCGGCGCGCGCTCGCGGCCGTCGAGATGCTGGGCAAGGTGAACGGCGCCACGGGCAACTTCAACGCGCACGTCGTCGCCGCGCCCGCCATGGACTGGCCCGCCTTCTCGAGGCGCTTCGTGACGGGGCTCGGGATCGCCTACAACCCCCTGACGATCCAGATCGAGCCGCACGACGCCCTGGCCGAGGCCTTCGACGCGCTGGCGAGGCTCAACACCATCCTCGTCGACCTCGACCGCGACCTGTGGGGCTACATCTCCCTGGGCTACTTCCGGCAGAAGGTGAAGGCGGGCGAAGTGGGCTCGTCGACGATGCCCCACAAGGTGAACCCCATCGACTTCGAGAATTCCGAGGGCAACCTGGGGCTCGCCAGCGCGCTGCTGCGCCACCTCGCGGAGAAGCTGCCGGTCTCGCGCTGGCAGCGCGACCTCACCGACTCCACGGTGCTGCGCAACATGGGCGTCGCCTTCGGCTACTGCCTGCTGGGCTACGACTCCTGCCTTCGCGGGCTGGGCAAGCTCGAGGCGGACCCGGCGCGCATCGCGGCGGACCTGGAAGGCTGCTGGGACGTGCTGGCCGAGCCCGTGCAGACCGTGATGCGGGCGCACCGCATCGAAGGCTCCTACGAGAAGCTCAAGGAGCTCACGCGCGGCAAGGGCGGCATCACGAAGGAGGAACTGCACCGGTTCGTCGCCTCCCTCCCGCTGCCCGACGACGCGAAGGCGCGCCTGCTCGCGCTGACGCCCTCCACCTACGTCGGCCTGGCCGCGACCCTCGCCCGCGAGAGCTAGGCGGCGCGCCCGCCCGGTTCCCGGGCGCCCAGCGTGCCGATGTCCCCGCTGATCTCTCCGCCCTCCTGGACCAGGAGCCTGCCGTAGCGAACCTTGCCCGTCACGCGCCCGGTGGCGTGGATCACGAGCCGGCCGCGGGCCGTGAGCTCCCCTTCGTAGCTGCCCCGGATCTCCGCGACCTCGATGTCCGCCGTGCCCTTGAACGAGCCCTGCTCGGCGATCTGGATGGCGCGGCTCACCATCGTCGCCTCCACGCGCCCCTCGACCACGAGCGTGTCGCAGTCGTCGATCTCCACGCCCTTCAGCTTGATGTTGGGGCCTACGATCAGCCGCGAGCCGGCCGCCTCCTCCGCGCGTGGGGTCGCCTCGGCCGGCCCGGGAACCGCGGCGGCGGTCGCGGGCCGGGGAACGGCCGCCAGGGGCTGCGCCGGGGCATGGGGATGGGCGCCTCCGGCGGGCGCCGGTACGGGGCTTCTCGGTACTTCCTTCCGGCCGAACAATCCGTCCGAATAGCGCATGGCAGCTCCTTTTCGTGGGTAGTCGGGGTCTCACTCACGATTCGTGCCAGAAGGGCCGACTCGGCTGGAATCGAGCATCCATGCGGCTTTGCGGCCCGCGGGCCCGGCGCGCGGCGACCCCGACCCGTCGCCCGGGAGCGACCGGCCCGGGGGCTGCCCCCCGGCAAGTGCCTGATTGCGCACCCATCGGCCGTGTCTGGCGGGGACGACGCGGGTCAACCGGAAGGCGACCGGCCGCGTTATACCGGCGCAAGCGCAGGGAAGGCGCTAGAATTTCCCCGCGTCACGCTCCCCCCCAACGCCACAGGAGAATCCATGAAGAAGCTCATCGCCGCCGCCGCCATCGCGCTCCTCGCCGCGACCGGCCCGGCCATCGCCAAGGACGAACCCAAGAAGCCCGCCACCGCCACCGCACCCGCGCCCGCCAAGGCCGAGGCGCAGCTCGACATCAACACCGCCTCGCGAGAGGACCTGGTGAAGCTCAAGGGCATCGGCGACGCGCGCGCCGACGCGATCATCAAGGGCCGCCCGTACAAGGCCAAGAACGAGCTCGTCGACAAGAAGATCGTCCCCGAGAACGTCTACAACGACATCAAGGAGAAGATCATCGCCAAGCAGGCCGCCGAGGCGCCGAAGAAGGCCGCGGCCAAGCCCGCCGAGGAAAAGAAGAAGAAGAAGGGCGGCTGCTGAGCGGCGACTGCCGCACCGGCAGGCCGCACCGAATGAAATGCCCGCGAGGCGACTCGCGGGCATTTTTCATTTTGCCTCAGGGCGCGGCCGCTTCCTCCCCGTACTGCGGATTCATCCTGCCCGAGCTGATGCCCATCTTGTTGAGCGCGCTCAGGTAGGCCTTCGCCGACGCCACCACGATGTCAGTGTCGGCGCCCATGCCGTTCACCACGCGGGCGTCCTTCGAAAGGCGCACCGTCACCTCGCCCTGCGAATCGGTGCCCGTCGTGATGTTGTTCACCGAGTAGAGGAGTAGCTCGGTGCCGCTGTGGACCAGGTCCTCGATGGCCTGGAACGAGGCGTCGACGGGACCCGCCCCGCGCGCCTCCGCCCGCATCTCGTGGCCGCCGTCGGCGATCACCACGCGCGCGAAGGGCTGCTCTCCCGTCTCCGAATGCGCCACGAGGGAGACGAGCTTGAAGCGCTCCTGCTCCGGGGTCACGCTCTCGTCGGACACGAGCGCCTGCAGGTCCTCGTCGAAGATCTCGCGCTTCTTGTCGGCGAGCTCCTTGAACTTGGCGAACGCGGCGTTGAGCGCTTCCTCCGAGGCGAGCGCGATGCCCAGCTCCGCGAGGCGCGTCCTGAACGCGTTGCGCCCGGAGAGCTTGCCCAGGGTGAGCCGGTTGGCGCCCCAGCCCACGTCCTCGGCGCGCATGATCTCGTACGTCTCGCGGTGCTTGAGGACGCCGTCCTGGTGGATGCCGGACTCGTGCGCGAAGGCGTTGGCCCCCACCACCGCCTTGTTGGGCTGGACGGGGTACCCGGTGATGGTCGAGACGAGCTTGCTGGTCGGCACGATCTGCGTCGTGTCGATGCCCGTGCGGCACGCGAAGACGTCCGAGCGCGTCTTCACCGCCATCACGATCTCCTCGAGGGAAGCGTTGCCGGCGCGCTCGCCCAGGCCGTTGATGGTGCATTCCACCTGGCGCGCGCCGTTCATCACGGCCGCCAGGGAGTTGGCGACGGCCATGCCGAGGTCGTTGTGGCAGTGGGTCGACCACACCGCCTTGCCTGAATTGGGGATGCGCTCCAGGAGCGTCCTGAAGAGGGCGCCCCAGAGATCCGGAACGGCGTAGCCGACGGTGTCGGGGACGTTGATGGTGGTCGCGCCGGCCGCGATGACCGCCTCGAACACGCGGCAGAGGAAGTCCGTCTCCGAGCGCACGGCGTCCTCCGCCGAGAATTCGACGTCGTCCGTGAACTGGCGCGCGAGCTGCACCGACTTCACCGCGGCCTCCAGCACCTGCTCCTCGCTCATGCGCAGCTTGAGCTTCATGTGGATGGGGCTGGTGGCGATGAAGGTGTGGATGCGCTTGCGGGCGGCCGGCGCGACGGCCTCGCCCGCCCGGCGGATGTCGTTCTCGTTGGCGCGGGCGAGCGAGCAGACGGTCGACTCCTTCACCGCCTCGGCGACGGCGCGGATCGCCTCGAAGTCGCCCTGGCTCGCGGCGGCGAACCCGGCCTCGATCACGTCCACGCGCAGCCTCTCGAGCTGCTTGCCGATCCGGACCTTCTCCTCGCGGGTCATGGAGGCGCCCGGGCTCTGCTCGCCGTCGCGCATGGTGGTATCGAAGATGATCAATTGGTCCTGCATGGCTCACTCCGGGAAAGGGGATGGAACATCGCCGGCCCGTTTGCCGGGCGGCGCCGCAACTGCCGAACTGTGGGGGGGGTGTATTTAGCGCGCGAGGCGCAGCAGCAGGCCGGGGAGGCCCGCCAGCGGGAGGCGGAGCAGGTGGTCGGCGATGGGCGCGACGCGGTTCATGGAATCACTATAGCAACGGCGGCGGGGACAGGCAACTAGGCGCCCGGCGGGTCGCCGAGCTCCGTGCCCGACCTGGCGCCGGCGCGCAGCAGGGAGGCGACGATGTCGTGCGAGCCGTGCTCCTCGGCCAGGTCGATGGCGGTGAGCCCCGAGGAGTCGCGCACGTTCGGGTCGGCGCCGGCGGCGAGCAGCACCTCGACCGCCTCGTTGAAGCCCATCTCGGCGGCGAGCGCGAGCGCGGTCAGCCCGCGCTCGTCGCGATGGTCGCGCGAGGCCCCGCGCGCGAGCAGGAGCTCGACCGCCGGCAGGTTCGTCTCCTCGATCGCCACCATCAGGAGCGAGCGCCCTCCCCCGTTCACCACGGTGTCCGGCGGGGTCGACTGCAGCATGCGCGCGAGCGCCGTCACGTCGCCCGCGTCGATGGCGTCGCGGATGTCCTGGTACTGCTTCTCCTTGGCCTCCGTCCGCCAGCGGTTCACGAACCAGAGCACGTAGCCCGACACGCCGTAGGCGAGCATGATCCCCCACAGGACGTGCGAGGGCTCGATCGAGATGAGCAGCAGCGCCACCACGATCACCAGCGTCATCCAGAAGGGGACGGCGCGGCGCAGGTTGAGGTCCTTGCCGCTGTAGAAGCGGATGTTCGACACCATGGTGACGCCGGCGTAGACGGTGATCGCGGCGGCGAACCACTTCACCTCGCCGCCCTTCACCTGGTAGTCGTCGAAGACCCAGATCATGCCCGCCACGAGGAGCGCCGCGGCCGGGCTCGGGATCCCCGTGAACCAGCGCTTGTCGGCCACGGAGAGCTGCGTGTTGAAGCGCGCCAGGCGCAGCGCAGCGCCCACGCAGTAGACGAAGGCGGCGATCCAGCCGATGCGCCCCATTCCACGCAGCGCCCACTCGTACATGACGAGGGCCGGCGCCGCGCCGAAGGACACCATGTCCGCGAGGCTGTCGTACTCCGCGCCGAACGCCGACTGGGTGTTGGTGAGCCTCGCCACCCGCCCGTCGAGCCCGTCCAGCACCGCGGCGATGAAGATCGCGATGGCCGCGCGCTCGAAGTCGTGGTTCATCCCCTGCACGATCGCGTAGAAGCCGGCGAACAGGGCCAGCGTCGTGAACAGGTTGGGCAGGAGGTAGATGCTGCGCCGGCGGAGCGGTTCCATGGCGGGACGCGGCTTGCCGGGAGCGTTCATGGCGTTCTGCGGGCGATGCGCCGGATGCGGCCGCGTTCAGGTTCCCGGCAGGCGGGCGATCACGGTGGAGGTCGCCGACACCTTGTCGCCGATCGCCACCCTGGGCGTGGAGCCCGGCGGGAGGTAGACGTCCACCCGCGAGCCGAAACGGATGAAGCCGTAGCGCTCGCCCCGGGCGAGGCGATCGCCCTTGCCCACGTAGCAGAGGATGCGGCGGGCGATGAGGCCCGCCACCTGCACGCTCGTCACGTCCGCGCCCGAGGCGGTGCGAAGGTGCACGGCGTTTCTCTCGTTGTCGGTCGAGGCCTTGTCGAGGTCGGCGTTCACGAACTTGCCCGGGAAATACCAGACGTTCTCGACGGTCCCGTCCACGGGCGAGCGGTTCGAATGGACGTTGAAGACGTTCATGAAGACGCTGACCTTCACCGCGTCGCGGCCGAGGTAGTCGTCGCGGGCGGCGCCCACCTGCACGATGCGGCCGTCCGCCGGCGCGAGCACCAGGTTCTCGCCCTGGGGGACCTCGCGGGGCGGATCGCGGAAGAACTGCAGCACGAAGAGGGCGACGAGCCAGAAGGGGGCCGACCACCAGCCGCCCAGCCAGGTGACGACGGCCGCCGCCGCGACGGAGCCGGCCAGGAACGGCCAGCCCTCGCGGGCGATGAGGGGATGCGGATAATGCGCCAAGAAGGAGCCTAGTTGCGGC
>Ga0265297_10009505_pt1 | contig 12512 bp, 10 predicted proteins | sample Munlanlwell13791_FD_192502 | JGI IMG/M metagenome (GOLD analysis project Ga0265297, IMG submission 192502) | Leachate microbial communities from a municipal landfill in Southern Ontario, Canada - Leachate well 137-91 | ecosystem: Engineered > Solid waste > Landfill > Unclassified | place...
CTTTTCCTAATTTATATAATAACGGGATAACTCCACATTTTTCACATTCGCCCCAAGCACATTTACTGTCATTTTTCTTTGATAATTCCTGACACATTAAAATTTCTCCCTCAAAATTATCTTTTTCAACAATACTAATAGCTTCTATTATCCAATTGCCTCGTAATTTATTCTCCATCTCTTGAATCTCTGTCAAAGAAAACCATCGCGCATCCAAAATTTCATCTTTTGGCCAATTCAAACTACCACCAATAATTTTTGCCCTAAACGCATGTTTGGGCGGAGTATTTGCACTATCTTGAAAAATATCTAATTTACGAATCAATTCTACATCATAGCCAGATTCTTCTTTAGCTTCTTTAATCGCCGTTTCCTCGATTGTATATCCCTCATCCACCACTCCAGCTGGAAAGTTCCACAAACCATGCACTTTATCATCACCCGGGCGATTCTCCTGTATCAACAAATATTTTTCATCTTGCTTAATAACTACACCGGCGACTATAAATGTTTGTATTGCTTTGTCCATATTTTTTATTTCAAATAAGAAACCAATTCTTCAGGAGTTTTAAATACCCCGCTAAACAAAACTTTGCGGCAAATTTCACTGTCGTTTTCTTCAAAAGCATAAATAGGTTTATTTAAGGCGACGGCATAGCCCAATTCAATGCCAGTACTAACACCAATATAGCCGTCTTTATTCATTATATAAACAACATCAGCCAGTCTCATTTTATAAAAATGGTCATGCGTTAAACCAAGCGCAACAAATTTCTTGTCAAAATCTTTTATTTCATCCCAAACACCACCGGAAGCACGATAAAGATGCGGCTCATAAACGACCACCCCTAGTTCTTTTAGTTTTTTGGCAAATTCGCGCATTTCTGCGGCAAAACTTGAACTACCGCAAATAACAACTGATTTCATATTTTTTATTTCTTATTTCCCACAACACTTTTTAAATTTTTTCCCGCTACCGCAAGGGCATTCGTCATTTCGTCCGACTTTTTCGCCGCTTTCGTCTTTGGCCTTTTCTTTAACAAAATCAATATTATTTCTTTCTTCCGCTTGACGATGCATTTCTTTCGCCGCGCCGGAAAAATTCAAAGCCTGCGTCGGTTTATTAGCAAATAAGTTTATTTCCTGATTCTGTGCCAAGGTTAAAGCATCGGCTGTTTTGAAAATTGAATAAACAACATTTTTATTAATCAAATTATTAAGTTCTTGATACATCAACCAGGCTTCTTTCTTATATTCAACAAGCGGATCACGTTGACCATAACCGCGCAGACCAATCCCCCGACGCAAATAATCGATTGTTTCTAAATGTTCAACCCACATCTCATCAATCGAACGAATTAAAATTCCTTTTTCAATCTCTTTTAATTCTAACCCGGCTGACGCAAACTTTTCAGTTAAACTTAGATATTTTTGTTCGCTCCCTTTCGTCAAATAATCAATTAATTCTTCACGTAAAGTTTCATTTCGTTTTTCAGCGGCTACTATTTCTATTAATTTGCTATTAATTTCTTCTCCGGCCGTCCAAATCGTTCGCACCGTTTCAAAAATCTCTTTAATATTCCATTCGGATTTTTGATCAGATGCTGTATGAAAAATAACAACATTTTTTATTTCTTCGCTCAACATCCCTAAAATAATTTCTGACAATGATTTTGGTCTTTTAGAAATAACGACTTTTTGCTCGTTACTATCGTCGTTATTAGTATTATCTTCTATATTATTGCCTTTCTCTTCGCTATCTTCAATTATTTCTTCTCCCTTTTCCACAGTCAGTCCTTCGGCTATTTCTAAGATTTCGCGACGACGACGGTAAATTGAGAAGCGATGTTTATTAATAACATCATCGTACTCGACTAAATGTTTTCTAATATCAAAATTATTTCCTTCAACTTTCTTTTGAGCGCTCTCTATCGAATTAGAAATCATTTTATTTTCAATCGGCACATCGGCGGGGACTCTTAAGGTTTTCATCAGATTTTTCATCCGATCGCCGCCAAAAATACGCATTAAGTCATCATCGGTTGAAACATAAAATTGAGAAGAACCTGGATCACCTTGTCTTCCGGCGCGTCCGCGCAACTGATTGTCAATACGACGCGACTCGTGACGCTCAGTGCCGATAACATGTAGGCCACCCAGAGCCTTTACCTCTTCCTGCTCATTCTTTTCCGGTGGATTACCGCCTAAAATAATATCAACACCACGGCCGGCCATATTGGTCGCTAGAGTTATCGATCCTTTTTTCCCGGCTTGCGCAATAATTTCCGCCTCCCGTTGATGATTCTTGGCGTTTAACATTTGCGGACGAAGCCCTTCTCTTTCCATTAATTCGGTTAATAATTCGTTTTTTTCAATTGAAATTGTCCCGATTAAAATCGGCTGACCAAGCTTATTTCTTTCTTTAATATCTCTAATTACCGCCTGATATTTATCAAGCTCGGTTCGATAGATTAAATCATTTAAATCACGACGAACATTAGGGCGATTGGTCGGAATAATAATTGTTTCTAATTTATAAATTTTATGAAATTCTTCTGCTTCTGTCGCCGCTGTCCCAGTCATACCTGACAATTTCTTATACATTCTAAAAAGATTTTGAAAAGTAATCGTTGCCATCGTTTGTGATTCTTTTTGCACCTTAACACCCTCTTTCGCTTCAATGGCTTGGTGGAGCCCCTCGCTATAACGACGCCCAGGCATCATTCTTCCGGTAAACTCATCGACAATAATTATTTCTCCGTCTTTTACAACATAATCCTTATCACGCTTAAATAAAACGCGCGCCTTAAGAGCTTGTTCGAGATGATGAACTTCCTTGACACCGCCTTCGACGTAAATATTCCCCAGGCCTAATATCTTTTCTACCTTTACTATCCCGCCTTCAGTTAGAGTCGCCGCACGCATCTTTTCGTCAATATTATAATCTTCATTTTCCTCCAAACGTTCAACAATTTGGGCAAATTTAGTGTATTTATCACCTGATTCTTCAGCGGGCGCAGAAATTATTAAAGGGGTTCTCGCCTCATCAATTAAAATAGAATCAATTTCATCAACAATCGCGTAATTAAGCGGACGTTGTACGGTTTGCTCCAAATTATAAACCATATTGTCGCGCAAATAATCAAAACCGAATTCATTATTGGTTCCATAAGTTATGTCGCAATAATAGGCTTCTCGGCGAGAAATCTTTCTAAAATGTTGTAAGCGTTCATCAAATTGACTGTCGTCAATATATTCTGGATCATACATATAAGCATCATCGTGAACGATAACGCTAGTTGTTAGCCCTAAAATATGGAATACTGGAGCCATCCAACCGGCACCAACTCGTGCCAAATAATCATTAACGGTAATTAAATGGACCCCTTTCCCAGCTAAGGCATTTAAATAAAGCGGCAGGGTCGCGACCAAGGTTTTTCCTTCACCCGTTCTCATTTCCGCAATCTGACCGCGATGAAGAACAATTCCACCAATAAGCTGAACATCATAATGGCGCTGACCTAAAACCCGACCAGAAGCTTCTCTAATTGTCGCGAAGGCATCGGGCAAAATATTATCGAGAGACTCGCCTTTTTTCAGGCGTTCCCTAAATTCAGTTGTTCTCGCTTTTAGGTCTTCTGGACTCAAACCTCTTAGCCCATCCTCTAAAGCATTAATTTGCTTAACTAAAGGCTGTAAAGTCTTAATGATTTTTAAATTAGGATCTCCGAAAATCTTATCAAGAATATTCATAATTTTGTATTATAACAAGAAAAAATAAGCGCCAAAATCCGGCCCTTTTATTGAATTTATTATGATTTAAGTATAGTACTCTTTTAGGAATAAGAAAAGATTGACAAAAAGTTCATTTCTTTGCAAAAAACAAAAAGAAGATTTCTCTTCTTTTTATTTTTTTAACAATTTCTATATTTATTTAGCTCTCTTCTTCGCTAGTATCTTCTCTTTATACTTTTTAATCACGAGCTCCAGATGATCTTTAACCTTATCAATCGCTTTATATAAATCTTTTTCTGTTTTTTCAACTCGTAAAATTTGTTCCGGAACTTCAATATTTACTTCTGCACGAAAAATCTCTCCCTTATACTGTCCACCAACCGCTTTTTCAACTTCAACGTCAAAATTTCTCACATCAACTCTATCCCCCAAATACTTTTCTAGCATTCCCATCTTTTCTTCGATATAGCTCTTAATTGCCGGAGTCAATTCTAATTTAGTTGACTTGATTCTAATATTCATATTTTTATTAATTAAAATAATTTAATAATGTCTTTAAGGGTAATAAAAGCAACGAGCGCCATCAACAAAAGAAAACCGATATTATGAAAGGCAACTTCGAGCTCTTGTCTCACTGGCTTCCCTTTTATTTTTTCAATCAAAAGAAACAGGATTCTTCCGCCATCAAGTGCCGGGAAAGGAAGAATATTTATAATCGCTAAATTAAGTGATAGGATGGCCATAAACTGCAATAAATAGGTAAAGCCCATTCGTGCTGCTTGACCAGTAATCCCGGCAATTCCGACCGGACCAGCAAATTGATCGCCGACTGATTGACCATGAAATAAATCAGCAAATAAATTAATAAAAGAAACAACTATTTGTTCTAAAATCCAAACTACAGTTCTAGCTCCTTCCCAAATAGCCGGAAAAAAAGAATAGCGAACGAGCCCGGCAGCAGTAATAGAGATTCCAATTTGCGCCCGACCATTCTCTTTGATTTCTGGAGTCATTTTTAAAACTTGACTAGCCCCATCTCGATTTATTAATAAACTTACTTCCTCCCCTTTTTTAGAGCCAATAATATCTTGGACGTCTTTTTCGAGCGCAACTTTAGTATCGTCAATTTTTAAAATAGCATCGCCCGCTTTAAGCCCAGACAACTCGGCGACAGAACCTGGTACCACATCCATAACCAAAACATTTTCCCCACTAATCTTCGCACTTTTACCAAGTTCAGCTGTTGATTGTGGCATTCCGATAAGATATCCAAGGCTAAACAAAAACCAAGCTAAAACGATATTCATAATCACGCCAGCCGCTAAAATAACAATGCGCTTCCATATTTTTTTTGAAGCAAAACTATCATTATTACTTTGTCCCTCACCATTTTCTCCTTTAATTTTTACAAAACCACCAATCGGTAACCAATTAAGAGAATAAATAGTTGATTTTGACGCCGGATGGTTTTTTTCGTCTTCATTATTTTCCAGTTTTTCAATTTGAATATTGCCGAATACTTTTTTCCATTTCCCAAACTTATTTCGATATAATCCAACGGCCCGTGGTGGAAAACCAAAACCAAATTCCTCCGCTTTAACTCCGAAGAATCTGGCGGAAAAGAAATGACCAAGCTCATGGGCAAAAACTAAGACTGACAAAACAACAACAAATATAATAATAGTTAATAACATAATTATTTTTTAAAATTTTCTAAATTTCCATTACGTCTTTTTCTTTTTTATCTCTTAAATCTTTAAGCTCTTCATTTTTCTTAGCCGAGAATTCATCAAGCTCTTTAATAAAGCGGAATTTATCATCTTCGCTTATTTCCTTTTCATCGTAAGACGATTCAATATTTCCTTTAATGTTTTCACGGACTTGACGCAAGATTATTCTGGTTTTCTCCATTTTTTCATTTAATTTTTTAACTAATTCTTTTCGATTTTCCTCGGTGAGTGGCGGAACAGTTAAACGAACCTTGTCGCCTTCGTTGACTACGCCGAACCCTAAACCGGCTTCGACAATTGCTTTTTCAATACTTTTAATTACTCCCTTGTCCCAAGGGGCAACCAGAATACTGCGCGCGTCATTAACCGCAATATTGGCCACTGTATTAAGCGGATTCATTACGCCATAGGCTTCAACTAAGACATTATCAAGCGCGGCCGGATTAGCCCGCCCAGTCCGTAAGGTCGCAATTTCCTTTTTAAAGAAATCAAGGGCATTAGTAAAATCATTCTGTTTCGCTTCTAAATATTGATTCATATTTTTATTTTAATTTTTATATTTATTTTAATTTAACTGTTCCTAAATAAATTATGTTTGGGTTATTAAAGTCAAGCAATAATTCCCGACCGGCTCTTGTCCCTGGTAATTTTTTGGTCGTCCAGGTTGTTCCGCCATCACTTGTGCTAAAAAAAGTCGTATTGGTTACATAATAGAAGTTCTGCGAGTCTTTAGGATTAACCGCTAACGAATTAATAATTGCATCTTTTTCCGGCTGAAGCAATTTAACATTTTCCCAAGTAATTCCATTATCTCTTGATCTTAAAATTAATTGCTCCGTAGCCATGAAAATAATTCCGTCTTTAGCACTTAATTCAAAATCCCTAAAACTGTTACCTAAATTATAATCGCGCAAAACATCATTTAAATCTTGCCAATTCTCGACCAAGAAATTACCCTCGATGTCCGCGGAATTATCAGAATTAGTTACGGTATTTGATTTGAAACTAAAAATTCTATTTTTAGAGGTAGCGACAAACACTAAACGACTATCAACAGGAGAAACAACTAATTTAGAAATACTTTCTTCTAAGCGTTGAATCGTCCGCCAAGAAGCGCCCGCATCAATACTTTTTATAATTTCACCGCGCGATGTTCCTAAATAAATATTTGCGTATTATAATGATCAATGGTAATTGTTTTTACGGACACTTCCGCGTTATTATCAAAATAAACTTGGCTCCAAGTTCTAGCACAATCTTTAGAGCGATATAAACGATTACTTATCGCCGCATAAATCACACATTTATTTTTTGGATCAACTTTAACATCATTTATTTTTTCCGCCGGCAAAGTTTTAACAAATGTCCAGCCTTCGGAAATATTATAGGTAAAGAACAGACCGGTTTCAAAACTGGCCAAATAAACGGCCTTGCTGTCTTGCGGATCCATGGTCATTAAATTGACATTAATATCTTTAATACTTCTTGGCACTCCAGAAATAACCGGAATGCTCGTCATCGCCTTCCAGGTACTACCGCTATTTGACGAAACAAAGATACTACTGTCAACCCCCGCGGAACTCTTAGTCGAAGAGCTTGTCGAGATAGAACAAGCTGAACTTAAGATAGCCAGAGTGAAAATCAAGAGGCCTAACTGGATTTTTTTTGAAAACATATATTTAAAAATTATTATAAATTAATGATTACTTGCTCTAAAACTAAACGCGGATTAACATTAGCCATTAGATATTCCTTAGCGGAAGCGATTGATTTAAACTGACTTAAAATATATTGAACGCAATTTCCATGATTTTTTTTATCTAAAATTTCCAAAGTTCCTTTTAATTCTTGGTTTAAAGCCGCGTGCTGTATTTTCTCCGGTTGATTATAGTTTAAAAGGAGTAAATCTCGAAATAAACCCTCCATCATCAACAGCACTTCTTTAGCATTATTAACCGTACTAGCGCTATATCCCTTATCATTAAATATTTTATTAAGAATTTCCAAACTTGAATTAAAATCGGATTTCAAAATCAATAAAAAAATTTTAGCTTTCTCTAAATATTCTTGATAATCATCTTGATGCTCAAACAAACGGATTGCTTTGAGTGGTCGACCGAGTGCTAATTGAGATAAATCTTTGGCTAGCGAACGATTCGCCGAATAATTATCAATTAAATAATCATAGATGAGCGAGGCTGGAACAGGATTAAAGTACAATACCTGGCTCCGCGATAAAATTGTTTTTAATAATTTTTCTTCTTCGGAAATTAGCAAAATGATAATTACTTTCTCGCATGGTTCTTCTAGAGTTTTGAGTAAAGCGCTTTGCGCTTCAACGGTCAGCTTGTCTGCTTCTTTAATTATTCCAATCTTATAAGAATTAGTAAAGGAACTCAGACCTAAGGTTTTAACAAACTCCCTAACTTCAGAAATAGAAATACTTTTTTTCTCTTCCGCCGGCTTCAAAATATATAAGTCATTATTAAACCCGCTTATTTCACCTTGTAAATTTCGGGCATACGCCAAAGCAATAGTTGATTTGCCTAATTCATCAGAACCGATAAAGGCATAAGCTTGAGCTATTTTATGGTTTTTTAAACTGCGACTTAAAAATTCAAGCACCAGTTCATTCCCAATTTTAGGCCACTTAAAATCACCTGAAAGCATATTATTCACCTTTAGTGATGGCGCTTAAATCATTGGTGGTAATTCCTAGACCTAAGCTCCGAATAACATTAAAAGCATCATCGGGACGACCTAAATAATGAAGTTTTAAATTAATCGGATCGAAATAATAGGCTTTACCGCTATCTTCAGGTTTAATTAAAATTCTTCCAGCTAAACGACTCCAAGCGCTCGGATTATTTTCGATACTACTAAAATCTTTATTCGATACTCCAAGACCAAACTTACGCATTAAATTAAAAGCATCTTGCGGCCGGCCAAGATAATATCTTTGCCCGTCCGTTGGATTAACATACCAAGCTTGCCCCTTATCCTGAACTTGTAATAAAATTCTTCCTTTTAATCTAGCTTGGAGGGACTGGCTTGACGCTGGTTTACTGGCGGCGTTACTCCCAGAACTGGCGGGAATAATACTTGTATCAACAACTGTTTCTGAAAGACTCTGCGCTTGTTCAGAACTAACAAGATATTTCTTGTTAACAATAATATTAACATTTTGTGCAATATTATTTTGGGCATTAAAAGCGAGCCCATATTCTTTTCCACCCTTGCCTGTATAGACGGCGACATATTGGCCGGTAGCCACAGAAATACTGGATTTTCGAGAAGTATTTAATTTAATAACGCCAATTTCTTTAGCACGATAATAAATGTTGCCCCCTTTACTTAACGCATATAAGCGTAGGCTGGCATCTTTAGGAATTTCCTCCCCTTGTCCGTCAGACAAGCTAAAGTTAGTAATATTGACAATGAATTTCTTAGAAGTTGCCCCCATTTCATTAATAGCAACATCCCAAAAAATATTTTCTCGATTAAAATTATCTAAAACAGCAAGCGCATAGGTACCCCCTGGATATTCAAAATTAACCCCCCCCGATTTATCGGTCTTAACCTTTAACAACTGCTTGCCTAAAAAATAACCATTGCTATTTTTTATTTGTTCATACAAGCGAACTTCTTTCTCAGTCTGTATTTTATTCTTAGCATCAATCACTTCTCCTCTAAACCCGTTAGCAGAAGACGTAAACTCATAGTCCTGCTCGGAGGAAATATTAATATTAAAAACAGTGGAAAGGTTATTATTAGAATCTTTAAAGCTCAGAGCATAAATACCGCTTTGTCCACGTTGATAAGCATTATACGGAGCAACATAAACAAGCGCCTGGCCCCCACTATTTGTTTTTAAATTAGCAATTAAATCTTTTTCTTCTTTATACGGCTTATTATCGGCATCAAATTTCTGCATATATAACGAAAAACTGGTATTCTTTCTTAAAGTTCCATTTCCGTCGCGAAGAACTATTCGCAAAGCGGGAATATCTTTAATAATTTGGCGATTATAATCACAGGTAAAACGAACGGCATCAAAAAACCAAAAGGCCCCTAAGTCGGCTTTCTTATCCCAAACTTTTAAAGCATAGGTAATTCGTGGATCCGGTTTAAAATTTATTGTCCCTCTCCCATCACTGCCAATTACACCGCTTCCCGCTTTTTTCCCGGCAACCGGCAAGCCGCTGACATCACTCCCCTGCTCATATAATTCATATTTTAAACCGGGAATATAATCTCCTTTAAAGTTCCGAAAAATAACCGACAAAGAAGAATTATTAGAACAAGTCGCGCTAGTTTGCCCTGTGTTTTGATTGGCCGTTAAATCATGTTCACTTACTCTTCCTTCTTCTGCTTCAACATCCCAAAAATATTCATATTGATTATTTTTTCCTTTGACCGCTAAAACGTAAACTCCGGCCGGGATGTCAATTGATCCATAACCATCGTTACCAATCGACAACTCTCCTATTTTATCTCCCTTAACGTCTTCATTATCCATTCCCACTTCTTGTTTATATATTTCGACTTTAGTTTTAGCTGGGAAAACTCCCCCGCTTGAGCTCTGTAATCTTACCCGTAAAGAACTTAAATAATAATCAACTTTAGTAATTTGGCCATCGTTTACTTTAATATTATAATAATTAAATTTGACACTATCTTTGCTTATTTCTATCGCATAATAATCATTTAAAACATTATTCTGGCCCCTAACACTCCCTTGTGGCAAATATATTTTTACACTTCCAGAAGAACCGGAATTTAAAGTAGTAATCAATGTTCCTTTTTCTTTCAAGGCTTGTCCGGCTGAGCTATAGAGCTGAGAATAAATGCCAAATTTAGTATTTTTAAGCAAAGCGCCCTCTGAATCGCGCAAAGTAAAATCGATTCCACTTAAAGTCTTCTCTAAGCTCACCGTTTGTCCGCAATCTAAGACATTATCAAAAAACCAAAAGGCAGTTTGATACTTCCCGGCAATATTTACTTTAACAGCGTAAAATTCACTTAAAACACTACTATTTTTAAAACTCAAGGAAGCAACACCGGTACTTTTAGTTTTGGCGCTGGATACTCTGGTCGTCGGTATCGTCTGATTATTTGCATCTTTCTCTTGCTTATAAATCTCCACGCTCGCATTAGAAATATAAGAACCGTTAGAATCGCGAGCAACAAAATTTACGACCGTGCTCTTGCTACAAACAGTCGCCGCTTCAACCAAGGACGGAAGTAAAAAGACTAATAAAGCTAAGCTGAAAATCTTAAAAAACAATTTATTCATATTTTTTCTAATTAAAACTAAATACTTCTTCTAAATTACTTATTTTTGTTTGTAAAAACAAATTTTTATCTTTTCCCTCTGCTAATACTTCGTCAAGCGTCAAATTAAAAGTATTGTCTTTACGATAATCTGTCTGCAGGCTGGCCACCACGCTTAAATTCAGAAAGGAACTCTTCGGTAAACGTAAATAATTAATACTGAAAATTAATTTTCCATTTGTTAAACTATCGCTTCGGGAAATAATTTGTCCATCTTTGATTAAACGATAATCTCCTAAATCATAACGGCTAGCCGAGCCACCCAAAGAAAAACTCATTTGTTTAATTAAGGCATCTTCTACTCCACTTGTTTCACTTATTTTAAATTTGCCTAAAGTGCGGCTTGAACTGACAGTAGCGGAATTTTCTCCCTGAAGGCTCAATTCCTGAACACTGATATTACCGAGTAAACCCTCGCCAGACATTAATTTAAATAAAGTTCCTGGTAACGGGAAATTAGTGCTTGTTTTAGCGCTAGAAATAATATCACTAGCACTTTTAATCTCTGCACGAATGGTTTGGTTGGCACAATCGGTACACGATTTTAAACTTAAATAAACATTAACCGTCTTTTCCTCTCCTAACTCAAGGGAAAGCGGTTCATAAAAATTTATTGTTCCTTGACGAGCTGACGAGTTGACTCGAGCATTCACTTTATATATATTTTCTTGTTCATCGTTTACCGCCAAGGCATCCAAAATTTGAGAATCATAAACACCACTAAAATTTATCGTTATAGAATTAATCGTTAAAGCGCTTTTAGAAGCTCTAAACCGATATGAGGCAATTAAATTATTGGCAGTGCCAGCTACTAAAGTATTATTATTTGCTCCGTTAACCAAATCATTTATTACCAATAGCCCCTCGGTTTGGCTTACTGGCAAATCTTGATTAATAGACGAGTCAATGTTATTTAAGCCAATTGTTTCATAGCTGACAGAATTATACTGGGCTAAATCTGTTTCATTGATTACAACAATCGGATTTTCTTCCAAACCAAAGTCCTGTAAATCAGACCAACTTAAAAGCAAGGCTTTTTCTTTTCCTTTAACATAATATACGCCCGGGCTTGTTCTTATTTTAACTAATTTTATCTCTGGCCAAGTGGCTAACTCGCTTTCTTCTAGTATTTTTATATCAGACCATTTATTGCCATAGCTGAGATATGATTTTTCGTTAACATAAGCTTTTTTTAAATGAAGGCGATGATCTAAATAATATACCGTTGGACTACTGGCAGACTTAACTTGTCGGTAGCTGGAATCCACGGCGAAACTTACTTTCGGAAAAGCAAAAAATAAAAAACCAGAAAGGAGAATAAATATTACTCCAAAATAGTATTTTTTAGCTTGTTTTAGCATAAAAACTCGTTATATAAGGATGAGACTTGATAATTCAGTCGCCTCTTTATTATTAACTAAAATTATTATAGCATATTTTTCCAAATATACCACAAAAACAATTGATTTTCGGGCTCGAAACTGTTATATTGGCAATATGATAAGAAAGCTTAAAAAAATCATTTTAATCTTAGGCGATTTAATTGTTCTTAATTTAAGTTTAGCGCTTAGTCTTTTCTTTAGATACCAAAAAATAGAATTTTTAGAGCGTTGGAATGGTCACTTCCCTTATTTTTTGGTAGTTTTCGCTATATTTATCATTATCTTGTATATAAATGGCCTATACAACTTGAATTTGCAAACAAATCATAAA
>Ga0265297_10009507_pt1 | contig 12512 bp, 12 predicted proteins | sample Munlanlwell13791_FD_192502 | JGI IMG/M metagenome (GOLD analysis project Ga0265297, IMG submission 192502) | Leachate microbial communities from a municipal landfill in Southern Ontario, Canada - Leachate well 137-91 | ecosystem: Engineered > Solid waste > Landfill > Unclassified | place...
ACAAGTGATTGTGATACGTTCATAACTTACGAGTTTACTGTTTGATATGTGTGTGAAGGTTGGCAACGAGTGTCGTGACTGAAAAATCGGTCACTTCATCTCCTTGTTTCAACGTAATGCCTCCAACAAGACTGCTATCTTCGTGACTGCGCACAGTGACGTCAGTGTGATACAAATGTTTGCATAATTTTGCAATTTCACTTTTTTGATGTTCATCTAAACGATGAGCTGTATACACATCGATCACTTCGCCTTTCCCTCTTTTCTCATATTCTTCTAATGTTTCTATGATGATGGGAAGTAGCGAAAGCTTTTTTGCTTTACGTAAGTGCGCGCAGAGAACGCGAGAAACGTCATCGTGCGTGTATCCTTGAGATACCAACTCAATGGCCGCTGCAGCATAACTTGTTGGAAGGTATTTCTTCATACTATTTCATCAGTTCTTTTACTGATCGATCAACAAGCTCCTTATCGTGCGGCTCATTGAGCCGTGCTCGCAAGACCTTTTCTGATGCGAGAATGATGAGGTTGGCTGCTTCTGCGCGGACTGAAGATAGCGCTTGCTCTTTCTCTTCTTTTATTTGTGCTCGGGCTTGATTTAGGAGGCTCTGAATTTCAACGCGGGTTTCCTCAACCTTTTGGGTGCGGATTTTTTCAGCATCTGCCGTTGCCTGTTCACGAATACCATGTGCAGTCGTGTTGGCTTTTGCGATAATGCCGTCGCGCGTCAAATGGGCATCTGCGAGATCCTTATCAATTTGTTCTGCCTTTGTTACGCTCTCGTCGATTCGTTTGCGCCGCGCTTCTAAAACTTTAATAAGCGGCGTATACACAAACCGTTTGAGCACATACAAAAGGATCAAAAAATTGATCACTTGGAACAACAGACTTTGCCATTCAATACCGAGTTTTGAGATGAGTTCCTGCATGCGCTATAAATAAGCTAATTAAGTGCGTCTAGATGCTTTCGCGTCTTAGACGAATTTGATGATAAGTGCAACAACGAGCGCATAGATAGCGATAGCTTCTGCGAACGCTGCGGCAAGTAACATCGGAACCTGGATCTTGCTTGCAGATTCAGGGTTGCGGCCGATGGATTCCATGGCCTTTGCTGCGAGCTTACCGATCGCGAATGCTGGACCAAATCCACCGACGGCGATGGCGATTGCTGCTGCAAACGCTTTTGCGACATCTATATCCATATGTTTTGTATTAATGATGAATGAAACGTCATGTGCTCTTTTTGGTTCGACTGCCCAGAAAGCGCACATAGCCAACACACTCATTAATGGGAATCCATTGTTGCGACTGTTAAAAAGACCAACGTGAGCATTGCAAAGATAAACGCCTGGATGAGCCCGACAAAAATTTCAAGCGCGAAGAAAGGCAGTGGAGCAATAATCGGAACTAAAAATGCAATGACTAATAAAAGCACTTCTCCGGCAAACACATTACCAAATAACCGAAACGACAATGAAATCATTTTTGCCAATTCGCTGACTATTTCTAAAATTCCCAAAAAGAATTCGATCGGCCCTTTAAAATTCAAAAACTTTCTCAAATATTTAAAAAAGCCAATCGTTGCAATACCGAACACCTGAAATGATAACAACGAGATAATGGCAAGCCCGATTGTTGTGTTAAGATCAGACGATGGAGCACGAAAGAGTGGCACAAATATTGATTCAGTTTCCGGCGCCTCATTCACTGATGCTTCGGTTTCTGTTGTCGCATCCGTACTAGTCGCTTCACTTTGTTCGACAACAGTTTTTTCTTCATGAATACCAATAGGGCCAACACCAGGGATAAGTCCTGACCAGTTCGAAAGTAAAATAAAAATAAAAAGCGTCATCACAAGTGCAAAGAATCTTTTGCTATTCTTATGATTATTCGTGACGCCGTCCATAAGCGAAAAAGCTCCTTCAAAAACCATTTCAACTGCATTTTGCGCCTTAGATATTTTTTTTGCAGTCGTAATCCGTACTCGTAAAAGAAATGCAAAAACGATTATCAAAATCGAAATGATGACAGTCACAATCATTGAATTGGTCACACTGAAGCTTCCGATACTGAAAATGTGTTCTGCTGCTAATGATATTTCATGCATATCTAGTTCTTCTTCGGTTGAGATGTATCTTGTGTCTGTTTGTGTTCTTTCTCTTTCTTATCTTCTTCTTGAATGTTCTTCATGATTGCATTGAATTTCAGAACTAGGGCGACGGAAGATACCACCATCGAAAGGATAATTCCGGTTATCAGCAACCATGGGCTTGTGTCAAATTTCTTATCCAAAAGCCTACCCACCAGAGCTAACACGACAATAGGAATTGCTATGGTATACCCGAGCTCAAGACTGAGTTTCAAGGCACTAAATGTACTTCCTTTTTCTGACATATAAATTACAGAAAAGTTTTTCAGTGGCGATTCGGCCATCGATGAAAAACATTGTTGTTTTTCTGGTATTTCAAGTAAAAATCAAGCGAATTCTTTGAAAAAACGCCTCAAGTCTATAGATTTTCAGGAATAATGTCAAGCGTCAGAATTTCTTTTTGGCTAATATAAGATAAAAAATTGAGTTTTGATGTTCACGACCTATGGGGCGGCTTACTGCAGTTGATCCATTTTTTCTTCTATTGTTGAGGTTATAACAGATGTTTGGCCACCGGTAATGAGCGTTCCATTGACGATTGTTGCAGGCACCGACTTCACTCCAAGAAGGTCAGTATACAAAACATCATCAACCACTTTTTTATCCTGCTCGTGGTTGTTCAAGCATGAGGTGAATGCGGTAGTATCAAGACCAAGACTCTCAGCCCACACATTCATGCGTGCGACAGTATAATTTTCGCCTTCAGAAAGCATTTTATCGTGCATGTCAAAAAACTTTCCTTGAACACCCGCACATTCAAGGGCTGAAGAAGAAATTTCTTGCGAGAATTGTTTATAGACAATGCGAACATCAGTGGGATATGTTACCAAAAGTGTTTTTAGGTACGTATAATAATCATTACATGGTATTGTGTCGTCAGAAAAAACACAAAAACTAACCACGGTTACTTTCGCATCAGATGCTCCACGAATCCAATCAGTGTCTGATACTCGCATGCCATATGTTTTGACATTGGACGCTGAAAGCGGATTATATCCCGAGTCAATTTCATTTTTATCTGAAAATCCATCGAGATCTGTGTCCTTTAGTTTTGGATTTGTACCGTACAGTTCTTCTTGTTTATCCGTTAACCCATCACCGTCTGTATCTACGCCAATATCTTGAGTAGGGTTAGATTCCGAGTCAAGCGGATCCGTCCCCACCTGAATTTCATCAAAATCATTTGTTCCATCTGCGTCGGTATCTTCTTCGAGCGGATTTGTCTTATACGACAACTCCTGAGCACCCGTTAATCCGTCACCATCGGTATCGCGCGAACTTTCTGCCTCGCGGGACAATACAAACTTGTCAGCCGTGTTAGTGCCGACGACGACAGCATCTTCAATGACAGTAGCATCAGCTGTAGTTCCATCAATCTTCTTTATTTGATATTGAATGGTATATGCAGAACCATCTAATGCATACACGAACGGTTTGTTTGTAAAAATGTCAGTAACATTCACGTTTCCTGGTAAGAGGGAGAGGTTTGCGGGATATGTTGTATGCTCATTTTTATATTGGGACAACGCATCCTGTAAAGCCCTGATACGGTCAAGTTGCTGAACGATATCCCATTCACTAGTAGAATATCCGCTAAAAATTCGCGAGAGGTCGTCGGTCGTGAGGTCTGTTGTTGGTTTTTCGACTTGAGGCTCTTCGTTGATATGTGACATGCGGGATGTAATTTCGAGTCGAATTTGTTTACCTGCTAATTGTTCTGACTGAGAACGACCGTCAATAAGTACAGACAGTTTTAATTGATACGCGCTTCCATCTTGAGCAATCCATACATCGTAAGAAAAAGTATCTGTTATGAGATCAACAAAGGCTGATGCGTCCGCGTCAGTAGAAACCGTTTGCGCAAGGGTGGCAATGTCATCGTCCGTTTGTTTCGAAAAATCCGATCCAGTTATGGACGAGATAACGCAATCCTTTTGAGATGCGCATATGTCGCGCTCGTGAACTAAAAATGACTGGATAAAATCTTTTGCGCGGGTCTTATCAAAGGTAAGCGTATAATGATTGAAAGTAACTCCATCGATATCATCGACTGAAACTCGTTTTGAGAGATTCACAAAACCGGTGGAATACGCCTGTGTGAGCAGCGATTGGATTACTTGCTGAGCATCTTGGGTATTGAGGGCGGTAGTATCTAGCGCCGAAATGGGAAGCTGGAATTGTCCAAGTTGATTTTCAATATCTTCTGCAGAAGAAAGCAAAATCCATTTTCCGATAACCTCGTCAAAAGAGAACGAAGGTATTGACGGAAGCGTGTTTGCTCGAATATATGTTGATCCATCGATCACGCGCGCATCAAGACTCGCACTCAAACTGGTGCCTCCGGACGTATATGTCCCCGACAACGCGAGCGTTCCCGAGGGATCTTCCTCGTTTGAAGACATAAATGAACTGAAGTTCAGTTTCAGATTTATGTCTGTTGGGAGAAAATCAATAAAACCGCCGAATAATCCGTTATCGACACTCTTCGCGTCAATTGTCTGTGGCTCAACGGCAAATACCAGCTCAACATCTGATTGTGCGCTGTGAATTTCTCCGATTTTCGAAGTAAGCGTGGCGAGGTCTGTTGTGTCACGCTTTAAAATTGTGTCAACAAGAGGAACGTTAATAATACCCGAAAGATGTGCAGCAAATACGCCTCCAACTCCCACAACAACAACTCCTATAACAACAGAAAGGATAATCCAGAGCTTTTTGTGGCCAGGTATCTTTTTTAAATCTGCCTGCTGTGGTGGCGGTGGCGCTATTTCAACCGGCTTCCCTTTTTGAATAGGGATCTGGATTTCCTCCAAATCTTCTTTGGAAAGCTGGGGTTTTTGAGTGGGCTGTGATTCGGGGACGTGTTCAAACATGAAGGTATTGTAACCCTTTTTGAAAGATTATTCAAAAAATCAAACAATTACAAAAATTGTGCATGTATTTGTTGGTTCTTGTCTCTTTATAGGGTTGTTAGTTGGACGAGATTGTACGATGAATACTTTCCTTCTTTTAATTGCAAACTCAATATCCTGCGGTTTCTTGTAGTGCTTTTCAACGAGAAAATCAAAACGGGCCGCGAGTAGACGGGTCCGTTTTTATTTTTATTTTTAGGTTGTACTCGCAAAGAACATTATTGCCGGACAATCACGGTTGTTCCAACCGGTGCCCAATTAAATAGCCACTCGGCGTTAGGATACGCAATGTTTACGCATCCGTGGCTTTTTCGCCGTCCAAAATCATTATGCCAATACGCGCCATGGAGCCATCGTGGCCCATCAAAACGCAAATTATACAAAGTGTTCGGTAAATAAAAATTATACCCTGAGTACAACTTTGAATATTGTTTTTGTGATACGGCAAAACGTCCGATTCGCGTATCCATTCCTGGAAGACCCGTAGACACGAGATAAGAATTTACTCGCACTCCATCTTGATATGCATACAGACGCTGCTCCGATAAATCAACAATGACTACTTTTCCCGGTTCATTGATTTCTTTTATTTCTTTTGGTTTCGTGTAATTTGCTCCTGGGATGGCAAAAAATTCAACTTGCTCGGTGTAACGCACAAACGCGACGGTCACGCCATCTCGCCACGAATCAGGAAAAGGAAACATATTCACGCCACTCAACTGATGTGTATTCAAATCATACTGAACAACGTGCGGACCGCCGCCTGAACCCGCTCCGATCAATACGCGTGCTCTACCGCCTGAATCATTTGTGGAAAGTGAAACGCCTCCTTCAAATTTTCCAAGCGCGACAAAAGAAGAATCTTCGTCGCGCCACGTGAAGATTTTAATATCTGCCACATGCCCATTTTGCGGACCAACAATAATTTCGTCGACTCCGTTTTGATCCACATCTATAGTGGCCACAACAGCACCCCACGGTGCCGGCTTGCCATCAACATCACCATACGGAAATACATTACCGATGCGTGTCCCGTCATACTCAAAAAAAGTTATATGTGTACTCCCCGGTCCAGCGCCGACAACTATTTCGTTTCCACCATCACCATTAACATCCCCGATTGCAAGGTTTGCTCCTCCATGAAATTTTGGACTAAAAGCAAAAAATCCTGGAGCAAGTTGCTCGCCCGTCGCCCCATCAAAACGCATGATTTGAGATCCAGCACCACGACGCGGGACACTCACCACTTCAACATTCCCAAACCCCGTGAGATCGCCAACTGCGATATTTAATCCTGCGGTCATGCCTTTGCTATATGGTGTGCGTGTCCATACCACATCGCCTTCAAGCGTATATGCGGTGATAGACGGAGAAACGCCAGGAGCTGATCCAATCACAATTTCATCTTTTCCGTCATTATTTATATCCCCCACCGCAACGCTTGAATATGGAGATACTTTTGGAAACGCCTGAATTAAATCCCCACTCGCATTATATATACCAGATTGTGGGATGGTTTCGGCGTTTGAAATTTCAGTAAACGCAAATCCACCACCCATGACACAAAGAGTGATTAAAAATGTATATCTAAAAATGCCTAATGGCAAATATTCTTTTTTCATTTGTATTTTTGTTTTTTGTTGAAGATTTTCTATCTTCACTATGTATTGTACCGCATTTTTAGCGTTTTGTCAACATAATATTCACTTTTGCATCGCCCAAAAGTGCCAACCCGCCTCGACTCGCTAGGCGCGAGCCGACGCGAGGCGGGAACGCTAGTCCTGTGAAAACACATCGGGGAAAGCTTCACTTCACTCGCATATAAGTTAGTCGACACTGAAGATCGACATAACTCTCTTTATGCTCATTCTCGTTTGCTTATCCCACGATGTTTTTCAACGGACGGAGGAATAGATACAAAAAAAACTGTTTGCAGTTCTGCTTGGTCTATATTCAGTATATTAGATTCACAGTCCCATTGCGAAGTTTTTTTATTGAAATTTTTTTATGGTCTCATTGATAATTAATAGCCAACCCAACAACTAAAAAACTGTCACGCTACCTCAAACCGTAGTCGGAGACACCCTAAGACATATGGCGACTGGATTCGGTAGCGAGCAACCGTGGTCACTCACCTATTCACCTACTACCATCTTTTATTTTAACAGAAATAAATAAACCCCACATCCGTCATTCGTCTGTGACGAAATCAAGATGTGAGGTTTTGAACATTTGTCCAAGGGCTAAAGCCAAGGGTCTAAGAGACCAAAGGATTTAAGTCCAGAGGACTCAGTTACTTGCGGGGACCGCAGCGGGATTGCTGTCGTTCCAGTCACCGTCGAGCCAGTGGCTGCGCCAGGTCCACCTGCCGTCGTACCAGACGAGATAGCGCACGGACAGACGGCCATCCGAGTAGCGATAGACGGTGTTCCAGAAGAACACCGCCTTGCCCTTCCATTCCTCGGGAATGAGGTTGGGATGGGCCAGGTAGAAGTCGAGCAGGTTGGCGTTGAAGACCGGCTTGCTTTTAAGCTTCTTGCGAAGCTTGTTGCCGACGATCACTCGGCCGTTCTGTTGCTCCTTTTCCAAGTAGAGAACGACTTTGGCTGGAGCGAACTCGAACTGCCCGCCCTTGATGTGCTCCTCGACTTCCCAGTCGGAGGGTAGAAAGGGGTCGGCGTCGAGATCGACGATATGTTTGGTAACGACCACTTCGCCGAGTCCCCTGATGACCGGCAGAATCTTGGCGAATGTATCGCCTTCAGAAAGCCGCTTGAGATCGGCGTTTGTTGCACCGGCTCGCCGTGCGGCGAGCTTGATTTCGTTGGCCTGACCGACATCGAGCCCTAGCTCCGTGTCCATGACAGAACCTCCTTTGCAACTTTGTTCTTTGCGAACTATGTTGCGGTTTGGGATTATGCTAGCGGACCACCACCATAGTAGTCATAGCCAGAAAGCACACATCAGAAATTCATCCTAAATTCGATTGTGGAGCTGATAATGAGTGCCTTTTGGCTATGACTACAAGTGCTTTGCAAGAAGCCTGCCCCGAATGCTTCGCAAAGCGAGGCGGGCGGGTAGCTTTTCAAGGTGCAAAATAACAAAGTATATTATCACGGATAGAGCGTTTTGTCAATACATTACCATTTAATTTTTGTCTTAGAATACCTATTAAAAAATTAATGGAATTTGTATCCCGGGCGCCCTTTGAGAAAAACAGAGGAAAAACGAATCGGAGGCGAGGAAATAAATGACCACGCCCATTGAAAAACATCGATGAAAAACAAGCGGGAACGAGCATAAGAGGAAGTGTGCCAGTCCAGCTGTACTCAGTGGTGCTGACCACTTCATATGCGAGTGGAGCAAAGCTTTTCCCGATGTCTTTTCACGGGCTCGGCTTTCCCTCCAGCTTTCGCCGAGACGAAAGGTGGAATTAGTTCTGCCGTGCACACGGCAAAAAGGTGATTATGTTTAGCAACGATAAAAATAGCCAGCATTAAGCTAGCGCTAGAACGAAACCCTTCGGGTTTCAAGAAAAACCTTTTTAATCTCTAAATAAAATCCCCTCTTTGGAATAAATCTTACTGGCAACAAAAATGGAAATTGCAGCGTATACAATCAGTGAGGCAAAAGTGACAAGAATATGATTTGTATTATACACACCGAGAAGAATTTCCTTAATAACAAATACGGCATTCACTCCTGGTATCAGAAAAAATGCCGCTACTGGCTTAAAACCAGGAAGCTGACCAAGAATTGCAACGGGGAGGACTGCGACCAAATAAAAAGGAGAGATGTAATTTTGAGCTTCCTTATAACTCTTTGCAAAAATGGCAACGGAAAGAAGTAAACCAGAGAACATAATTGCAAGAAAAATTCCGATGCCGAGCATAATTGCGACTCCTCCGATAGTAAGATTCACTGTCAGTTCGCCTGTCCCAAAATCCAAAGGCACTACTTTAAATGCCACATACATAGATGCCAATGAAAGCACAATGGTCGTGCTCGCGGTAGAAGCTACAGCCAAAAATTTCCCCGTGACAATTTTTAGTCTGCTTGCAGGGGTTAGTAATAATGCTTCTAATGTCTTTCTTTCTTTTTCACCGGCGGAAACATCAATGGCAATATACATACCACCTACAATCGCAAATATGACAATAAACATAGGGAGGAGCAACCCTAAAAAGAATCCGCTTTTCTCTTGGGAGGTCGCGATGTCTTCTGGGCTCGGGATGACAGCTGATAATGCTTCGGGATTGATCCCCTGCTCGGCAAGACGCGTAACTGACATGTATTGATTAAATTGCTGTAACGTCGCAATAATTTTTGAATTAGCTGCTGATGAATCGAGGTTTGAGCTTTTTTGGTACACTTTAACCTGTGATGGAATTTGAGAGCGCACATCCTGCTCAAAGGAAGCCGGAACTTCAATAAATACATTTATCGATCCTTTATCGATATCTGTTCGAAAATTATCTGAATGAAGTATTTCAATTTGTTGTTGCTGCAGATACGAGACCAATGTCGGGGCTGCCGCTTCGTTACTAATGGCAATCTTCGCAGGCTTCTCTTGAATCTGCTTTGATTGATATTCGGCAAACTTCAAAGAACCAATCATGATAACGGGCATCAAAAAAACTGGCATTAACACAGCAGTAATTAGCGTTCTTCTATCACGAATGCTGTCTAGTATCTCTTTTTTCCAAATAGTAAATGCGCCGTTCATATTTTTTTCTTCTGAAGGAATCGAGAAAGGACTGCCCCTATTGCGCCAAGTATAATAATCGGTTCAGATACACGTTGCGCTTTGTCTCCTCCAATTTTTGCAAAGCTGATAATCAGTCCGATTAAAATAAAGCCGATTGAGGCCAACCGTAAAATTTTAATAAACTTTTCTTTTGAAATTTTTTTCGAATTTTTTTTGTCTGACGTTTTGCCAAACTGTTTTGATTCTTCTTCTTTCGCCAAAGATTTTGCCTCATCTTCACCAACGATTTTAATAAAGGCTTCTTCTAGCGTCACGACCTTATATTTTTGTAGTAATGCCTGAACGGAATCCTCGGCAATAAGTTCTGAACGGTGAATGATGGCGACGCGATCACACAGACTTTGTGCGTGCGCCATGTCGTGTGTTGAAAGAATTACAAGTTTTCCCTGGTCGCGCATACGCTTCATAAATCGAATGACTGTTTGAGAGGCTAACACATCCAATCCAGAGGTTGGCTCATCAAAAATAACTACATCGGGATCATGAATCACCGAGCGAGCGATAGCCACTTTTTGCTTCATGCCAGTTGAAAATTTTCCGGCCCTTCTGTCAGCAAACCCTTGCATGTCGAGTAATTGGATAAGCTCATCGATCCGATCTTTAAGTGCCCCTTCGGACATACCATACAAACGACCGAAATACCTTAAATTTTCCCGGGCGGTAAACCGATCATACAAGCCGATGTCTGACGTGAGTAATCCAAGGTGTTTTCTGACCGACTCGGGATCTTTTTGTATATCATACCCCGCAACAACAGCGGTGCCACCCGTTGGTTGCAAAACCGTGGCAATAACACGTATAGTTGTTGTTTTTCCAGCGCCGTTTGGACCGAGTAAACCAAATATTTCGCCGCCGTGCGCCTCAAAAGAAACATCATCGACCGCTTTAAAGTCTTTAAACGTTTTTGAAAGATGACTAACCTTAAGCTGTATCATTCTGTTGGTGCTGTTTCAAAAGATGAAAAGGTTGCTAGTTCATCATACATATTTTGATCTTTCGAATCAATTTGTATTTGTTGCTCTTGCATTTTTTCCAAAAACCTATGAATCCACCGTTTTCCGATTGTCTCTTTAAATTCCCCTTGCTGAATTTGTTCCATGACAAAGTGTAGAGCCTCAACTTCCCGCAATTTTCTATGGTATGATCGTTTTTGTGTCATAGCTTCATATACATCATTAAGATGCAATAGTTCTGCTGTAACCTCTGTAAAGCGTAACACCTCTTTTGTGTTAGGAAAATCTTCTCCTTCGCGCTTTTCGTACGGATGATGTGAGCGTGCTAATTCTGCAATCGTATCTTTTTCAGGAATATCAAGTTGATTGATAATTTTTCTACTGTTCTCTTGATGCGACCGGATTACATCCATAAACGATGTCGAATCTGCATCAAAACCGTATGCTTTGCACTCTTCTAACGCTTGTGGGTTGTCCTTGAATAACACACGCAAAGAAACAAGATCGTAATAATTTACCTTTGTACCTTTTGGCATCTGATGTGTTTCGTGCTGCTGCGAAGCCTCGGTACGCTGCGAAACAAAATCTGGATCATGGGCTTGCTGCTCTTCAAATAATTTCGCAAAATCAGCCCATGATTTTGTATTTTGTAATATACACTCTGGCAACATAAGCTTTCCTGCATCATGAAGAGTGCATGCTCGCAAAAATACTTCTTTTGTTATTCCTTCTGCCTCAAGATCTTTTTGAAATTCTTCATACTCTTCATATCCAATATGTGCAACGCCTACCGAATGTTCAAAGGTGGTGGGATCTTTTTCATAAAGCAACGCCAACACCCGTCGCTCTTGAGGACCTAATAATTCCTGAATTTCTTTTAGTTGCCTCTCAATATATTCATCAACTGCACGCGTTGTTTGGTCTGATACTTCTTTAGAAAGAGTTTCTGAAAGAAGTTTCTCATTATTGTTTGACTCACCTTCTACGGACATACGTTTATTCTTGTTCAGGTTTTTGTAGCTCCAGGGCTTCGATGTCTCCTCCTATGTCAGCGATTTTTAACACATCTTTGTCAATTTTTTTAAATTCCTTATATGCACTGTTGTACGTATTCACTGTTGTCCCCATTTGAGTACCCAATTTTTTCATAAACTCATCATAACTCAACAAATGTTTCCCGAGCTGTTCAACATTTTTTCGAATCTCCTTTGCCGATTCCTCAATCTGCATAGCGCGCAAGCCTTCTAACACGGTTTGTAAATAAGCCAAAAACGAAGTGGGAGAAACAATAACCACGTGATACTTAGAGGCCGCACGCTGAATCAAATTATCAGTGTCCTCGGTAATTGCTCCGACTTTGTTTACGAGCAAATCGTAATATATTGCTTCAGATGGTATGAACATAAAGGCAAAATCCAACGTATTTTCTTTGGGTCGGATATATTTCGCCGTTTCTTGGATGCGCATTTTCAAATCACCTACAAAAGCTTTTTCTAAAATTTTTCGTTCATTTGTGTCGTGGGTTTCAGTCAGGCGATTATAATTCTCGAGACTAAATTTGGAATCCACCGGTACTAGCTTGTCTTTAATTTTGACTACAGCGTCGACGATCTCACCATCTTTAAATTTATATTGCATCTGATATGAATTTGGCGGTAAAACATTTTTTAAAACGGCGTCTAAAAAATATTCGCCCAAGATGCCTCGTTGTTTCGGGTTCGTTAAAATATCCT
>Ga0265297_10009509_pt1 | contig 12511 bp, 18 predicted proteins | sample Munlanlwell13791_FD_192502 | JGI IMG/M metagenome (GOLD analysis project Ga0265297, IMG submission 192502) | Leachate microbial communities from a municipal landfill in Southern Ontario, Canada - Leachate well 137-91 | ecosystem: Engineered > Solid waste > Landfill > Unclassified | place...
TAACGCGGCGACTGATTGGGGAAAGCGGATGGAACCTGCATTGCGCCAATGGTATTCAGACTTTACAGGCCGATCCGTCAGGCTCCCCGAAAAGATCATGTACCATCCGAAGCACACCTTTATGCTGGCCTCTCTTGACGGGTTTACTGAAGATCCGCGAGGGGTAGAAATCAAGACGGCCAGAAGCGGGAAGGGATGGGGTGAGCCGGGAACAAATGAGATCCCCGATTACTACATGCTTCAGGTTCAGCATTACATGGTCGTAACGGGATTCCCGGTCTTTGATGTTCCGGTATCCATCGGCGGTAGTTCCCCGGAGCTTTACGAGGTTCCGTTTGACGCGGAGTTGGGGGAAATGATCATCGAAGCCGCCGCCGCGTTCTGGAAGAGGGTAGTTGATGGAAATCCCCCGGACCCCGTTTCATATTCCGATGCGGTTCAGCGGTACGGAATGAGCGTCACGCAGGGGGCCGTACTTGCCCCGGCAAAGGCTATCGACTGGATAGGAGCACTCAAGGCCGTTCGGCAGAAGAAAGACGAATTGGAAGCCGCAGAGGAAGAAATCAAGGGCAATTTGATCATCACCCTGGGCGACAAGGGAGACACGCTGATTGATTCCGATGGGTCGCCGCTGATTACCTACAAGCTCGGCAAGGGACGGACCACGTTTGACGCGAAAGCCCTTGAAAAAGATATGCCGGACATCTACCGGAAATATCTCAAAACCGGGGAACCTTGCAGAAGATTCCTCATTAAATGAAAGGGACACCATGGAAGATTTAGCGCCTTACAACGGAAATGCACCCGTAGCGACACGCCCCCAAAGCGCGGCGCTCGTATCCATCGAACAGGACAGAGCCATTGCCGAAGTGCAAGGGGCTATCATCCTTGCCAAGAAATTCCCCCGGAATCAGAAAGAGGCAATGGACAAGATCGAGGTTGCTTGCCAGCGTCCGGGATTGGCAGAGCAAGCCCTTTACTCCTACTCTCGCGGAGGAACGGAGATCACCGGACCATCAATCAGGCTTGCTGAGGCCATCGCGCAGAACTGGCAGAACCTTCAATTCGGAATCCGGGAACTGGAACAGCGGAACGGGGAAAGCACCGTGGAGGCTTTCTGCTGGGACGTTGAATCGAACACCCGCCATGTCAAGACATTCCAAGTCAAGCATGAACGGCACACCAAAAAGGGGAATTACCGTCTTGAAGATCCCCGCGACATCTACGAACTGACAGCCAACCAGGGAGCGCGGCGACTTCGGGCGGCGATCCTGGCAATAATCCCCGGAGACGTGGTGGAGTCTGCGGTAAGCCAATGCGAACAGACCTTGAAGGCCAAGGCCGACACTTCCCCGGAAGCCCTGAAGAAGTTGGTTGACGCCTTCGCCCCGTACAAGGTTACAAAAGAACAGATCGAGAAGCGGATTCAGCGGCGGCTCGATACCATCACCCCGGCCCAGCTCGTCAACCTGCGGAAGATTTACAACAGCCTCAAGGACGGCATGAGCACCGCCGCGGATTGGTTTGAGGTCGTACCGGAGGAGGAGGGGAAGCAGGACGGAACGGCATCCCTGAAAGAAAAGATCAAAGGTCAGAAGGCCAAGGCCGGAGCGGAGCAGCCTCTTTGTCCCAAAGGAGGCTTTATCTTAAAGGAGATCTGTGGATCCTGCCCGGATAAGTTGCCGGATTGCCCGGAGCCGACCGCCTAACCCTCCCCAATGCGGGAGGTTCTTTCTTTGACATGCTGGCAATCATCTAACACGAGGATACCGCGTCCGGGTACTCCCGACCGGAAACCCCGGCTTGACTCCGGGTTGCCAGCACCAAACTATCGGGGTCCGGCGTGAAAACGTGAGGCACTGACTGAAGCCGGACGACCAAGGCCAATCCGGTCCGGACCCCGATTAGGAGGAGGAGATGAAGTGCTGCCGAAAGGTTAGGACTGGTAAGAGTGGATGGAGCTATTGGCAGAAGCCGAAAATGAAGGGCTATTTGATGCAATGCTGCGGTTGCGGTCTGATTCATGAGGTTGAGTTCCGCGTTTACAAAATCGTAGCCCGAAATGCCAACGGGTCAATGGTTGTTGAGCTGGCCGGAGACGATTACGAGGTAGGCCTTAGAATGAAACGGAGGGTATGAAATGGAATTTACCGAAGGGTACGACAAGGGCGATGTTGTCATGTGTGAACTGTCGAAAGCGGATGTCGAATCCGCCATCATCGCGTTCATTTGCCAATGTCATCCGAAATACGCTTCAGGATGCACAATTCAGGTCGTGAGCGTTCAAGATTACGCCACGGCTGAAATCAAGAAGGGGCCGGATTTTCCGAAAGAGGTTGAAGTCTACGCCCGTCCCGAATGTCCGTTCAATTATTGTGATGATCCCGACGACTGCAAGCGGCTCGGAAAGTGCCATCATCGATGACCCGCCTCTGCCCCCGCGTCTGCCTCCTTCCGGATCGCAAGCGGAACGGGGATAAGATGACGCTCAAATTCTGCAAGAAATGCCAGAAGTATCCTTGTCGGGCGTGGAGGGAGAAAGATGGACGCTGAGACACTTGAAAATAGATTTGGGCAAGCGATTGACGACGCAAAATTCACCTTGGCCGAAGTTCAGGGATTCATGGTGAAGCCGCGCCTTGCTTTGGTGGCCGGGGTCGCTATCGGGTATCGGCTCGCATTAGACGAAATGAGCAAGAGCAAGAAGGAGGCTACCAATGCCCACTAACCTAAAGGAAGCCCTGCCGTACTACATCGCGCTACAGCCATTTTTTGAGAAGGCGATGGGACCAATCAAGGAATACGATATGATTATCTGTACAGGTGTAGAAGTTTTAGGGAAGGATTGTCTTAGGTGTATCAAGAAAGATACATCCTGTCAGTATAAAGTCATCCGCCTCCCCCTCCCGGTTGACCCCCGCTGCCCGGAAAGAGGGTTGTGGGGGATGGTGGATGATGAGTGGGGAATATCTCTACATCTTTATAAAGGGCTATATCGAATAGACAATGGCAAGGTGAACGGAGAAGGAGCCACCCCCGAACTCGCCCTCCTCCGCGCCCTGTGCCAGCAGGAAGGAATCGTGGTGAAGTGATGGAATGGGATTACTACAGCAATATTGAGTGGTATCCGTGGCCATTAAAATTAGATTAGAAGGGTGACGCCATGACCGAATTTGCACTAATCATGATATCAATTCAACTCGCAGTAATCGCATATATACTTGAGAAGATACGGAGGAAGCCATGACCGACGATTCAGCCGACTTTCTGAAGGAGGGGAAATGAGCTTTTCAATCGAGTGCCGGGCCGGAATCAAAGTTCTGGTTTATGCCGACAACGGAGGATGCCGCCCAGCGACGGACGAGGAGAGCGAGTCGTGGGCCGCGATTGCCGCCCTGACCAGATTCGTCGACGAATGGCGCGACCGCTTCGGATTTCTGGCCGTCAAGAATGATTCACGTTCAATCGAGAGCATCGATGAGGTCGCCTGCATCCTGAACGAGAAGCGCGACAAGGCCAAGGAGAGGGTGAAGGAGCTGGAAGGGGAGCTTGCCGAATGGCGCAATAGCCGAGATGGAATCATGGCCGAAAATGAGCGATTGGCCTTTGAGTGGCAACAGGCCCACGATTGCAATAACCAGCTAATCACTGAGCGGTTTTCATTAAAGAAGGAAGTTAGGAAGCTGACCGCCGAGCGTGACCGGCTGCGTGTATCTGTAATAAAACTTAGCCCTGCCGAAATACAAAGCGGAGTAAATCGTGTAAAATTTGCCGAGGGGTTAATCCAGCAGCTTCCGAATACCCACGAGGGGAGAAATACTTGGCTCATGAACTATGGAGTCAAGGAAGAAGCGGTTGAGCTGCGGAGAGCGAAAAAGATAGGAATGGCCGAGCGTGGCGACAGGATGCCTTTCAAATGGAGTGATGATACTCAGTGCTTGATTAGTGGGACAACCGCCCCTGCGGAGAAATAGGCTGGGCGAAAGGAGGAGGGGATGAAAACAATCGTTGAGCTTCATATCCAGCATTGTCAGGATAGAGAGAATGTCGTCACGGCCCTAGCAAATGCCGGATATTTCGTCACCGTGGAGGAGAGGAAAAAAGATAGGCACCTTATTTCCTGCGGAGACTATTACGTTATCGTGAAAGAGGACCGCCCTTGACTTTGGTAGCGCGAAATACGATACCTTCCTTATTGGGAGGTACGATTATGAGCGAGAAAGGCGCTGTGGATTTTCGCAAGACGAAATCCGGGGGGCATTGGTACGTCCGCTGGTACATCGGCAAGCAGCAATATCGGATCACGCGGTACAAGGGGCTTATCTGCGAGACTCGCGGGATGGCTGAACGGCTTTTGTCCTGCATGAGATCCGACGAAGAGAATCACATCTTCCGAATCGAGAAATATCTGTATCAGGAAACGGATGTCATTGAGTACCTTGAAGGCTGGATTAAGAATCAGACGCACCTTTCCCCGGCGACCCTGAAAGACTATCAGAACAGCATCAAGAATCATCTGACGCCGTGGTTTCGGACGAATAACGGCATATCCCTGCATGAGATTCAGCATGACACCCTGCGCCGGATGGTGAACGAGATCAAGCGCGACGGCAAAGGAACGCAGAACGTGATGTATTGCCTTCATGCGGCCCTGCTGGACGCGGTAAGGTCCGGGAAGATCATGACCATGCCGGAGTTCCCACAAAAGAAGCATTACGGTATTGAGCCGAAACCGATTGAGGCTATCCCGGAGGCCCGACAGATTGCCGTCATTCAGGCCATCCCGATTGAGCATCAGCCGATCTTTTGGTGGCTGAAATACCACTACCGGAGGCCGTCAGAGGCGATGGCCTTGCACAAGGAGGATTATGACAAAGAAAGGGACTGCTTTACCATTAGACGCTCCTTCTCTAACAAGCAGCTTGTCAACCATACAAAGACTCACCGAATCCACGTCGTGCCCTGTCACCCTGATTTCCATCCCTGGCTTGAAAAGCTGCATACTTCTTTCGGGCCGTATCTCTTCACACATCGAACGAGCAGAATGGACGGAAAGCGGTATCAGCATGACTTTCTCGTCGACCTTTGGGCAAAAGCTCGTAAGACGTGCGGCGAAACTATCAGGTTTTACGCTGGAACGAAACACTCCTCGTGCACCGCTTTTATCAACGAGCAGGGCGGTTCCGTGGACGAATTGCAAATGCTCACCGACCATGCACGGCGGGATAGCGTTCTTAAATATGCGGACATCAAGTTAGAGGCCAAGAGGCAGATCCAGGCGAAGGTGATTCGGATGAGAGAGGGAAGGAAGGAGGAGGTGGGAGGATGAGGGGGTGTAGTGGATGCATTAACTTCTTTAAGTTTAAGAGACATCCGCAGGGCGGTGGAATGTGCGATGTTTACGATTGGAACGTTAGCGCGGATTCAAAACCAAAAGACTGTAAATACTTCAGCCCCATCCCGTATAATCGCACTCAAGAGAAGATGGTAGTCACACAGCATGTACTTTACGAAAATGATAGCAACTAACATAGCGAAATCACAATATAAAAATCTCCACCGTGCGGGTTCGATTCCCATGCACTTCCGCCATTTTGCCAATCAATCAAACCGTTCAATCGCTGAACAAGCACGCACATGGTATGCACATGGGGTCGAAGGGAGGAGGCAAAATGAAGGTTCGTATCAGTTATGAAAGCGATACCATAAACGAAGAATTGGAGGGCTCCCTCAAGGGCTTGCTTTCCAAATTCGGATTGCGATGTTCGGATTCGGGTATAGGGATGGGGAGCCGGGATTTGTGCTTTACTGACGAAATAAAACCGCCCGAAAGGGTTATCCATCTGCATTGTGCGGAGGAGCGTAAAGAAGATAATGGATAGCCGGGAATTTACCGCAGAACAACTTTCCGAAAGCCTTACTTTTTATGCGAGAAATGGGCAATCCATGCCGAAACCCAATACTAACCCGCGTAAGGGAATTTATAAAAAAGATACGAAATACTCCCGCCGCGCACATAAATGTGAATCTGAGGGCCGCTGCCCTCACTGCGGTAAGCCATGTGCTCCGTTTTTTGCCTGCAAAGAAAGGCGGGAGTCGCAGCGCATGAGCCGCATATTACGAGAAATGGTCAATGAGGGCCTCGTGGAGATAGTATCCGAAGGCGGGGGGAAAAAGACTATTTACCGCAGAGTCGCCTAGCCCGACCGGAGCAACCACATGGAGGGGTTATGATCTTAGTTCCCGAAATACCCGAAGATGAAAGAATCGAAAGTATGTGCGTCCGGTTCGACCACGGACATGGTATCAAGCGGTGTATCCCGGCTATGGAAACCGACGAAGAATTTAAGAATCGGCAGGAATACAACCGCCGCACAATGCGCCAACTTTACGAAGAGGCAACCGGGCAGGGATTCTATAACCTCGCCCCCGCTAAGGGGTGACGGCCCGTGTGCAGAATGTGCCTTCCGGGGGCACGGGTTGCGGGTGAAAGCTACGGAGTCGGCCCGTCGTCCTTCCGTTTGCCTCCCCCGCCTGAGATAAAGGCGGCGATGGCGACAACCACGTTTATCACGATGTTCTCCGGATCGGTGAGCCTCCCCATTGCAACCATCGCTATCGCCGTCAGGCAGACCAGGGCGGCGATCTTTTCCCGTACTTCTGTGCCTTTCATGGTGCCTCCAATACTTCCGGTTCCGCGTGTTCATCGGCGCAGGGACCGCCGAACCATTTCACCCCTTGATACACCCACCATGCCCGGATCATGCTCATTCCATCCTCAAGGCAGATCCGGCGAAGAATGCGGTCGGCCTCTTCCCTCATGCAGCCATTCAACTGTCCCAGCCTGATAAGCTGATACAGGGCGTCGTGGACCAATGAGCCGCGCATAAAGGTCAGCGTGTCAATCGTCGGGCCGGATGGACCGTCCCAAGCGTACCCTTGCCGGATATAGAGCTTGCCGTCCTGAAGCTGAACCCATTCGGTGACGGCATGGACGGGGATGCCAACGTCCGTTATGGCGTCCTCTCGGAGCTGGTACTTATACCCGCCGCTGTATTTGATCTTGCTCACCATCTCCCTGCCCACTTCACGCTGTAATGATTGAGATCCTTTTCAATCCGTGGTGCGCCGCCTAACGAGTCCCAGCAATCGTGCATCCGCCTGTGGGCTTCAAGGTCTTGCTCTTGCGCTCCCGGCTTGAAAACCGGCATATCCGCCGCAAGGCCGATATAATGATTGGAGTTCTCCTTGTGCCCCTCTTGCTCCAATACGGCCCCTATTCGGAGCCTGTACCCCTGTTCGTTCGCCCAAACGATGAGCTTGCCGAGCATGAGGGTGAAATCTTCCCGCGCTTGGCCGAGTGTCATTTCCCATTCCTCATCCGGTCAATCTTGTCCTCTATGCGGCCCAAGCTACCCTTCAACTCCCCCATATCCCGGAAGTAATCGGACTTTTCAACCTTGTCTTTCGCAAGGCATTCTGTGGCGTCAAGGGCCTTTTCGATATTCTTCTTCGTGTCGTAGATCATCTGTCCTGACGCGAACGTGAACAGCGCGACCAGTACCCATACGAGGAATTTAACAGAGACATATTTAGTGCCGTTCGAGTCAGTCATTGACATACCCCTTTCGGTTTGATAGTTACCATTTCGGACGGGGAAGGCTAACCCTTTGCCTTCAGGATGTCCCTAGCATCCACCCGTCCACCCTATCCCTGATACTTCCCCGCGATATATTCCAATAGCTTTGTCTGCTTCTGCGCCTCTTCCGCCAATGCCGATAGGTCAGCCGCTATGCTGAATATCCCGCACTTCTCATGCCCGAAGTTCCACTTGCATGTCTCGCAACTTTCGATTTTCAACGGACATTCTTTCATCGAAGCCTCCCGGTAAAGAGCAGCGCGGCGATTATCACGGCTATGAGCAGGGCTAGTTCGGTCATGGGACTCACCTCATTCATCCGGGTAGGGAAATTCTGCCGCTGGTGGCGTGAAATTTTCTGTCCACCGGGCAATCCCTTTCGATATTCTCACGCCGTCAATTCTTCCGGACAGATTCTCAATTATAGTGCCTGAGTTAACACCGTATCTGGCCCCGATAATCAATCCCGTACTTCCGCAATTCAGCGTAGTGCCTACGCTAGTGCTTCCGTAAAATGTCCCGAGTAAGGTTCCATGGAAAAACAGCTTTATGACACCACCGGACCTAACAACGGCGAGGTGATACCATGTCCCTGTACTTATAGCGATCTCGTCGCTTGCGATATCGACGTATTCGGCAGGAGAGCGCCATGCGAAATTTATTCTTGGGACTCCACCCCAAATAGAAACCCCCCAAAATAACATTTCGTACTGTCCGTCAGCCTCAGACCCGCAGGCGACAACCCTTTGAGCGCCGACAAGGGCAGCTAAATTGACCCATGCTTCATGAGTGAAATCATCAGCATTGGGATTGTTAAAATCGGCACTATCGGGAGTCGTGGCATAATCCCCGGTCCCGTCAAGCAGCAAACTCGCGGTCCCGTATTTCTTTTCTGAAGTGTCGAGTTGTGCATCCCCCGCAGCGGTCCACGTTTTTCCGCTTTCATCGGTGATTGTGGTACTTTCGTTATCTCCATTGAAATTAAGTACCGATACTGAATAGTTCACTACCGCCCACTTCGCGTACAGCGTCGTATTGGCCGCGATTGCGAACGTCCCGGAGCCTGCCGCGTATGACGTACCCGAGCCATCCGCCGCCGTGTTCCAGCCGTCGAAATCATAGCCTGTCCTTGCCAGCGTGCCGCTATTGGCCGATGCCGTCGCCGTCATGCCGGGGCAATAGACTCCTGTGGTGGGTACGGACCCTGACGTTGATTCGTTGGCGTTGTAGGTCAGATTGACGGAGGAAAAGCAGGTTGTTCCCGATCCCGCTGTTCCTAGAGCGACAAGCGTTCCCGACCCGCCCGTGCCAAGAGTGACGCCGCCCTTGTCGGTGCGGCAGACAATCGTCACCGCGCAATCAGCCGTGGCCGCCCCAGAGGTGTAGACGTTATCCGTCCATGATCCCGTCCCGCAGGTGTCGGTGACAGCGGTGGAGTGGTAGCCGCTGGGAACCGTGAACTCTGCTGTGCCATTGTTGGTTACCGACTGAGCCACGGCGGGAGTTCCGCTGCATCCGGTCCAGGTCGGCGTGACGTTCCACGGCCCCACAGTTCCCTCGTACTCGTGCGCCCCCATGTCGGTCTCGGTCCCATAGAACACCTGCGTACCGTCCGACTTCTTGTATAGCCGGATTTCCGCGTTGTCGAGCCAGGTGATCGGAGAGGCGAGGGTGATCGTATTCGTCGCATAGTTGATGCTGCTGATTTGAACAATTACCGTCCCCACCCTAATCCAATCGGCCTGGACGGTGGAGAGCGAAGATCCCCATGTTCCATCCTGAAAGTAGAGGGCGTCGTCAACAATGAGCGTCGTGCTGTTCGTTCCTGCTCCGTTGGCAAGGGTGAGATAGGTCGCTGCATCCTTGGCCGTGGATGCCGCCTGTAGGGTCAGATCGGGCTTTGTCGCGCTGGTCGGTGCCGTCACGTCGGGATCGGTGAACGTCGGATCTCCAGTCGCATGAAGCCAGTTATTTGCATAGGTGTTCCGGTAATCACAGGTCGTATGACCAACTTCAAGAGCGTAGCAATCCCCGCCGCCGTTGTCGTAAAAGATGTTATTCTTGATGATGTTACCGGGACACGCAGAACCGCAGGCCACTATCCCATATGTGTGGACATCGGTTCTGTCCCCGACATACTGAGCGTTCTTGTAAATGGTGTTATTGAAAATCCGGTTGTAAGTCCCTATCGAAGCCGCCGAAGTTCCGTTCTTGAGATAGATCCCCTCCCCTTCCGAATTGTAAAGGTCGTTGTACCGGACAATGTTCTTATGCGATGTCAGGGTTAGATTTTCGCACCCATTGTTAGCGGCTGGGCAGGCGGCATGGCCTATCCGGTTCCCTTCGACAAGATCAAACGTGCCGTCCCGATCACCGCTGTAGCCGTCGTAAATCTGAATATTCCGGGACGCATACTTGCCACTCGCCCCCGGCGCATAGGTGCATGATTCCTTGGTCAACCACCCCTCATTGTGCATGATGTTATTTCGCACGACGTTATACTGAGAGTGTGTTTCAATCAGATGGTGGCCGCTGGCATAGAGTGTGTTATTTTCAAGCGTATTGTTGCCGCTCGACCAGTCATAGGCGGGCATCCCGACATAGATCAGGCTTCCCCAATCGTCACAGGCGGGGGCATCCCCGATGGTTCCCGATCCGTGCATGGTGTTGTGATGAAACCAGTTGTGGGTGGATGCATTCGCCTGATCCCCGTCATAGACACCGGAATAGATGTAAAATGGCTGCGTCGTCCCGGCTGCAAGCCCATTGAAAATGTTGGTCGATATCTCATTGTAGTGGCCGTGCTGAATCTGACCGAAGGATACAAAGTCGGTGAAGGTGATTCCCTTGATCTTGATGTAATCCTTACCGTTGATATAAAAGGCTTTCGGGCTGGCTCCCGTTCCTGGTGTCAAGATTGGCGTCTCTCCGGTGTAGTTCTCAAAGGTGATGAGGTTCCCGGTAGACCCGGAGTTTGCGGGCTGAATCGCCCCGGCATAGTCGGATACATTGACCGTGTAAGTTCCGGCCCGCAGATAGACCACATCACCCGCCGCTGCGTTCGTGTTGGCGTAGGAGAGGGCGCAAGGGGCCACTTCAGTACAGGTCGTCCCGGAGCCGTCGGCGGCCACATAGGAAGGATTTACCGGCATTGCGGCCAAAGCTGCTCTTGTGATAGTAAGCCACGCAATAAACCCTATCCAGATGTATTTCTTCATCGTTACTCCATCTTGTAATATTTAAAAGCGGCCTCGTAGGTTCCGTATGCCGCCATCTCGGTCTTGTCCGTTTTCCAGTTGGCCGCAGTTCCAGACATCCCCGTTGAGCTTGTGACACTTATCCGCACGTAGTTATTTCCGTTGAATGTGTCGTTTGTTCCGTCATGGGTCAGCACCACGGCGTAATTCGTTGCGGCAGATAGATCGCAACCGCCGGAGAAATCGAACTGCTTCCATCCGGTAGACGCGATCCCCGTCACTGCCGCTGATTGGCATACTCTGGTATTTAGGCTCGTCGTCGTCATGGACCAGACTTCGGCATAGTAATTAAGGGAAGAAACGTCACCAGTGATGGTGTCGAACAGAACATCGAGGCGGCAGAGGGAAGTCGCGCCGGAAACCGTGTAGGCCGTCTGGCCTCCATATGTGTAGTCGGTGGAGTTTTTGACCGTGATGTTATTGCTATCTGTTTCCGCGCTTTCGTAGGGCGATGCAGCACAGGTCGCCGCCGCCCCTCCCGCGGCCCCGGCGATGTAGCCGTTTGTCGAGGCAAGTTGCGTACATTCCGAAAGGTCAGCCCCCAATGCTTGAGCAGTCAAGCACAGGAAGGCTATCAGGATGAAAAGGATTCGCTTCATTAGTACCCCCCTAACCCTATGATTTTCGCCTTGTATTTTATTTCAATGCCGATCACCAAAGGCTCGCCAGCACCCGCCATATCGGACGCCGCCGCATGAGAGAAGTTTAGCCTTGCCAGTCCACCGGCAGAAAGCGACCAATCAGCGTTTGATTCTGCTGTATAGTCGGTAATCATCACCTGATATTGGTCATCATCGGTGGTCAGTTCATCGCTGATCGTCAAGGCCGTTCCCGCCGATCCGTCAAGATCGCCGCTGTTCGCAACGATGCTTCCGGCCATTGAGAAAACAGCCGTATCGTCGGCATTGGCATTGGCCGAGAGAGCATAAAGAACCCGGTATTTGATCCCGCCAACATAGTCATTCGGGACGATCCACCAGAAAACAACATCGTCGGCCTCAGTGAAGGCTCTGGCCTTGATCTCCTTGCCGGTCACGTCCGCAATAGCAGCCGGAGCCGTTGCGCCGTCCACCGCCCAGGCGATAGGGAGGAATTCGGTCTTTGTGATGATCGTGTAGTTTGTGCCGGTATCGACGAGGGAGCGCACATTCGCGCCGTCATACCACTTCGCCGTGCCGCCTGAATTGCTTCCCGTATCTGTCGAGTCATGCTTGATCTGCCCTGCGGTCGTGCCGGGGTCGGAGTTGGAGGAGGGCAGGTTAACCGTTGAGAGATTCAACGTACTCTTGCACTCCCAACCATCGTTTGCCGCGTTCCGACCGACCATCTGATTCGCCCCGTCGCAGGTCAGGACGGCCCATACGCCCGCGTCGTTGATGTAGACGATGGATTTCGCAGTAGAGGCAGGAAAGGCCGGGATTGTATTATTCGCATCCGGTATCGTGATAACCCTCGTCGTTCCTGCTCCCGGCCCGGTGATCGTCGTGACCCCGGTGGTCGCAGGAGATTTCAGGGAGCCAGCGGAGCCGGTGGTGGATTCGGTTCCGGCGAAGGAGCCGCCCCCGCTTACCGTTGTTCCGCCCGCTCCCCATGCCGTGCCAGCCCAAAGCAGAAA
>Ga0265297_10009510_pt1 | contig 12508 bp, 13 predicted proteins | sample Munlanlwell13791_FD_192502 | JGI IMG/M metagenome (GOLD analysis project Ga0265297, IMG submission 192502) | Leachate microbial communities from a municipal landfill in Southern Ontario, Canada - Leachate well 137-91 | ecosystem: Engineered > Solid waste > Landfill > Unclassified | place...
GTGGCGAAAATGAAAGGAGGTTGTTCATTGCCGGTCCATTTTTCTTTGCCCGTGTTTCACGAAGAGAAGACGAGATAAAAAGAAGGCAAAAAGCGTAAACAACGGCGTAAAAAGCAAAGAGGAGGGCACATGATCGTTTTTAGCGGATTTACCTAACGTATGTTGCACGAGGTTTGTGAGCGGACATTCTTTTACGTGACGGAACGGACAACGTTGCATAATGCCGTTGCCAGGAGACCTCTCCTACTGACCAGCGTGAAAGAAAAACGGTTTGCGCGTTTCCTATGAGCGAAAAACATAAGCTCATGTAAGCAAGCCATGTCTGCTACAAAAACCTCCTCTGAACAATCATCCACTTTTGACTATTTATTGATTTCAAAAAATGAGAACACCCATGGGGCGACGCAAGTCGCCCCCTTTATTTATTCTAAGTGGATTTTCTTTTTAAACAGAGCAAGGTACGCGGAAAGGTAAGGGTACTCTGAAAGCGTAGGATCTTTTTTAATCAGCTCGTGGGCGGCTTTGCGAGTAATGGCCACAAACGCAGGATGTTTTGCGGCTTTTGCGGCAATGTCGGGCATACCGGCCTGCTCTTCTCCTAAAAATTGCCCGGGTCCTCTTAGCCGCAAATCAATTTCTGCTAATTCAAAACCGTTTTTTGCTTTTATTAATGCCTCGAGCCGGTCTTGAGTTGTCTTTGAATGAATATCGCTAAAAAGAAAACAATATGATTGATGAGTCCCTCTTCCTACGCGTCCGCGAAATTGGTAGAGCTGGGACAATCCAAAATGTTCCGACCCTTCAATCATCATGATGGTGGCATTGGGAACATCGATGCCCACTTCAATAACCGAGGTGGATACCAATATATCAAGCGAGCCCCTCTTGAACGCTTCAATGACTTCTGTTTTTTCTTCTGCGCGCATTTGTCCGTGAAGCATGCCCACACGCGCATGGGGAAATATTTTTTTTGAAAGTTTGTCGTATTCTTCTTTTACGGAACGCGCTTCCCATTGAAATAATTTCTTTTTTGTAACGGCTTCTTCTTGCGGGTCAATGCGAGGACACACCACATACGCTTGCCGTTTATTTTCAATTTGTTTTTTGATAAACGCATATGCCTCATCTCTTTTTTGAGGAGAAACCACTTTTGTTATAATGGGCTTTCTATCTTTGGGAAGTTCATTGATGAGCGAAAGCTCTAAATCTCCCAATACGGTAAGCGCGAGTGTGCGGGGAATAGGGGTTGCACTCATGGAAAGAAGGTGGGGGCTTATTGCTGTGTCTGCTTGCGTGAGCAGTTGCGCTCTTTGTTTTACTCCAAAACGATGCTGTTCATCTATGACGACAAGCGCGACATCGTGAAAAATGACCTTTTTTTGCAAAATTGCGTGTGTTCCGATAACAATTTTTATTTTTCCGGCGGCAATATGAGCGCGCAAATCTTTTTTAGGGAGCTCGGTTTCAAGCGTCTCGCCCAAAAACAAAGCGGTGTGTGATGCGGTTAAAAGAGCGACGCCTCCTTCAAAATAAGGAAAAAACTTCTTAAAAGTCGTGTAGTGTTGTAAGGCGAGCACTTCGGTGGGTGCCATAAAAATGGCTTGTTTTGCTTGTTGCGCGACCACTAGCGCGGCGAGTGCCGCAACGATTGTTTTTCCCGATCCCACATCGCCTTGAAGCAAACGATTAGTCGCGTGAGGCTTTTTAAGGTCTTCAAGAATGTCGTAGAGCGCTTTTTTTTGGGCAAGCGTCAGAACAAAGGGGAGACGATTTATTTTTTCCGAAATGTCTTTGGGGTCGTATTGGCACGAGTGAGAAAGCGAGTTGAAAAGGGCGTGCTGTTCGGATGCGTTGATGAGTTGCAATAAAAATAAATCTTGAAACGCGATGCGTTCTTGCGCGTGATATGTTTCCTGAAGTGTTTTTGGAAAGTGAAGCGTGTGTAACGCCGTTGCGAGAGCGAGTAATTTATTTTCTACTGTCAATTCTTTGGGGAGAAATTCAGGGACGCTTTTGATAAACGGCTCTACCTTGCTTATGGCAAAACGAACTAAGCGTGACGTTACTCCTTTTGTTTCCGGATACACAGGAACAATTCTTCCTGTGTGCTTTCCGCTGTGCGGATCGGCTCCCTTTAAAATAATTTCGTATTGAGGGCTTTGGATAATCAGATGTTTTCCTTGCGCGATAACTTTTCCTGAAAGATTAATCCATGCTTCTTTTTTGAGCGATGTGATGATGAATCTTTGATTAAACCAAACAGCTTTTATACTGCCTGTTTTGTCAGAAACAGTTGCCTCCACAATGTACATTTTTTTATGGGGCGTTCTGTATATTTTTGTGGAAACGATTTCTCCAAAAACAGTCACTACGGTTTCAGGCAAAACGTCTTTGATGGGCGTAATCGCGGAAAAATCTTGATAACGAAAAGGAAGATAGTAAATTAAATCTTTTACGGTCTCTATGCCTAATTTTTGCAGTCGCGCTCCAAACCGTTGTCCAATGCCTTTAAGCAAAGAAAGGGGAGTGGCGAGCGTTATGTGTTGAGCCGATGATTGCTGCATGATGAAAAGTATATACAAAAAAAGAGGCGCCGTCTTGCGGTAGATGTTTTCTACACAACAGCGCCTCACGTGCTACCTATCTGCGTGGACGACAGATAGAATTGCGCAGGGAGGGAATGCCTCCAGACTTTTGATCTCGTAAGAAAATGTTGGAAGAGTCTCTTCGTCTTGCGACGCATTAGCGCGCAAATTTTCTTGGGCTGCCTTGCACCATGCAACTCTGTTTCTCTTGAGTGTTTTTTCAATGTAGGTGATTGTTTCATCAATTGTTTCCCCCTTTCTTCTTCCGTAAAACACGATCCATTGCGCGTCGCCGTTTGGGTAGCGACATTTGTTTTTTGGGAGATTTGACCCCGTGATGAATACAATAGGAAATGCTTCCATGTCGCTTCCGTCTTGAGGGAGGAGCGCGCGGAAACCTTCTTCGTCGTTGTTTCTCGTGCGTACCGCAAGCTCTCCGCACGACTGAAACACCCTTCCCAAGAAAAACCTTAAATACCTTCTGAGTTCTCCTGGTGCTGTTGCTTCAAGAATAAATTTTCCCTTGGACATGACTCACCTCCTTTCTTTTTGTCCACTATTTTGATTTGTGTAGTGCTACCTAAAGTCTGATACATTAAAAGAGGGCAGTCAAGCGTTCAAAATCGGGCATTTTTTCTACTTATATTCGCGATTATATCTATTAATATAATGTATGCTTCTTTGTGCACTTGCTGTGCTCTCCGATTGATTTGACCTTCGACTCAGAATTTTCCCGTCGAAAAATTCTGGTCTAGGCACCGCCTCGCGTGCTTACTTGCTAGCTCGCACATGCTGTGGCGGTTCAACTCCTCCCGCATACAAATAAATTTGTATGCTTCTTTGCGCACTTGTTGTGCTCTCGAGAGGAGTTGAACCTCTATTGCAAGCTTCGGAGGCCTGCGTCCTATCCATTGAACGACGAGAGCGTTAAATGTTTAATAAAATACAATGTGTGCACCCATGAGGAGTCGAACCTCAATTACAAGATCCGCAATCTTGCGTCCTATCCATTGAACGATGGGTGCTTGTTTTGATTTAGCAAGGCGAGTTTGCCTCGCCATTCAAAAAACTTATTTTCTTATCAATCGCGCGTTCTATATTCCCACTATCTTAGACAGTATGTCAAGCAATGACGGTTCAGTCGCTTTTTGAGGAAGTTTTGTCAAAAGAAACGTGCGAATTTTTTCTTTGTCTCCTTTCCATACAGGGATGCGAAGCATAGGGCGAGCGCGTCCTTTGAATACGAATAAAATATCAGAATCGTTGGGAGTAAAATCGTATATATCAAAATGAGCGATGCGAGCAAAAGGATGAACAGTTTCGCGGTCAATCACTATCGTTGTTTCTGTGAGCGCAAAAGAAACAGGGTGCGGTTGCTGCATTGAAAGATAGAGTACGGTTCCGCTCGCCAAGATGATAAACATTCCAAAAAGGAAATCTTTTTGCCACGCGGCAAAGAGCAAGAGCCCTGCCATGCACACGAACACGATGATATAAAAAACCATAGTACGCTCTTTAGCGTGATGCGTAGGGATGTCCCATGAAATTATTTGGCCTTCTTTTTCATCGTTTTGTCTGTGTTCCATGCGCTTAAGTATAGCTTTCAAAGCTCTTTTTGTGAAGCGCTCATTTTTTCGTTTTCCACAGAAGAGCTTTGTTTTAATGGTATACTATACATACGTGGTCGAATCATTAACAAATTATTTTTTATTCCTCTTTATGGAAACAAAGAAATTAATGTGGCTTGATTGGACTGCTCTCGTGTTGGTTATTGTCGGCGGTCTCAACTGGGGGCTCGTCGGTTTGTTCGGGGGATTTGATTTGGTTGCGTGGCTTTTTGGAGCCGCGACCGTTCTTTCCCGCATTGTGTACATTTTAGTCGGTTTGTCGGGTGTATATATGCTTATTATCGCTTCAAAGCTTTGTAAAAAATAAGCGATTCTCAAAAAAGAAAGTCATGCTCCCTTGGCGCATATCACCAAGGGAGTTTTGTTTTTGTGAAGGTGTGTTATGATCTCGTGCTATGAAAAAATTGTCGCAAGCGGCTAGCAAAACATTTCAAAAGAAAGTGTATTCCCACTATCGACGTTTTGGGCGCGCGTTTCCATGGCGCGTTGCGGTGACTCCGTATCGGGTCCTTGTTTCCGAAATCATGCTTCAGCAAACGCAAGCGTCTCGTGTCGCGACTATATTCCCGCGATTTGTAAAACAATTTCCAACCGTCCGCTCTCTTGCGCGCGCCTCTCATAAAAAAGTTTTTTTGGCGTGGCAAGGACTTGGATACAATCGTCGAGCGCGATATTTGCATTTATGCGCGCAACGAATTGTGAAAAAACACAAAGGGATTATTCCCCGCGATCCGACTATTCTGGAAACTTTTCCAGGCATTGGAAAGGCTACTGCCGCTTCTATCTGCGCGTTTGCGTATGACATGCCTACTGTTTTTATTGAGACCAACATCAGAAGTGTTTTTATTCACGAGTTTTTTCCAAGAAAAAAAATTGTATCAGACCAACAGCTGACGTCTTTTATCGCCCAAACGCTTGATGTCAAACATCCTTCGCGATGGTATAACGCGCTAATGGATTACGGAGCCTTTCTTAAAGAATCGTACAACCCTTCTCGCACAAGCGCGGTGTATGCAAAACAAAAACCCTTTGAAAACTCTTTGCGACAAGCGCGCGGCGCTCTGATGGCTTTATTGCTTTCGCAAAAAAACGCGTTGTCGTTTAGCCGCATCCAAAAAATAATGGGCCACTTTTCAAAGAAGTTTCTTTGGCAAGCTCTCATGGCTTTAGAAAAAGAAAAGTTGATACAAAGAAGAGGGGATTCATTTTTTGTGTAAAAAATAGCCCGAGCATTTCTGCTCGGGCATGGGGTGCCTTATCAGCTTAGTGGGAGATCATGCCCACCACTTCGCTGATGCTGATTGATGGCCGCATGACGACGTTGAGCCGTCCGACGTTGTTTGCCAGAATCTTCTTTCCGTCTTCTCCCATGCACTGGGAAAGGACGACGAGGTCGGGGTTGGTGGTAGCTATTGCCACCACTGCCTCCTTGAGGTTGTGTGCCGTTGCCGACATGGCAATGGCAGGGACCTTTTCGGCGGTAAGGGCGATGTTTACGCCCTCTGCTGCCATTGAAGCCTTGAGCTCGTCTCTTCCGATAATCAAGATCTTTTTCATTTTACCTACTCTCCTTTCTGTCAAAGGGCTGATGAGGGAATAGTGCCCTCTAATAACTAACGAGCGTATTATAGACCATTATTATTACCTTGTCAAGGTTTTTATGGCACAAAAAAAAGAGGCGTATTGCCTCATGTTTTATATTCTTATCCGTTTATTTCGTTTAATTTTTCTAACGCTTTTTGTATGGCATCAAGCGCGTTTTCCCTTTCTGTGTCGTCCTTAGCGTTTTTGTATTGTTCAACGAGTGTTGTATCAAGCTGGTCAAAATTGTCTCCGTATTTTTGTATCCATGTTCCTACGCACACATTTCTTTTTTCAACGTCTTCTATTTCTTTTATATGGCAAAACTCTTCAATGAGTTTTTTTTGAATTTCACATCGGTCCTTGGTGGAATAGGGCTCTCTTTTTGGTTCTGCGGTGGTGTGTTCGGTGAACATAGTTTAGTGAGTACATTGTATCGCAGATGACAATGCTTTTTCAAAGTTGTGATATTTATTCCATGATTTTGTTATTGCTAGACGTATTTGTTTATGTTCTGGATAGCCGTTGTCTGATTGAAAGCGTAAGTTAGCAAATCCTGTATTAAGCAATACCGTGAAGGATTCCTTTATATCCCATATCTGTTTCCAAGATAGTCCTTTTCTCTCGCACATTTTCCAATAATACTTATGAAACATAAAATGCATTAGCTCGTGCATCGCTATGTCTATGGAGATGAATTTGTTCTGCATCATACTTACTGCAAACCATTTTCCCTCTACGTCGTATCCAAATCTGTTGGCGGAGGAAAGAGTCGCTTTTACGGCGTGGTAGGGGAATGGGTGCCCATGAATCTTTTCCAGTTTATAAAAATAGCGGGCTTCTATTTTTCCCCATTCTTTATTTATGTCTTTTGCCAGAGTACGTGTGAACTTATTTTTTTCCGGAGAATAAAATCTTTCAATATTTTTTCTTATAATCTCCTTGCGTTTTTTAAATGGTAGTTTTAATAGTGTTTCGTAATATTCGTTTTTTGATATTGTTTTTGAATGTAACTTCCTTTTATACGAATCTAACCCTATCAAATGGTTTTTGATATCAAGGTTTTTATCTATCACAAACGTCACAATCTGTTTTTTCATGAAGATTTCTATTTATGGAAAGGGAGGGATTTCCCCTCAAATCAATTATATGCCGTTGCCTATAATTGGTCTAGGTTTTAATTATTTAGGCATCGGATAACTTTTTATGCAAAAAAAGCCCACCAAAACTGGCGGGCTTCGCAAAACTGATCTTTGTTCTTCTCATTCTTTGATTCCGAAAGGGGCGAGAATGGGTTCGCCGTGGAAGTTTGGTTTTTTCTCGCAGACCGGACAGTAGGGGACTTCTTTGTATTTACACTCCCCAAATCCGGTTCCGGGCATTTCTTTTATGTGTATTGGATGCGCCACTGTTGCTCCCAAAATTTGTTCTCCGCAATCCTTGCACACGTATCCCTCCGCAACCTTGATGTAGTTGTTCATATCGCCCGGCTCTCTTTTTTCGCTATCCGGCTTTTCTTTTTTTGATGGCTTTGAATTGGTTATTGTGCCGTCAAAAATAAGAAATTGCATTTCATTGTTGTATGGCCACAAGCGATTAATAGTGGATTGGGCTTCCTGTTCATCTTTGAACGGTCCATAAAAGCAATCTGATGGATAAACAACGTCCTTGCTATTCATTGAACAAGATTCAAGCGGAACAAAGAATTTCATGAAAACCTCCTTTCAAAGAGCTGTGTTTGCTACGCCATCACCATTGATTGCGTAGCGTGTTTTATCCTGACTTACTTTATTCTGGATGTCAATGTCTAATTTATTTTGGCAATAGACCATGTTTGTTGCTTTTTGTCCTTCAAAAATATAGTATCAAAGTCGTTAATCGTTCATTGTTAATCGTTAGTTGATATGGAGAGGTGGCTGAGCGGTCGAAAGCAGCATCCTGCTAAGATGTTGAGGGGGCAACCCCTCCGAGGGTTCGAATCCCTCCCTCTCCGCCAAGAGAATAAAGTATCGGAGCGACCCGAGTACTTAAAACAATAAAACAAAATGCAGACTTAGTTGTCTGTATTTTGTTTTATTGTGCCCGATATTTAGTAATAATCCTGCCGTGAATATTATTGAGTTCTTACGAAGTAAATAAAGTGTCGTACTTCCAAATTCTCTCTTTCGGCGGGCTAGCTCTTTGGGGCTGTTGTTTTCATATACCTGAGGAATGACACCGATTCCCGAACGAGCCCAGAGCGTCCCGAGTAAATAACTAGTTTACCTATGTATACTTGCAAAAATCCTTGAAACGTGTATAATGGATGGTATACATATGTCAATCAACAAATCACAATTCATAACGGTAGCAGAAATGGCCAAGATGCTTGGGGTTACCCGAGCGGCCATAAATAAGCAGATTTCAGAGAAAAAGATCCCTGCCGAGAAGCTTGGGCGCAATTATTTAATCCCCAAATCAGCTCTCCCCAAGGATCTTGAGGATCGTATCCGCTCTGAACAGCAAAAGGCGTCAGAATCCATACTGGAAAAAAGTCATCATCGTGACCTTGATTTCGAAAAGGAGCTTTGGGCAGCCGCCGACAAGCTTCGCGGCAACATTGATGTTTCCGAATACAAGAACATTGTTCTCGGCCTTCTCTTTTTGAAATACATATCTGATGCATTCTATAAGCGACGCGAAGAACTGGAAAAATTCACACATGACCCCAAGAACGAAGATTTTTATGTAAAAGACGAGAAAGCTCGCGCACAAATTCTTGAGACAAAAGATTTCTATAAGAGTGCTGGCGTATTTTATGTTCCGGAGAAATCGCGTTGGGAGTTTTTGCAGACGAAAACAATGCAATCGGATATCGGTCAGGTTTTAGATAAGGCAATGGATCTTATTGAAGAGGATAACCGAGCAGAGCTTGAAGGTGTTCTTCCAAAAATTTATACACGCACAACTCTTGATCACGCAGTCATTGGCGAACTCGTAAACATTTTTTCTCGTATATCGTTTGATCATAACTTTGATCGCGAAAAAGATATTCTCGGTCGTATCTATGAATACTTTCTTGGGCAGTTCGCGTCTTCCGAAGGAAAACGTGGCGGAGAATTTTTTACCGCAAGATCAATTGTTAAACTGCTGGTAGAAATTTTAGAGCCATACGAAAACGCACGAGTCTTAGACCCCGCGTGCGGTAGCGGAGGCATGTTCGTTTCTATGGGTGAATATCTTCATAACCATGAACAAGATCCGTCAAAGCTTGCAATCAATGGCCAAGAAAGCAATCAGACAACACTTCGTTTAGCAAAAATGAACCTCGCGATTCGTGGTTTATCCGGCAAAATAGAACTCGGCAACACCTATTATCAAGATAAATTTCCACACCTGCAAGCAGATTTTGTTATAGCCAATCCTCCATTTAACGCTGAATGGGATCCGTCAAAGCTTGCAGATAACGATCCGCGCATTACGCTCGGTATTCCTCCTAGCGGAAATGCGAATTTTATGTGGATACAGCATTTTGTTCATCACCTTGCGCCAAATGGCATGGCGGGGTTTGTAATGGCAAATGGTGCACTTGCTGTGTCTGGTAAAGAAGGAGAGTTAAGGCAGAAGCTCATTGAAGCAGATCTTGTAGATGTTATTATCGCGTGCCCCTCGAAACTTTTTTATAATGTATCTCTCCCGGTCTCTCTGTGGTTTTTAGCCAAGAATAAAAACGGAGACCGTTTCCGCAAGCGCCCTGGAGAGACGCTATTCATTGATGCGCGTGAAATTTTTGAGCACATTTCACGCAAACAAGTTGTATTTACCTCTAAGCAGATCCAGAAAATTGCAAATACTATTCGCGCATGGCGCGGTGAATCTAACGCAGGTGAATATAAAGATATTCCTGGTCTATGTAAATCAGCGAAACTGGAAGATATTAAAAAAAACGGTTACGTCCTAACCCCTGGACGTTATGTTGGTCTTGCTGAAGAAGAGGATGATGGTATTCCATTTCAAGAAAAAGTACACAAACTTTCTGCTGAAATTAAGGATGCATTCAAAAAAAGTGATGAACTCGAGGAGACAATCATTGCTAACCTCAAAAGACTTGATATATGAACACTAAAGCGGTAACAACTTGGCGAACGATGAAATTGGGTGAATTATCTCTTCCACGCGGGAGTGTCTCTGGCCCATTTGGTTCTTCGATCAAATCAGAATTTTTCCGTCCATATGGCGTGCCTGTTATAAGAGGAAATAATTTAACCCTTAGAATAGAAGGCGGAAGATTTATCGACTCCGGATACATTTTTCTTGATGAGAAAAAGGCAGATGAGCTAGCAAAAGCAGAAGCCCTAGCCGGTGATTTGATACTTACGGCAAGAGGGACAATAGGTCAAACGGGGCTAGTACCCAAAGATGCTAAATATCCAAGATACATAATTTCTGCCAATCAGTTGCGTTTTCGTTTGGACCCTGAGAAAGCAGATCCCGAATTTGTCTATTATCAGCTTTCCTCCCCTAGAATGGTGCGGCATGTTCAAGGCAATTCGGTGAATGTTGGGGTTCCAAACTTTAATTTGGGCGCTGCTCGAAATATTGAGATCCAATTACCCGAGGATGTATTTGAACAAAAACGTATCGCTAGTATCCTCTCTGCTTTTGATCAGAAGATTGACAATAACAATCGAATCATAAAGGCGCTTGAAGAGATGGCGCAAATAATATTTAAGGAACGTTTCGTTAAAAATTCAAAAAACAAAAAGCTAGAAAGAGTAAGTTTAGGGAAGGTAGTTGAACTTATTTATGGAAAAGCCCTAAAGGGAGAAAACAGAGAAAACGGGGACGTTTTAGTAGTTGGTTCCAGCGGCATTGTCGGTCGGCATAATGAATCAATAGCTAAGGGTCCCGGGATTGTTGTCGGCCGCAAAGGAGTTGCAGGAAGCGTAATTTGGGTTGATGAAGATTTTTATCCCATTGATACGACATTTTATGTTAAAACAGAACTCCCACTAATTTTTTGTTATTACCTGCTCAGAGGTGCTAATTTTATCTCTGGTGATTCTGCTGTCCCTGGATTGAACCGTGAAGATGCGTACCGAACGGAAGTTCAAATACCTGATCAGACTGCAATGGAAGAATTCCAGCGCCTGGTTGAACCAATGTTTTTACAACGATATGTTTTACATAAAGAAAATCAAAAACTAATTATTATGCGCAACTTACTTTTATCACGATTGATGAGCGGAAAAATCATAATATGAACCAGCTTAACGAAAATAATTTAACAGAACAGTCGCTGATCGAATGGCTTCAAACTCAGGGCTATGAGCATGCCTACGGACCGACAATTGCTCCAGGACAACCTAACGCAGAACGCGAAGATTTTCGTGGCGTGGTTCTAAAAAACCGTCTACTCTCTGCTATTCGCCGCTTCAACCCCCAACTCCCTGCTGAGCAAGCGGAGCAAGTAGTAAATGACATCACCGGATATCACAACGCAGATCTTGTACTCGGTAATAAGGAAATGTTTTCGCTTATCACGGAAGGAGTAAAGAAAACATGGCGTGAAAGCGGTGAGGAAAAAACCGAAGTTATTAAGCTAATTGATTTTATAAACACCGATGCTAATGAGTTTCTGTTTATCAACCAGTTCACAATTCAAGGCATCGACAACGTGTGTCGCCTGGACGGAGTGATTTTTGTGAATGGTTTACCGTTAGCAGTACTTGAACTTAAGAGTCCGGTTCGTGAAGAAGCAACCATCGGGCAAGCATATCGAGATATGGAGTACTACAAAAAAGAGATTCCGAAGATCTTTTTGTATGCCCAAATTCTCGGTTTGTCAGATCTTACCGAGGCTCGGCACGGTACCATCTCATCTTCTTGGGAAAGGTACGGAACGTGGAAAGGTATTGAGTCAGAAACTGATTTTCCAAAAGGCGCGGTTGAACTCGAAATAATGGCCAAAGGTCTTTTCAACAAGACAAGATTTCTTGATATCGTCCAAAACTTTATCGTATTTGAGGCAGATGGAGATGGTGAAGCGGTTACCTACACCAAAAAGATGGCTTTGTATCACCAGTACTATGGCGTAAACAAAACTATCCAAAGCACCATTAGTTCTGTTGAGGGAAAACAGGAACGAAAGATTGGTGTCTTTTGGCACACACAGGGTTCTGGAAAGTCCCTCTCAATGGTTTTTTATGTGAATAAAACCAAGCGCCTCCCGGAGCTGAAAAGTCCTGCATATGTTTTTCTTACTGATCGCGAGGATTTGGACGATCAGCTCTACAAAACATTCAGTCGTACTGGCTATAGCACGCTTGCTAAACGCGCTTCTAGTATTAAAGACTTGAAGGATAGAATTTCACATCTGGGTAGCGAACTTATTTTCGCAACCATCCAGAAATTCCAAGATGACCCAGACGCGAAAAACGTATTAAGTGATCGTGAAAATATTATTGTGCTGACTGACGAAGCACACCGCACACAGTACAGCATGCTTGCGGGCAATGTACGACAAGCTTTGCCGAATGCGAGCTTTTTAGGTGTAACCGGAACGCCGATTGCTCAAAACAACCGAGATACCGTTCGCGTGTTTGGTGACATAATCAGCGCATACAAGATAAGTCAGGCAGTAAAAGATAAGGCTACAGTACCAATTTATTATGAAGGTCGCCTCATCCCGCTTCACTTAGCTGATAAGTTTATCGATAGCCAGTTAGACGAAAT
>Ga0265297_10009512_pt1 | contig 12507 bp, 18 predicted proteins | sample Munlanlwell13791_FD_192502 | JGI IMG/M metagenome (GOLD analysis project Ga0265297, IMG submission 192502) | Leachate microbial communities from a municipal landfill in Southern Ontario, Canada - Leachate well 137-91 | ecosystem: Engineered > Solid waste > Landfill > Unclassified | place...
ATTTCATAGAATATAACACCATTTATTACATTCTCTGCTTGAGGTATAGTTCTTACATTAAATATCTTATTTTTTTTCATTTCTTCTTATCTCCTTTACTTTTGTTTTAACATTTTTATAATATGAACCACACTTTGAACTGCAAAACATAGTTTGTTTACCTTTTAGTTTCTTTCCACAATTTAAACAATTTTCATAAACTACTTTACTCTCTTTAAGAATACCTATTTTTATTAACCATCTCTCAAATTTATTTTCTTTTTTTATCTTATTTTTCATATTATTATCTTTTAGTAAAGATTAATTTCTTTTATTTTGATAAATTATCTAATAGAATCATATTTATAAATCTTTTTATATCATATGAACAATTATGTTAGAAAATATATATCCTAGTATTACATCATAATCATTCTCATAGGGTAATAAATCAATTCGCCTATCTTTGGATTCTCTTTGATATAATCGAGAGTGTACCACTTATTAGATTGAGGTTCTATTATCCATACATTCTTATCTTTGTCTATCATTATATTATAGGCATGATTTGTACTCCAAGCAATACCATAAGCAAAACTCTTTAATCCATCAGACCAATATCCCATACTTGCAAAAGAAAAGTTATCACAATCATGTTTCTCACTAACCCATGTTCTGTATTGAACTGCAGTCTCTTCACTAAATTTTGCTGCCTCTTCTTGAGTTGTTAAGTCAAAACTCATATCAGAGATATAAACATCAGGACAATGTTCTCCAAGCAATGATAAGGTCTTATATATATCGATTGTATTGTATGAAGAAGGAAAACTTAAATCTTTTCTTATTTTTAATCTCTCTATAACAACATTTAACTTACTAATTTCTTCATCTTTTAATACAATTTGTTCTTCTAACTCTTGATTAATATATATAATTTTGCAAGATATCCAATCCCAAAAAGTTTTGAAAGGGTTTACCATTATAAAATATTATACTCCTTCTGCACCATAAACTTTAGCATTATATTGAATAGTTGCACTTGCACCTGTTGTCTTTCCATTAAAAAATATAACTAATGGAGAACCAGTATTAACTATTGTATTATCTCTATCACTATACAACTTTATTCCACCTCTACTAAGATAAGATACTAAATGTCCTTCTACATTAATATTACCACTAGAACCTAAACCAAAATAATGACAAAATCCTGAATAACCACCATCAGCTTGTTCTATTGCTAAATTGAAATTTCCACCTACTCCTGAAATACCAAATTGTATTTGTTCTGATGCCCCCCCACTTGTCTGATAAAAATTTATATCTATTCTAGGATAATTAGGAAGATTACCAGCATTTATTACTATACTTCCTACTGTAGTATAATTTGTTCCTGAACCAAATAACGCAGTTTCACCTACATAACTTCTTCCTATTCCCGCAAGTATATTTACTTCACTTGCATATAATGGGTCATTACCTACTTTTGGAAATATTCCTTCTGCTGTTACCATATCTATATCAATGATTTTGATTATATAAAATTATATCTTTAAATTATATAATCAAAAAACCTCCCAATTTTCTTCAATTCTAAGTTCATTTGTTCCATCAAAAGTTATAGTAGGCATACTCATTTTACTCCACATACTACCTGTAGTTCCTGGATTTGAACCAGTCATTCCAAACTCTCTTAATTGTATTCCACTCATTTCTACACTATTCCAATCTCCTATCCAAGTAACTTTTTGTGAATTACTTCCATTTGTTGAAGTAACAGCTTGTCTATCTACAGCACAAACTAATGTAGTATCAGTACTTAATGTAGCTCCACTACCACTTCCTAACATAAAGAAATTTGGATATGTTGAAATACTCCCAGCAAGTAATAATGCTATTCTCTGTTTTGCAAAATCTAATATCATTATAAATAACCTCCTGAATAATTTATTACGAAAGGACCAAATGCACTTCCTACCGGACTACCTGATAATCTACCAAATCCAGTTGTTCCTGATATTATGAAAGGATTGATTGGAGGAACAAATGTAGTTCCATATAAATGATAAGCACTTCCTGTAACTGAACTTGTATATACTATCAATCCACTTGTTCTTATCCCAACACTTCCTGTATTAAATTGATATCTTGTTATAACATCTAAAACAGAAATATCTGTTCCTTGCAATTTCTTTAACTCTAAAATAACTTCTTTCAATTTATCTGTGATATCTGGAAGTTTTTTATTTAATTTTAATGTCATCACTTCTTCACTTAAACAAGTATTGCTATTCAAACTATAATCTATTTCTGCTATATCATAAGATTGCCAAACAATGTTATAAAATGTATTATTAACTAAAACAGATTGTCCTACATTAACATCATCTAATCCTTTTAAATTAATTGTTCCTTGTTTTAATGGGTCTGAATAATCATCAAGATTCTGTAACATAATTAGTTCTGCAGTTGCTGGGTCTTTGATATTTTTATCTTGAATAACTTTAACTCTTTTACCATATGTATTAATACTAGACTGATTATCTCCAACTTTAACTATTGGTAAAGACCTTTCATAACTTACAATAACAGAATTGCCAGATGTAGGAGTATAGTTTCCTAGATTTGTTCCAGATATAAAGGTTATTGTCTTATCATCATAATCTACTTCATACTTTGCACCACTTATTGGAACAATATTTATACCTTGAATTTGTCCTGGTTGAATAACACTTCCACCAACAGTTATATTAGTATTATGAGGATTATATAATAAAGTGAAAACACTACCTCCATCAGCAATAAAAGTTTCTTTGAATCCATCTAAATATCTATCTCCATATACCCATATTTGATTATACAATGTATCTCGTTGGTCTTTAAAAGAAACTTTTGTGGATACATTACCTGCTTCATTGTTATAAACATAATCTGAATTAACTGCCTTCTTTTCATGAAATTTTAAATCTTTATTTTCATCTACATAATAAACAAATTGAGTATAATCTGCCATTTGTTTAATAGCATCAAATACAGGAGTATGATTAAATGCAATTCTATCTATGATTTTTGGATTATCTTTTACTCCTTTAGTTGTTATACCATCAGTATATTTTAAAATTATATCTCTAACAATGCTTCCAGCAGTTGTATTTGTATAAACTTCTGGTTCAACTGTTCTATCTTGAAGAGCTAGAGTCCAATCTCTTCCATTCATTTGAATCTTTTCTACTATCCCTTCTCCGGTAAATTTGATATCTTCAACTAATCCATTAAATATGTTCTTTCCATAACATAAACCACTACCATTATTATATATATTATGAATATCTGTAGAAGTAATTTCTTCATTGAATAATCCAATTTCATCTATCCAATAATATCCATCTACACCAACATATACAGAACCTGTACCAAAATACATTGTATCAACTAAAGATGACCTAGTAACAGGAGTCTTACTTCCAATTAAACTTCCATTATAATAGAATTTAGCAAGTGACCCAGTTAAAGTTCCAGTAAAATAATTCCAACTATCTGCAACTGCTCCAACAGACCCAATAAATGTTCCTGCTGTTGAACCATTTCCATAAGTATAAAAACTAACATTATTATCTGGAACACTTCCTTTATATAATGCCCAATTTCTATAAGTGTTTCCTCCAGATGTATATAATGCACTAATAGGATAAAAACTATCTTGAACTGTAGTATCATCAAACTTCAACCAACATGATATTGAAAAATCAGTAGGATTTTGAATAGGATTTGTTGGGTCAACTACAACATGAACCTGTGAGTCTTCATTTATATGAAAACCAAGACAATTATTTATCTTAGAATCAAACATTTCAACAAAAGTATAATAATTATCAGCATCATTGAAGTTACCTTTTGAATCTTTAACGTCATTCAATTGGGAATATTCAATCCCTAAATTACTAATCCATGTTAGATTTTCATCCAACTTCCAATATCCAATAAGCTTATTCCTGATATCCTCTTTCATAATATTATAATCTTTTTCTATGAATACAGATGCACTATTACCTATATCAAACTTACTTCCATTCCTTCCCATATAATTATCTATAACAACACCAAATTCATTTGAAGAATATTCATTACTTAAACTTTTTACGATATTACAAGTACTAAAACTATCTACATTACTACCATTAATAATTATATTTGTATTAATTACCATTAGAAAGAAATCTTCCTCCTCAATTTATCATAGAGAGCTTCTGCCATTTCGTCAGGGTCTGTTCCATAAATATTTCCTTCAATAATAACAGTTATATTATTACTTCCACCTAGAGATGATGTATTTTTAGTTCCAAATATAGTATCATTTGGATTTGTTTCTATAAGTCTTCCGTTAGGTTGAAGTATGAAATCATTTACTTTTTTAGTCTGAGTAACTATGGCGTTCGAAGCTGTTTCTCTAGCAGCATTTATTGTAGATGAAACCATATTCTTAGCAGAACTTACTGCAGATGAAACAGAATTTAATGCTGAAACTAATCTATCAACAATTGATAAAAAACTATCTTTAATCCAATTATAAAATTCAACCATAAAATCCCAAACTGGTTTAAGAAAACTATCTTTGAATTGTATGAAAGCTAATCCCATCAATCTAACAAGTTCAGATATTACTGCAATTTCAGGACCAAATTTTTTCTGTAACCAATCCCAAAAAGGTATTAAAATATTTTCTTTTAAAAATGTAATTATATCTTGCCAATATAAAAAGATAGCAATCAAAGCTACAATACCTGCAACTATAGCTGCACCTATTAATAACCATGGTAAAGATACAGCTGTTATCATTCCAATTCCAGCAGCAATAGCTGGTAACAATGCAATTAATATTAATGCAGGTCCTATTATTAATGCTAATGCTGTTCCAGCAACTAATATAACAGCTGCCCATTTAGTTATAATTGGATGAGCTGCAAAAAAATTTGTCATAGGAGAGATAATATTCTCTATGAAGAATTGCATAACAGGTATCAATGCAGTTCCTAATTGAAGTCTAGCATCATCCCATGCTTTAGCCATTTGTGCACTCTTATCTGCTAAATTTTCTTCTGTCACTCCTATCTTATCTGCATTAACTTTTAATGCATTCATAGTTTCATTCATGAATGCTGTCTTTCTTTCTGCATCTGTCAAGTCTTTAGATAATTTGCCTATACTAGCTGCATAATTTTCATTTGCCTTTTCTACATTGACTATGATACCTAAATTGTCCAGAATCATTCTACTTTGTCTTCCTATTCCAGTTGTTATATCAGCGATTGCATCTGCAACCGGTCTTCCTGTTGCTTTTGCTGCAGCATAAGCTCCTTCAAACATTGCAGGTAATGCTTCAGGGTCTATTCCAAGTAATAAAGCTTGGTTTGCCTGTCTCATAATTTCTATATTAGAAACAGTGTTATGAGTTACTTCATTTAATTTATTTAAAGCAATAACAGAATCATTTCCTAACATGTTATTATAAGCAGAAATAACTCCTTGAGCTTTTCCTGCTTCTAATGCAAGACTTGAAATAGCTATAGTTCCAGCTACACCCATCGCTGTAATAGCAGTACCTGCTGCTAACATTTGTTTATTTAATGTAACTGTAGATTTCTCTACATCATTAAAGGTCTTGGAAAACTCATCTATTGCTTTGATAACAATAGCTATTGTTGCTCCACCTGCTATTCCACCTGCTATACTATCTATACTTACCATTATCTTCTTTTAGAATGTTTTAATTTTCTATCCTCTTTCTTTCTTTCATCCTCTAATTTTTTTAAATATTTTGCAACTTCTTTATAATCAACATAATCAAGATTTCTAACATAATCTAATGTCCATTTAAAGTGGTCACATATTATTAATTCACTAACTATTCTTTTATTAGAGGTTTCTGAAAATCTATTAGACCATTTAATTCGTTTACAACTTTTTGTAGTTCAATGCCTTGTTTTAGAGTTAAATCATCGTACTCTGCTTCAGACATAGATGTAGACATAATCATAATTTTTCTTATCAAATCTTCTTCTTTTAGATTTGTACCTACAATATCTTTATATTTTACAGGTCTTACTATGAATTTCTTTCCTTCTATTTCAAATTCTTTTTCTACCATTTAAACATTACCTCCTTTCATTATTACCAAGCATTATATTTAGTTGCTGTATCAGTAATTGATGCACTTAAAACTTTAGGTTGTATTGTGATAGTTTGTTCATTAACTCCTTCAACAGGACTTGGAACTTCCATATCAGTAATTTTACATCCACTCATAGTTATAAATGCACTTCCTGGAGTACCCATTGCTTTTAACATACAGTTAAACTCACTTCCTCCTAAGAAATACTGGTCATATAATGTTTTAGCATTAGCATTGTCTAAATAAAGTGTAAGAGATAATTCATAATCTCTATTCTGAGGCAAGAATTCATATGCAACTCTACTTCCATTTATGTATTGTCCTGTTTCTAAATTGTTATTAACCGACAAACTTATTTCAGTTATGTTAGGTATAACAGTTCCAGAAGGTAAATGAAATTGTGCATCACTCCATAAATATGGTCTACTACCATTAACAGTTACAGATGTTGATGCTCCTGAAGAGAATACAATATCTTGTGCAACATATCCTACTTCACATGACACAGGCGCACCCTGAGTAAATGTAAGAGAATATGAATCTATCATTGCTCCTTTTATAGTTCTTATGAAATTGCTTCCTGTAGTTGTACTTGTTTTACTATCTTCTATAGTAAATGAAGTTAAAGGTTGGTTCATAGTTTGTACTCTATCATCTCCATTATTTTCTGTTATTGTATGAACAGCTGCATTATCATATATACTACCAACAGTATAACCAAGCATTCTAAAATCTTGAGGATAATATGTAATAGTTCCTGTATATCCTAAGACACCATCTGTAAATACATCAACATTTCTGTCTGTACTTCCTTGATATCTTATAGCGTTAACATTTGTACTTTCATCAATAGCACTATCTTGAACTAATCCTATCCATATACCACCACCAGAAGTAGTTGCATAAGTACCACTCTCTGCCATCATTACTACTTTATTTTGGTCACTTAGATATTTCACCATTTCTTTTTCTTTTATTGCCTCCTTTCATAAGTTATGATTATTCACATATATAAAGCCATGTAAATTCGGCTACTTTACTTTTAACATCAGATTCACTTATATTAACAACACTTCCTAAAGTAAAATCATGAAGATTAGCATTAGTTAAAGTATCAAATTGTTCTGTTCTCAAATAGTTATGAATAGCATCATACAATTCATCTCTCTCTTTTACATTTCTAGCCCATACTCTTACTTCAAGAACTAATCTAAGCATTGTACCTTCACTTTGCATTCCTAATCTTTGAATTTGACTGCTTGGTCTATCAACAATAGTAATAATTGGATATTTTACTTCTCTTCTAGGATATTCAGTCATCACAAATTTCTCAGAACTCACTCTCTTACCTACAAGAGGGTCTGTAATATTAGAACTAAGTTTATCTCTTATAAAAGTAACTAAATCTGCTACATAAGTAGCACTTGATATTGATGTTATTGTCATTTGTTCCTCGCTTGGATTTTATTGATTACTCGCTTATAATCAATTATTATAATCAAATTGTTTATTTAAATATATATCATTATATTATATAATAATTAAACTCTTCATAATATACTAATAATCATAAATCTTTTTTTATCTCTTTTAATAAATATAATTTAACTTTCTCTTCTTCTCTTGCTACCGTATTTCTAAAATGACTTCTTGCTTCAATCTTAGAAGTTCCATACTCTAAATATTTAGCATAATCTACATCTGTTCCTACTACAGCAACAAATTGTTTAGGAAATGTAGCTTTAACAGAATTAAGAAATCTTCCTGTATCTACACTCAAAGGTTCAGCTCTATGTCTAGCAATACTTTCTTGTACTTCTGTCTGTATGAAGAATCCTGATTTTTTTATGCCATCATTAACATTTTTCTTAACATTATATGAAGCAGTTTTTAAAGTTTCATTAAACTTATCTAAGTTAATAATTTTAATACTAACTGACATTCTACTCTCCTACAAATGACCCATTTGTCAAATATCTTATATAAACTTTCTTATAAATAGGTTTATTCTCCAAACTCCACATGATATCTCTACCCTCATCAATAATCTGAAATTCTGCTTGTATCGGGCTCCCTAGACCTATTTTAATAGGGTTTAAACCTGATATAGATGTACTTCCATTAACATATAATCTCTTATCATCATACAATATCTTACCTTGTTGTAAGAGTAATGCATCATGACCTCCCAATCTAGAATCAATAGGACAAATCAATCCTGTTGTCCAATAATCTGTTCCTGACTGAGTATATGAAACATCATCATCATAATAACTACCAGAATTAAAACTTCCAGTATAATATTTAAGTCTAACTAGTTGTCCATATTTCAAGACACTCTCTACATCACTATATAGTTCGTCTGCAAAGGTCATATTATAATCCCATTAGCTTTGTAGCAATAAAAACTATACCACCGGTTACTCCACCGGATACTCCAGCTATTGCTCCTAATTTAGCTAATTCAATTTTATTATTTGAGACATCTAATTCTAAACACTTAATAGAACTTTCATGTCTTGCTACATCTGTGTCTACTCTTTTAATATGCTCTTCTATCCTTGCAACTCCTATTTTAATCTCTGTTATATCTTTACTAATCATATTCATACACCAATCTGATTTACTATTTTTACTAACCATTAGACTTGTAATATGAGAATGCAGCACCTATGTTATCTAACTTCATCAATCCATCTTCTCTCATACTTTGAGATGTTGATGAACTAGATGAATTTGCTCCTTTACTTATAGAAAAATCTCCAAGACTAATACTACTAACATCAGCTCCTTGCATCTCCATCATTTTTAATACAGATGATGCAGTCAAACTAATAATAGCAGGTTGATACATCTCTGCGATAGCTGTTATACCAATAGAATTACCAGTATATTGTTCAGCATTAAACACTTCCATGTCAACCATGTTCCATAAAGTACAGCCACTAATATATGATGGAATTCCTTCTATCATATTTAATACTATACTTCCTATCTGAATATCGCTTAAAGATACCATATTAGTATGTATGAATTACCTATACAATAAAGTAACTGGTCCAAATGTTGTACCTGTTCCAGAAGTGAATCCACTACCAGCCAAATAAACCTGACCATTAGTTTCAAGTTTTGTAAATGCTTGAGGACTACCTGTCATTCCTAATATATCTGTTCCATAAACAAATGGATAAACTTCAAAGTTTGATAAACCAGAAGTTACATCATTCTTTCTAAAGTATTCAATATTAGTTCCACTCTCAGCAATCCATAAACTTCCTGGACTTGCAATATTAGTAAATATAATTTTAACTATCTCACCATTTATTGAGTGAGGTTTGTTAATTTCATCATACATAGAAAAATTACTACCTGTAACACTAAATCTAGGAAATATATACTCTTTTAATCTATTTTCTCTTACCATTTTACTTATCGTTTTAGGATATTAAAACTTGCACTTTGGCGTAACCAAAGAACAAATTAAGCAACAGAACCTAGTTTAACCCAAGTACTTCCATTTTGTGCTAATCCCATATAGTATGTTGAATCGTCTGATGCCCATGCAACTTGACTTCCATTTTGCACTGTTAAAACATCAGTAGGAGCTCCGGTTACTATCATTACTTCTGTTGAAGCAACTCCAAAACCATTACCCATTCCATCAACTAAACCTACTACAAGGCTTCCTGTTGTATCTGTTCCCATATCTTTTCATTCCTCCTTTCAATTAAATTCCGATTGACATCCAACTAAAATCACTTGATGCAGTTGTACCTATAAAATATGCACTTCCTGTAGTTAGACTTCCATTTACTAATTGAATATCTGTTAAAGCACTTCTATTTGTAACAAGAACAGTTGGCAACCCAGTATATGATATAGGGTAAACTATCCATGCCTTACTACCTGTTGATAATACTCCAGAGCCTGCTTGTATTTTAGCTCCATAAACACTTGTTCCTGAACCAATACTTACAGATTGAAGAATACCATTTGTATCTACAAAACTTGTTCCACTATAAGTTGTACCATGAAAAGTAGAAGCATAATCATCAGTTGTTATTGATAAAGCAGATATAATACTTCCTGTAAATTGAGCATTAGCTCCACTTACATTATGAAAGTATCCATCCTGACTATCAGTAAGTAAGTTTGCGTCATTTGTGACTTCTTCAAAACCTAATCCATCTTTTAAACTTGACATTATTTTATCCTCCTTTCAATTTATTTAAAATCTGTTTTATTCAGATTATAGATTATGAATGATTTAAAAAAAAATAAAAAAATAAATTATTAAATCATATTGTACTCTTAACTAGTTGTTATCTTTGCAATAGCTTGAGTTCTTAATGTTGCAACTACTATTCTTTGAGTAATACTAGCTGCACTCATATCGTACACAGGCATATCGAAATTTGTAACTGTAACTGGTCTCTTTTCCGCAATCATGTAAGCATGCATTTTATCAGTTACATAAGCATATTTGCTATATGTAGATGATGGTGCTGCATTAGTTGAAAATTTGATAACATTAAGTCCAAAGATTGTTCCTAAGAACCCTCTGCTTAACATTTCAGTATTTCCAACTTTGTTTGCTTCAACAAAAGTATCAATGTTTCTTAAATCATTTAATACCTCCATTCCAACAAATAATGTTGTACCTGAATAATCATAATCATCTAAATACTGCATAGCTCTTGTGATGTTTGCAATTGTAATTGCTGCACCACCAGAAACAGTATTAGCTGCACTGTCTAGAGCGTCCTGTAAAATAAGTTTTGTCTCATTTTCAGCAAATCTCTTTCCAGCTGTCATTATGTTATGTTGAAGTAAATTCCATTTACCATCTTCCAACATTTCCTTAGTAATTCTAATTGCTACTCCATATTTAACCGGTTTAAGATTAGATGATGTATAAGCAACTTGGTCTTGATAAGATTCTGCTCCTTCTCCAACAATTCTTATACTCATTGAATTTGGAGTTACTTTATCAACATCAATAGAACTTCCCGGAATGTCTGCTGGTCCAAAGTATAATGCTGCTTCACTTCTTGGTATAATATTTTTATCAACTTCCTCAATCAATGTATCGTGTATTTTTCGAGGTATTAATAGTTGACCTTCAGTACCTAAGTCAGTTTGTAGTAATTCTTTAATTGCCTTCATTTCAGTTGCCATTTTTATCCATGTATATCAACAACAATGTAGTCAGCTTCGCTTCCTGCAGTTAAAGCTCTTCCTATTGTCCAAGTGCCGTATCCACCTGCAACAGAACCAACGATAACTTCATCAGCGTTATTACATCCAACTAGAGTTCCTGCTGGTATTGCTGCTCCTGAAACTTCAAGAATGAATGTTCCTCTTGTAGCAACACTTACTACACCTCCAGAAGCTGCATCATGTAAAGCTACACCTACAAAATTACCACTACCGATAGTGTGATAAAATTGCAAATCAGATGTAACAAAACTATCTGCCCCAGAGCTAACTATACCTGTAGCACCTGATGTACTAACAAGTTGTCCGCCACTGATTACTTCTTTTGCGTATCCAGTTATTATTCTAGGAGTACCTCCGTCTGTTAACGGAACGTATCCGTATGGGTTTACTGCCATTTTATTGTATCATATCCTCCTTTCAGTAATTAAACATGAGTTTATCTTGCAAGTCTCTTAAACTTGTTTGTATCAGTATAATTTCTCCAGATTTGAAATCCTCTTCCAGTATCAGCTGCTTCATAAACTATATCTGATGATAATTCTTCTTCAACATCAGTTTTTGATGCAACAATACCTTTAGTCTCATCTACTTTCTTTACAATTACACTAACTGAGGGGTTTACACTTTCTGTTTTAACTTCTACTTTAGCATTCATCTTTTCATCAACTGCTTTTAATACTTCTTCTTTCACTATCTTCATTGAAGTAGTGATAGTTTCAGTTAAAGATTTTTGAAATGATTCAAAGTCAAAAGCTTTTACTTTCTCCTCTGCAACAGGTGCTACTGGCTCTTCAACTGGTTTTTCTTCAGTCTTAGGTTCAGCTTCAACTGGTTGCTCTTGTTCAGTTTTCTGTATCGCGTCTTCTGTCATATTAATAACCTCCTTTTCAACTATTTGATTAACAACTTTATTCTTTTCTTCATCTAATTCCTTCTCTTCTTCTTCCTTATCTTCTGCTTCTGCATCATCTGAAATATAATCCTCTTCAATCTTTTTCTTCATTTCATAACTCTCCCATAGAGCAGATGCAATACCTGCATTAGGGTCTCCAGGAACAGCTACAAAAGATATTTCTAATCCTTCAATACCTACTGCTTTAACAGTTCCTGAATCTTTATCATCAACTAAATCCTGAACT
>Ga0265297_10009513_pt1 | contig 12507 bp, 7 predicted proteins | sample Munlanlwell13791_FD_192502 | JGI IMG/M metagenome (GOLD analysis project Ga0265297, IMG submission 192502) | Leachate microbial communities from a municipal landfill in Southern Ontario, Canada - Leachate well 137-91 | ecosystem: Engineered > Solid waste > Landfill > Unclassified | place...
AAGCCGTTTTGCTTCAAACCGTGCAGCTTGCCGTCAAGCCCAAGGTCTTTGGCATTGGCGCAGATCCCGTCGGGATTCAGCGTCTTGTCGGCCAAAGCTTTCCGGGCAATCTCGGCCCGGGTGATGCCGCTACTGCCGGCGCTGTTGATAATGGCATACAGCGCCCCGGACTTGCCGCTTAGCCGGTTGTTTTCCGGCACTGTTTGAACCGCGGGCGAAGCCAAGACTGGCGCCGTTTCCGCCGGCAGGGGCAGAAAACCAAACGGTTCCAGGAGCGAGGCCTGGCCTTTTCCCGGTTTTCTCATTTCCCTCAGCCGGCTTGTCAATTGCTCGCGCAATTGGCGCAGGCTGCTTTCTTCTTCGGCAATGTTTCCGACCACGACTTCCAGCATCGAGCCCTGCAGATCCAGAGCCTGCTTCTGAAAGCCGGCCGCTTGCTCCGGCTTCAGCCATCTAGCCCAAACTGACGGTTTAGCTGCCGTTTCCTCAATACTCTCTTTCATTTCCCTACTCCTTTCGCTTTACCTGAATTGACTAAACCAATGAAATGTCAAGTTGCCTCGTTTGTATCTTAATCAATAGATTGAATTAGTCAAGCTTTTTACACCGGCTTGGTTTCGCCCCAGTTCTGCCCGGCTGCCACTTCCGCCACAATGGGCGCGCGGAGCTTGTAGATATTTTCCATTTTGTCTTTGACAAATTCTGCCACTTTTTTCACGTCGGCGTCGGGCGTTTCAAAAACCAGTTCGTCGTGGACTTGTAAGAGCATTTTGGTTTGGGGGGAAATTTCCGGCAACTCTTTGTGAATTTCAATCATGGCCAGTTTCATCAAATCCGCGGCCGTGCCCTGGATGGGATGGTTGATGGCCATGCGCTCGGCACTGGCTTTGATCGGAGCAATGGTGGAATTAATCTCGGGCAAGTAGCGGCGGCGGCCAAAGAAAGTTTCCACGAAGCCGAATTGGTGCGCCAGCTCTTTGGTTTTCTCCAGATAGTCATAAATATCGCTGTGGATTTCAAAATAGGTATCAATAAAATCTATGGCTTTGGCGCGGGAAATGCCGGTGGCCGCCGCCAAGCCCCAGGGACCCTGGCCGTAGATAATGCCGAAATTGACGGCTTTGGCCGCGTAGCGCATCTCTTTGGTTACTTGATCTAGCGGCACGCCGTTAATTTCCGAAGCGGTACGGGTATGAATGTCTTCGCCATTTTCAAACGCCGCGATCATTTTTTTATCCTCGGCCAAAGAGGCGATGATGCGCAGTTCAATCTGCGAGTAGTCGGCGGAAATCAGTTTGCAGCCGCGCGGCGCGATGAAGGCCACCCGCAGTTTTTGCCCCAGCTCGGTTCGGATGGGAATGTTTTGCAGATTCGGCTCGGAGGAAGACAGCCGGCCGGTGGCGGTGACGGTTTGGTTGTAGCTGGTGTGGACGCGGCCGTTTTTGTCCGCCAGTTTGGGCAGGGCGTCAATGTAAGTTGATTTTAATTTTGCCAGTTCGCGGAATTCCAAAATATAATCAATGATCTCGTGCTGGCCCTTCAATTTTTCCAGCTGTTCGGCGGCGGTGGAAATACCGGTTTTGGTGCGGCCCAGGCCCTGGGAAGAAATCTGCAGTTTTTCAAAGAGGATTACTTTAAGCTGCAAAGGCGAAGCGATGTTGAATTTACTGCCCGCCAGCTTATAAATTTTAGCTTCAATTTTTTCCAGCCGCCCATCCACCGTCTTGGCCATTTTTTTTAAAAATGCGATATCAATTTTGATGCCGTTTTTTTCCATTGCCGCCAGTACTGGAATGAGCGGGGTTTCTATTTTTTCCATCAGGCCGTAGTTGTTTTTTTCCTGGAGCTGTTTGGTTAAGGGTTTGATCAGGCGCCAGGTGAAATCCGCGTCCTCGCAGGAATAATCGGCAACTTTTTCCACGGGCACGTCTTTTAACGTAATTTGATTTTTGCCTTTATTAATGAGGTCTTCAATCGGCTGCATCTGATAGCCCAGCTCGGTGAAAGCCAGGCCGTCCAAATTGTGCTGGCGGGAGCCGGGGTTGATTAAGTAAGACGCGATCATGGAATCAAAAAATATGCCGTCCACCTTGATGCCGGCGGACGCGAGGGTTTCCAGGTCAAATTTGATATTATGGCCGGCTTTTTTAATCTCCGGATTTTCCATTATCGGTTTGATGGCTTTGAGCCAGGCTGGGTTTGCGGGCTTAAGGGCGGGTAAATAAAAAGCGTGGCCGTCTTGCCAGCAGAAACTGACTCCGAGCAAAACACTCGCAAACGGATTTAAGCCGGAAGTTTCGGTGTCAAAAGCGAACAGCTTTTGTTTTTTTAACGCCTGCAAAAATTCCGCGAAATCTTTATCGGTTTTAATCAGGCGATAATCCGCTTTTTTTTCTTTGATAATGTTAGGCGTGGAAGAAAAATCAAAAGCGCCTTGGGAAATTTTTGCTGCTTTGTTCAATTCCTTAGGCAGTTTGGCGATTAGCGATTTGAATTCGAGCTCCTGGAAAACCCGCGCGACTTTACTGATGTCATAATCGGAAACTTTGGCATCGGCAAGTTTGAAATCAATGGGCACGTCCTTGACCAAAGTCGCCAGCCGTTTGGAAAACATGGCGTCTTTTTCGTGCTCTTTCAATAATTTGCGGTTGCGCTCGGTAATTTTATCCGAGTCCAGATTTTTATAAATATTTTCCAAAGTTTTAAAATCTTTTAGCAGGCCGATGGCGCCTTTTTCGCCGATGCCGCGCACGCCCGGGATATTGTCGGACGGGTCGCCGCGCAAAGCTTTGTAATCAACCATCTGCGCCGGCGTTAAGCCGTCATAACGGGCGATAACCGCATCGATATCGTAAGTCACCGTGTCGGACAAGCCTTTATGCATGGTGTAAACCAAAGTGTTGGCGTCTACCAATTGCATCGTATCCATGTCGCCGGTAACGATGATGGACTGGATTTTTTCCACGGCCTTGTCGCAGACCAAAGTGGCGATGACGTCGTCGGCTTCAAACCCGGCTTTTTCATAGATTGGGATATTGAAAGCGCGGACGACTTCTTTGATGCGCGGAAACTGGGCGTAGAGCTCGTCGGCTTGTTTGACGCGCTGGGCTTTGTATTCCTTATACTCTTTATGGCGGAAGGTCGGTTCAGCCAAATCAAAAGTCACGGCCAAATAATTTGGCTTTAAATCTTTTAAGACCTTGATTAAAATCATGGAAAAACCGTAAACCGCATTGACGACCTCGCCGGATTTGGTCGTTAAAGTCGGCGGCAAGGCGTGCCAGGCGCGATGGATTAAGGCGTTGCCGTCGATTACGACAAATTTTTCCTTATTTTTGCTCATAATATTATTTACTTTATTTACCTTTCCCTGCGAATCTACAAATCTGCAACCAATCTACAAATAAAAGCCTCAATATAATTAGTAGATTCGTAGCAGATTTGTAGATTTGCAGGATAATTATAGCATTTTTTCGATTTTTTTTACATCTTTTTATAAAAAAAGAGCGCATCTTCCTCCTTAAGATGCGCCGACAGCCGAGGCTGTCAATGTTTGCCATTACTATTGGTTCGGCTGCGCGCCTACTTTCCGCTGGGAATCAGATCAAGCTGCAGCAGCTCCTGGCGGATTTGCTCCAGTTTGTCCGCGTCGCTCATCGGAACCAGAGGCAGGCGGAAAGCCGCTTGTTTGAAGACGCCCATTAGGGCCAGCATGTGTTTGACCGGAATGGGGTTGGTTTCGCAGAACGCGAGCTGGGTGAGCCGAACCAGGCTGCGGTTTATCGCCTCGGCGTTTTCCCAGTCAAAGCTCAGCCCGATGGCGCCGACGTCAACCATCCGCTTAATCTTGTCCGGCACGATATTGGCCGTGACCGAGACTACACCGTCGCACCAGCCGGCTTTCATCGCCTCAAAGGTCTGGTCGTCGTTTCCGGACCAGATGACAAAGTCCGGCGGTACCATGCCGCGCAGTTGTTCAAACCGCGCCGGACTTTCGGCGTCTTTGATGCCGAGGATATTCTCATGGTTGGCGGCCAGCTCGGCGACCACGTGAAGGTCTAGCAGCCGGCCGGTCCGCGAAGAGACCGAGTAGAGAATGATCGGCGCGCCGGTATCGGCCAGGCAGGTGTAATGCGCCAGTTGGCCCCTCGGCGTCGGTTTGTTGTAGTAGGGCATGCCGATCAAAGCGGCGTCAGCCCCGACCGCGATGGCCCGCTTGGTCAAAGTCAGCGCTTCGGCGGTGCAGTTTGAACCTGTGCCGGCGATGATGGGAATCTGCGGGCAATACTGTGCCTGGTAAGCCGCGACATCTCTGATCAAACCGATTTGTTCGTCATGAGACATGGTGGCTGCCTCGCTGGTCGTGACGGCCGCCGCAATCGCATGAACGCCGCCGCTATTGAGGCGGTCAATATGCTTTTTCTGGCTTGGCCAGTCAATCGGCGCGTCGTCGCCATTCAAACCGTTGCTTTTGAAGGCAGTGGCCATGGCGCAAATGCAGCGTAATCCGCCCGCGGTTTTTCGGGTTAAAGTATTCACGGATACCTCCTTGCTGGCAAGCCAGCTTTGTTTGCTGATGGGGTATTGCAATAAAGGGAACAAGACCCTCCATTCAAATAAAGTTATCGGAATTAGGATGATTTGTCAATTCAGGAGTAAGGCAACCAGCCGTATTTCTCTTGCCCAACCCCTCCTAAAATGTTAAAATATTCGTATACTCACCTATGTTTTTACAGCGCATAGAAATTCAGGGATTCAAGTCGTTTGCCCATAAAACAGTACTGGAATTCCCGCGGCCCGGCAAGGGCTGCCCTTTAATTAAAACCACCGCGCCCGACGGCTCGGTGGCTTTGGCGCCCGGCCTTTGCGGCATTGCCTGCATTGTCGGCCCCAACGGCTCCGGCAAATCAAACATCGTGGACGCCGTGCGCTGGGTGCTGGGCGAGCAGAGTTTAAAAAGCCTCCGCGGCAAAAAATCGGAGGACGTGATTTTTGTCGGTTCGGAAAAGAAAGCGCGGCTGGGTCTGGCGCAGGTGTCAATGTATATTAATAATGAAGACGGCGTGATGCCAGTTGATTACCAGGAAGTCATCATTTCCCGAAAAATCTATAGAAATGGCGAAAGCGAATATTTGATCAATAAAAGCAAAGTCCGTTTGCAGGATATTCTGCTTTTGGTGGCGCAGTCAAACTTCGGCCAGAAAAGCTACAGTATTGTTTCTCAAGGCTCCATTGACCAGGTGATTATGGCCAGTCCGGCCGACCGCAAAGATTATTTTGATGAAGCCGTGGGCGTTAAAAGTTTTCAGCTAAAGCGCGACCAGTCTTTAAACAAACTGGAAAGCGCCTGGAACAATTTGCGGCAGGTGGACGCGCTTTTAACCGAAATTGAACCGCGCCTAAATTCCTTAACGCGCCAGGTGCGCCGGCTGGAAAAGCGGGAAAAAATTGAGGCGGAATTAAAGGTTATCCAGCAAAAATATTACGGCTGGCTTTGGCGCGATCTCAAGGAAAAGATTAGCGAGGTTAAGCCCAAGCTGCAGGAAAAGGAAAAAGAATTGGGTGTTAAAGAGAGAGAATTAAGGCAGCTGCAGGAGCATCTGCGCGGTTTGGAAAAGGAAGACTCCAGAAGCAAAGTTTTCGGGGAGCTGCAGCAGAATTATCAAAAAGTTTTAGATCTTAAAAATAAACTGCGCGAAGAGCAGCTGATTTTGCAGCATAAAATTGAATTGAGCCAGCAGCGGCTGATTGAAAAAGCTGTGCCTTTGGCCTTAAATGAAATCATTGCCAAGCTTAAAGAGATAGATAAGGTCCAAAGTCAGCTGTTTGCCAATTGGGAAAGCAAGGAACCGGCCAGGCTGGCGCAGGCTAAAGAAGACGTCCGCGAGCTGGGCCGCTTGATTCACGAGCTGGTTTGGGCGCTGGAAAATCCCAAAGCCAAAGAAAAAACTAAAGCGGAAATTGATCCGGATTTAATCAAGGATTTGAAAGAGGTGGCAGGGGAGCTGGCCGGCACGGACTCGCGGCTGGAAAAGGCGCGGGCGGAAATTGAAAATTTCAACCAGCAGGAAGAACAGAAGAAAGGCAAGTTTTTTGACCTTCAGCGCCAGATTACCTCCAAGCAGGAAGAATACAATCGTTTAACCAACCAAACCTCAGAATTAAGGGTGGAAATGGCGCGTCTGGAAACCAAACAGCAGGATTTGAAACAGGAAATCAAGGAAGAAACCAATGACCTGGGCTGGCTGGAAAGTTATCTGGCGCAAAAAATTGATGAAGCCGAAACCCGTTCCGAAATGATTAAGCTCAAGCACCAGTTGGAATTGATCGGCGGGGTGGATCCGGAAATTGTCAAAGAATATACGGAAACCAAGGAGCGGCATGAATTTTTATCCGGCCAAGCCGAGGATTTGCGCGCCTCGATTAATTCCCTGGAAAAAGTGATCAATGATTTGGACGATAAAATTCAGGTGCAGTTTGACTTGGCGTTTAAGCATATTAATAAGGAATTTACCAAATACTTTAATATCCTTTTCGGCGGCGGCAAGGCGGAGCTGGTGCTGTTAAAGGAGGAAGCGGCAGAAAATCAGCCAGGACAGCGAGGTCAGCAAGGGCAGAATAAAGATGAGGGGATTGACGAAACTGAACCGCAGGGGATTTTGAAAATGTTAGACGAAGCGGAAGAGAAAATGAGTCCGAAAAGATTTTTAAAGAAAAAAACCGGCAAGGTGATTACCGGAATTGACATCACGGCCACGCCGCCGGGCAAAAAAGTCTCATCTATTACCATGCTCTCCGGCGGGGAGCGGTCATTGGCATCCATTGCCTTAATCTGCGCCGTGATCGCCAATAATCCGTCGCCGTTTGTGATTTTGGACGAAGTGGACGCGGCTTTGGATGAAGCCAACTCCCAGCGTTTTTCCGGTATTATCAGCGAGCTTTCTCATAAGACTCAGTTTATCGTCATTACCCACAACCGCGCGACTATGCATCAGGCCAATATTTTGTATGGCGTGACTATGGGCGAAGACAGCATTTCCAAAGTCATCAGCCTAAAGATGGAAGAAGCGGCGAAGATGGTGAGACAGTAATAGGCAAGATAAGTTTGTCCTCGGCCGTTTCCTGGTTCCGAGGTTTTTTTTAAAAAAAAGACCTTCGAGTTAACGAAAGCCTTGGTGGTTTTTCAGGGAAGCAGCGACTGAGCCGCTGCCTCGACTATGCGGTCATAGTCGAACACTGGATCAGCCGAGCCGTCGAAAATCATTGGCCCTTTGCCGGGATGAATCAGCTTGAACGGTTCGGACCGCCGGCCATTTTTCCCGACTATGCATATCTCGCAGCCCACTGACGGAAAAGGAAAACATTCCATCCACTCTTGGTCATCCGCGAGAAAATAGTTGAGAGTCCACAGTATCTTCTGCTCTCTGCGGAGTCTGGGTTCCAATCTCTCCTCAAGTTTTTGCGACAGTGCCTGCAACTCAGCGTAGCATCTTGTAAGGAAGTCAAGCTTTATTTCACAAGCGTCAGCCGCCCGAAGAACAATTATCGTTTTATCAGCCATTAGATTTCTCCAGGTTGTAGTTTTCGGTTAATGAACATTTTTCCCCCCCTCCTGTTTCGGTCGAGCATTGATATTAGTATAGTTATGTCATTTATAACTATTGGCTGGTTTGAATTAACCAAAATATAATACCTTTGACTCAACTCGAAACATATTATAGTAGCATAATTATTTTATTTTGTAAATAGTATTTTCTTTAAAAAAAAGAGCGCCCGCAATAATCCCGCGGGCGCTTGGCTGTCATAATGAACGGTTGACATGACTTGTTCAGAATTGGACGTGGAAGCGAGCCAAGGCGCGATCCGTCTTGTTGTCCGCCAATCCTTGCTCGTAATCCAGGGTTAATGACCAGCAATCATCCTGGCCTAAAAATCGCAGGCCGTAAGTCCAAGTGATCATGACGTCGTCCGATGTCTGCTGTGTCACGGTTTTGTAAGTGACATTGCCTTGCTTGTCTTTCTGCTTCTGGGTGACCTGATACTCTTTCTGCAAGTCAACCGTGCCGTCCAGCATGGTATGCAGTTCCAGCCAGCGAACGGGCCGGTGCGCCACCAGGGCGAAAGCGCCGAGGCAGTCGCTGTGTTTTTGGCTGGCATAGCGCGCATAGAAAGCCCCGCCGCGCAAGGTCAACTCTTTGACGGGCTGCCATTGGCCGTCAAAACCGAAACGGCCGACGTCCTTGGTTAGCTGAACCGATCCGCCGAGATAGCCCAGCTCCCGCTTCTGACTGACAAAAGAACGTTTGATCCGCCCGGAGAATTCCAGATGCTTCAGACTCTCTGGGTCGTCAAACGCCGGCGCCGAATTGCCGGTCGCATCGGCCACGACTGACCATAACTGTCTTTTCCAGCGCAGTTGCAGACCTGTCCCGTATTGCCCAAACTGCAGGCACTTAGGAAAGAGCACAGTTTCGTTGGCTGGCGGCCCGGGAAAGCCTTCGCCATAACCAGCCGAGTGCAATATGCGGCCGACACGCGCTTCAAGCGTGTCAGTCAGTTTGAATTTTCCGTAAAGCTCACGCACCCAGTTGCTGTTTGGGTTTTGCAGGTCCGCGAAGTTAAAGACAAATCCCAGACCCAAACGCTCCCTGTCAAAACTGCCCAGCAGACGCAAGCTCGTCCACTGAAATTCATCCGGCGCCGCGTTTTCAACAAACGCGCCTTGGCTAAAACCCCAGAGCTTGAGCGTCAGCTTGTCGCCAAGCTGCATCGGGGGAATGAGCTTGGCCGGATCTCTAACTTCCGTTTTAGCGCCGTCGGCTAGAGCCGGCAACGCCGATAACGCCAATACCACAGTCACGATTAATGTCAGTTTTTTCACTTCATGTCTCCTCACTTTTTTTCAAGGTCCATACCCTGAGATGCATTTAGTATTTACCCACGGTAAACGCTTTAAATTAGCATACTCATATATAGCTGTCAATCTGTTGACGAAAACCGACAACTATGCTAAAATAGCTATGTTTGGAATTTGTAATTTTGAATTTGAGATTTAACCCTATGCTACAAGACATCCTAAAAAATATCGGCCTGCCCGAGACGGCGACCCGGATTTATCTGCGGCTTTTAGAATCCGGCCTTGCTTCGGCCAGACAGCTCGCGGAAAATCTTAATATCCCCCGGCCGTCGGTATATGATAATTTAAAAATTTTAATCGCCCAGGGCCTGGTGGTGGAGCAAGAGAAAGAAAACAAAAAACTATTTCAGCCGGCCGAGGCGAAAAATCTTTCATATTTGGTAAAAAATAAAATTGAAAACCTGCAAAAGCAGGATCAGGCCTTGCAGCGGATCATCCCGACTTTAGGCAAGAAGTTTGATTATTTGGAACCGAAGATTAAGTTTTATCACGGCCAGGAAGGCGTGCGGCGGGCAGTCAATGATATTTTATGGTATGAAAATATCGTCACCTTGTGCGTCTGGCCGATTTCGGAGATGCTGGCAGTGCTGGGGCCGGAATGGCTGGCTGAGCATAACAGAAAACGAATCCGCAAAAAAATTTATCTGCGCACGATTTGGCCGCCGGACAAAGCCGTGAAATTCAAGCAGTTTCCATTTTTAGGCGTCAGTCCGGAATTCCACCGCGAAATCCGGCTGGCGCCCAAAGGCATGTCGTGGGACATGGGCTATTGGCTTTATGAAGACAAAGTGGCTTTTATTTCCTCGCGGCAGGAGAGCTTTGGCTTCACGGTTGCCAGCCGAGATTTTGCCGAATTGATCAGATCGCAATTTGAATTAGTCTGGCCGCTGAGCCAAAAAATCAAAGTTGATGCGAAAGACACGGCGGGTTTTTTGAAAACGGTTTGAGATGTTTTTTATAAAAAAACGGCTTCAGCGGTGTCGGGGTGACACGCGTTGAAGCCGGCCGTACATTGTGGCCGACGGTGAAGCCACTCTTTTTTTTCGCCCGGGTAAACCGTTGAGTGAGACAATCCCCACCTTGCATGCTTAGGCAGATATTGCCGCAAGCCTCAAGAGTTTCGCGGGCCGCGCTTCGCAAGAAGCACTATATGACGCGAGATTTTTTATGAAGCCCTTAGCTTCAAGGGAGAACCCCGCAAACCCTTAGATATGGAGGAACATACGCATAGGCGTCTCCTTTCGCTTTGTTTGTGGAAACCATTGCGTGATCCACGAGAAATATCCTAACATACCAATTAGGTGTCCTCGCGGTCAATAAATATTAGTAAAATCAAGCCGTTTTGTCAATATCTGCCCCAAATTATTTGTTATTTAAGACTTGACATATTCAATCGGGCATGCAATAATGCAGTTACCTCCGCAGCGTGCGGGGCAAGCCTAAATATCTATTGATAATAAGGCAAAAGGTTGAAAGCTCGCGATGCCGGCTTTAAAATGGCATTATTATTAATTCATAGGTATTTTTTTTGTAGAGAAGTAATAAATTCCTAATTACTAATTTCTAATTAAGTCCCAATGACCAATGGCGGATACTTCGGCATTTGGCATTGGAAATTGGACATTCATTAGAAATTAGTAATTAAGAATTAGTAATTGAGAAGCAATTAATATATTGTGACAATTCAGTTAATAAACAATAAATCTAACAAATAAACTATGCTTAAAATTCGTCTCGCCCGCGTGGGTAAAAAGAAACAGCCAACTTACCGCTTCGTGGTCTCGGATTCGCTTAAGGATCTGTACGGCCGCCAGCTGGAAATTTTGGGCAGCTATAATCCTTTTACCAAAGTCTGCGACGTCAAAAAAGACCGGATTTTGTACTGGATTTCCAAAGGCGCGCAAGCGTCTCCGACCGCCCATAATTTACTGGTAGACCAAAACGTGATTACCGCCGCAAAAGTTAAGGCTTCTTCGGCCGGTAAAAAAGCGGAAGCGGAAAAGTTAGCCGCGGTAGCCGCGGCCAACGCGCCGGCCGCCGAGAAACCGGCAGCCGCCAAAACCGATGCGTCACCTGATGCTTTGGCAAAGGCGGACGTGTCCGCCGAAACTTCAGCGAAGGCGGAAGAACCGGCCAAAGCGGAATAAATAGCCGTCAATTAATCAAGCTACTATTTTAAGTCAGCCTCCTTTTTGGAGGTTGACTTTTATTTTGGCCGTGATAGAATATCAATATGAAAATTGCCTTTAACCAAAATTCAAGTTGGTCAAACTGCTCTAGCGGTTCAAGCTGCCTTTTTGGTGGAAGGTTAATTTTTGCCTAAATTAAAGACCAATTTAGATAGAAATGAGCCTTCCACCAAGGAAGGCTCATTTGCTTTTGTTCTCTTCACTACCATGGAGGATTGTCAAATGAACGGAAAGGTGTTGCTCTTGGATCGGATCGGACCGGAAGCGCGGCCGATACTGGAAGAAGCCGGATTCACGGTGACGGAAACTGGCAAGGGTTTTGGCAAAGACGCGGATGTGCTGGGCAGATATCTGGCGGATAATTTTCCGGCCGGCGACCTTCAGGCCGTTTGCCTGCGCAGCGGTACGACCCTGGCGGCGGAAGCGATGCCGCTATTGCGCCGAGCCGGCGCGGAGCTGGCAGTGCGCTTTGGCACCGGCACGGACAACATTGATTTGCCGGCGGCCTGTCAGGCAGGCATTTTGGTTGAGAATACGCCCGGCTGCAATTCCAAGTCCGTGGCTGAATTGACGCTGGGCTGCGCTTTGGCGTTAAGCCGGAAAACCAGTGCGTCGATTGGTAGCTTGGCGGCGATTCGGGCGATTTTGGATTTTCGCCAGGCCGCAGTCGCGCGTCTGGGCGCGGAATTGGCGCCGATTTTGGCTGAGCTGGAAACGGGCTTGGTAAAGCGATTTGCCGTCAGCAAAAAAGATTGCGCCGGCAGCGAGCTGGGCGGGAAAACCATCGGCATTATCGGCTGCTGCGGCAATATTGGCGCCAAGGTGGCCACGCGCGCCATGGCTTTAGGCATGCAGGCGATCGGTTTTGACAAGCGCCGCGGCCAGGAAATTGAAGGCCTGGCGCGGGTCAGTCTGGCGGAATTGCTGGCGCGGGCGGACGTCATTACCGCGCATGTGTGGCTTGATGACCAGACACGCGGCTTAATTGGTGCCGAACAGATTGCCCAGATGAAACCGGGCGTCCTGCTGCTTAATCTGGCGCGCCAGGGTATCGTGGATATTGGCGCGGTTTTGGCCGATATGACTTCGGGAAAGCCGATCGTCGGCGGTTATGCTTCGGACGTTGATGACCCGAATCATCCGCTGTTTGCCGCCGCTAACACTATCTGCCTGCCGCACATCGGCGCTTCTACGGCCGAAGCGGAAGCGCGCTGCGCCGTGATGGGCGCGGAGCAAGTCGTCGCCTGGCTGCGCGAAAGCGAATTGACGCATGGCGTTAACTTTCCCGATTTGACGGACCAGGACCAGCGCCAAGACGGCTGCCTGGTTGTGATTCATCGGGATGAACCCGGTCTGATTGAGAGGCTGGCTCATTGCTTGGCGAACGCAACATTAATATCG
>Ga0265297_10009514_pt1 | contig 12507 bp, 8 predicted proteins | sample Munlanlwell13791_FD_192502 | JGI IMG/M metagenome (GOLD analysis project Ga0265297, IMG submission 192502) | Leachate microbial communities from a municipal landfill in Southern Ontario, Canada - Leachate well 137-91 | ecosystem: Engineered > Solid waste > Landfill > Unclassified | place...
GTAAATCCATCCATTTCCGAAAGCAGCTGGTTCAGTGTGCTTTCGCGTTCATCATTTCCCCCGGGGATCATGGTTTTTCCACGGGCTCTTCCAATGGCATCAATCTCGTCAATAAAAATAATACAGGGTGCTTTTGCCTTTGCCTGATTGAAAAGGTCTCGTACACGAGATGCCCCGACTCCCACAAACATTTCCACAAAATCGCTTCCGGAAAGGGAAAAGAAAGGAACATTTGCTTCTCCTGCAACGGCCCTGGCCAATAAGGTTTTCCCTGTCCCCGGAGGTCCGATCAGAAGGGCTCCCTTTGGAATTTTGCCTCCCAGATCGGTATATTTCTTCGGATTTTTAAGAAAATCAACAATTTCCATAACTTCAACTTTTGCCTCCTCAAGACCTGCCACATCGTTGAAAGTTACGCTTACTTTGGTGTCTTTATCGAATAATGTGGCTTTGCTTTTCCCAATATTGAAAATCTGTGACCCGCTTCCTCCACCGGAAAATCGCCTCATTATAAAGATCCATACCAATATGATCAATCCGAAAGGGATTATCCAACTGAAAATATCACGTCCCCAATTTTGTTTTTTCTTATAGTTTATGGGAATTTGTTTCAGTTTATTTTCTTCAGTAATCTTATTGACGTCATTTTTAAATTCAACAGGATCAGGGATATTGAGTTTGAATTGAGGACCATTTTGGTTGTTGCCGAAATTTTTGTCCTTTAATTCTTTGTATCGTTTGCTTTTAAGGGCTTCGTCATTCAAATATACCCAAACGACTTCATTGTTAACGACTTCAAACTTTTCGATATCTCCTTTTCTGATCATTTTTTCAATGTCCTGAAAATTCTTTTCAGTGGCGAAATCATTGGGAAAGAAATAGGTTGCAATTAATATTGCAGCAATCAAAAGGTATATCCAATAGAAATTGAATTTTTTAGGGCTTTCAATTTTCAGTGGGTTTTGCCCCGAATCTCTCCTGTCATCTTGCTTTTTATTTACCATATACAATTTTAGTTTTAATATTTCATCATTTGACCATCACCCCAAAGCTGTTCCAAGCCATAAAAATTGCGTTTTTCTTCCAGAAATACATGAACAAGAATATTGAAATAGTCAAGTAGTATCCATTCTTTATTTTCAAAGCCTTCTTTATGAGAGGGTTTTTCCTTAAGATCCAGGAAAACTTTTTTTTGAATATTCTCAGCGATGGCTTCCACTAATTTGTTATTTGAGGCATGACAGATTATAAACATATCAGTAATTGCATTGTTCAGTTTTCGTAAATCAAGACTGACGATTTCTTCGGCTTTTTTGTCCTGCATGGCTTCAACAATGCTATCCTTGAGTTTGATCAGGTTTTCTGTTTCTTTTTGTCCTTTCATTTGATTATTAAAAATTGGTATTATTTGCTATTTACATGTGCTTATTGCCAATGATCTTTTATCTGACTTCTTTACTAATAAATATCAAGCCAAAAATAAAGGGGGACAATACTGACATAAAAAAATTGTCAATTAGGCAGAAAGAAATCATCCATACCTTTTAATAAACTCCTCGGCAAGATCAACAAGTTCGGTACTGCCAATATAGAGGGGTGTTCTTTGATGAAGCTCATTCGGTTGAATGTCGAGTATGGGGTTTCCTTTTCCATCAGTTGCTTTCCCTTTGGCTTGCTCAATCAGAAAGGCCATGGGATTGTTTTCGTAAACCAGCCTTAATTTGCCGTTTGGTGATTTCTCAGTCCCGGGATAAATAAAAATACCACCTTTTAAAAGGTTTCGGTGCATATCAGCAACCAAGGTTCCGATATAGCGGGTGGAGAATTTCCCCAATTCTTTTTTTGCATCTGTTTTCAGATAATTGATAAAACGCTTCAATCCTTCCGAGAAATCCATATAATTGGCTTCATTCAAAGAATAGATTCTTCCATCATTGGGAATAACAATATCGGGATGCGACAGGCAAAACTCACCAATGGAGGGGTCAAGAGTGAAGCCATTGACGCCATTGCCCGTTGTATATACAAGCATGGTTGAAGAACCGTAAATAACATAACCTGAGGCAACAATGTTCCTGCCTTTTTGAAGGCAATCTTCAACGGATGCCGGCATTTCATCGGGGGTAATTCTGCGGTAAATCCCAAAAATTGTCCCAATGCTCACATTAACATCAATATTGGAGGAACCGTCAAGGGGATCAAAAACAACAACATAACGCGGATTGCTTTTCACTTTATGGTCAAGGGCAATGATATCTTCATTTTCTTCAGAGGCAAGGACACAACATTCATCCCCGGAACCTAAGGCACTGATTATTTGTTTATTGGCAAAGTCATCCAGCTTTTTCACTTCTTCTCCCTGAACATTGTACTCGTGGGTGCTTCCCAGAATATTAACCAATCCGGCTTTGTTGACCTCACGGTTTATAATTTTTACAGCGATACCTATATCTGTCAACAAATTGGATAAATCTCCCTTTGCAAACGGGAAATCTGCTTGTTTTTCAACAATAAATTGATTCAAGGTTTTTATGGAACTAAGCATTTTAATTTTTTTATTTTTGCCTTACAAATATCTGTAATCTATTTTAATAGCAAACAAATATTTTTTACTAATTTGACCTAAAGCTGATGAGAGTATTTAAATTTGGAGGAGGGATACTGAAAGACGCAGATTCGTTTAAAAAAATGGCACTGCTGCTTCGGCAATACGAGTCAGAGAGATTAATTATTGTCCTGAGTGCAATAAACAAAACAACCAATAAGTTCGAGAGCCTGATCAGCGAGTATTATCATGATAAAAGCTTTTTCCATGCTTCTTTTGGAAATATTAAGTTTTTCCACCTGAATATTGCGAAAGAACTCGGCTTTGGCGATGAAAGCGATTTGATACAGCGTATTAACCGTATTTTTGATGAAATTCTGCGAAAATTTGAAGATTATCATTCCTATCCTTACCATGTTTTATACGATCAGATTGTAAGTTACGGTGAATTTCTTTCGTGTCAGATTGTTCATGCCTATTTGAATACTGTCGGTTTGAAAAATGCTTTTATAGATGCCAGGATGCTTGTAAAGACTAATTCTCGTCATCAAAATGCTGAGGTGGATTTTGATCTGAGCAGGATCAAAATAAATCAGGCATTGGAATCCGGTGAGCGTATTTATATTACCCAAGGCTTTGTCGGTTCTGATACTAATGGAATGACCACCACTTTGGGAAGGGAAGGATCCGATTACAGTGCAGCAATCTTTGCCAGTATTATCAATGCCGGACAGCTTGTTTTATGGAAAGATGTCCCGGGTATTTACAATGCCGATCCCAAATATTATAAAGATGCAGTGCTCATCAGGGAGTTGAATCATGCTGATGCAAGAAAACTTACTGATCTTGGTGCTAAAGTGCTTCATCATAAAACGATCAAACCCTTGGAAGAAAAGGGGATACCTCTTTTTTTGAATCTTTTTGAAATCCCTGTGCAAATCGGAACAAGCATTTACCCAAATGCATTGCCACAATCCAAGTTGCCTGTGATCGTTCATCGGTTCAATAAAATTTTATTTACCGTTAAATCCTTGATTAAGGTAAGTCTGAATGATGATGATGAACAAGTTATCAGACAGATGATAGGCAGGCAGCAACTGGAGATCAATTATATTCATATACAGGATCAAAGTTGCTATTTCTCGCTAAACCATTTTGTTGAACCGGTCATTGCGCTTCGGGACGAGTTAAGAAGAAAATATAAAGTGGACATACAGTTTGGTGTGTGCATGGTTAAAGTTCAGAACGCAAATGAATCTATAATCCAGACAATTTTAAAGGATGTTGAACTTTTGCATCGTGATCGGCTGGCGGATATTATTTATCTTTTTTATTGAAAAATTCCAAAGCCTTTTAATACATTTGCATCCTCAAATTTTAGACGTTAAACGGAAAAAAACAAAAATATGGGTTCATTAAGTAAAAAGGAAGAAGTCATTCAGAACAGGATCAAAACAAGAAAAGAATTGATAAAGAAAGGTGCCACCTTAGGATTCAAACGTCCGGAAGGCTTTAAGGAAGGCCGCGAAATACCTTCATCTGATAAATAAGATTGACGAAAGAGGTTTTTTCGGACTAATCATAACCCAGCATTTTTATAACCATTTCAATTTCTGTTTCCTCCTTGGGATCATAGGCGGTTTTTAAATTGTATCCGAACAGTTTGGCGAGGCTCTGCCAAAATGCAGCCGTCAGGTTGCTTCTGTATTCCTGAATTATTGTATATGATGTCCGGCCTGTTTCCCTGTCAATAAGTTTTATAAGCAAACGTCCCTGTGAAAAAGTCAGTTTACGTATGTCTTTTTCAAATTCTTCAAGGATAAGTTTTTCCTGCTCTTTATAATATTGTTTGCGGTATTTCTCGTCTTTTATGGTGGCCATTTTCCTGTCAATGGCTTTTAGCTTAGCTGCGGCCGTTTTTGCGTAGGGCATGGTTTTCTTGACATTTCGAATTAGTTTCTCATTTTGCTTGTACCAGCGCTTCATCTTAGCACTCATCTTTGCCTGAACAATGACAACAGGAAGAGTGAGCACAGGAATCGTATCCCCGTCAATTACTTTTGCAGGCAGGTAAAAATACTGCTGTGCAGATACATATCCTGAAACAAAAAGAAAAAGAAATCCTATAAAAATTTTTCGGAGCAAACTATTTTTTTCCTCAAAAATTCAAATTATATGCCACGAGAAAAAAGGAAGTGTCAGAAATTACCTTTCAGCCCGGCCATAAAATGAAATCCCCGGAGTTCATAATGATTCCAATAACTGTATTTGGAATTCAGGATATTGTTGAAGTTAAAGAAGGCTGCAAATTTATCGTTGAATTTGTATGTTGCTCCGAGATTCAGATCGTGGATCGGCTTCATTTCAATGGGCGTAGCCGGGTCCAGAACATCCCGTGCATATCGTTTTCCAATCATAAAATAATCAAGGGTAAGTAAAATTTTATTTTGAATACTGTATTTTGCAGATACTGTAAGGTCGAAGATTGGCAAATGCCAGGGATAGGGTTCCGGTGGATTTTGATCATACAGAAAGTAATTGGTTCCTGCAAATAGACTTAAATCCGGCAGGATGTTGAACAGCATTTCTCCATGAATGTTATGAAGGATGGTGTTGGATGAATCATAAATGACCTGGAATTTTTCCTGTTCGGTGTTGTCGTTGACAAATAACAGGAGGTTTTCGAGGATGTGAAAGGAATAGTTGACTTTATAACCGATTTTCTCGACAATATTCCCTTTGAATCCGGCATAAAGTTCCATTTTATTGTTGGAGTTCCGCAGCTCGAAATTCGATACGATGTAAGGATTTTCATAAGCAATACTCCTGTAATTGTTGATCATCAGTCCACCGGTCATTCCGGCAAATCCGTATAAATAACTTTCAATTAATTGGCCTTCGATTTTCAGATTCGGATAAAAATGGGCTTTTGTTTCTATGGAATCAGTTTCGGTTGGTGCATTAAAACCTATTTCAGCTTTAAACTTCTCCAGATTGAGCAAATAGCTGGCTTTTATGTCAAATACGTTGCGATGCAAGGTGGGATCAGAATTGATGATAAAGTGGTGGAAACCTGCTTCAAAACGAATGGGACTGTTGTTGAAATATTGTTCCAGTTTGGCATGGATATTAATGCCTAATTCCCCGACTTTCTGAGCATCCAGAAAGTGATAAAGTCCTGCATCCACCTGGTATTTGAATTTACTGCTTTTGTCGAGCTCATTGGCAAAACTTGCATTAAATCCGGTCAGCAGATAATTCTGCCGGTGATTTTCAGGTTTTAATGTATCCCAGATATTGGTGTCCGAAGGATTGAATCCGTAATACTGGTAGCGGTTATTGTCGAGGAAGACTTTCCCCGATAAGGTTTTACCGCGAAAATCATATCTGCCGGTAATGTCGCCTGCAGCCTGAAATGCATTGGAATATTTCAAACCGGATTTTCCTGAATGATACAGGGCATGGGCTGTGAGCGATTTATCCTTTGGCTTGATGGAATTGTAATACGCTTCTGCGAGGATATTGTTGTAATTTCCGTAACCGGCTTTTACATAAAAACGGTCAAGAGGTTTTCGCTCTGTTTTAATCAATACAACAGGAGGGATCTTCTCCGATTTTGTTGCGTCAACTTTCACGAGTGTGGCCTTTGAAACATAAGTGATTTCAGGCTTTTTAACCTCAATACGCTCGTTTACAGGGATCACGTCCAGTTTCAGAGCATCCGTCAGTTTGGGCATGTATTCGCGGACAACATCAAAGGACTCTTTATAGATAGTCTTATTGCTGTCCTGCGCAGTCTGTCCGTAAGATAGAATGCCTGGCATGATAAAAACAAGATTAAGCATCAGGATAATAATGAATCTTATTAGGGTATTCATAGCTTATTATTTCTTTTATTGATTTTCAAGTTCTATTTCTTCCGACTTCTTCTGTTCATTTTCTTTTTCAGTTTTCAGTTCCGCTTCAATGATCTGCTGTAACTTTTCTTCGGCAATTTGCTTCAGGTCTTCTTTGGGATAATTGTCAATTATGCTTTTTAATGTGGATTTTGCCTGAAAATTATCTCCCATTTTAACAAAGACATCCGACAGCAGTATAAAGCCTTTCGCAACAAAATAATCATTATTGGCATATTCATCTTTCAGCTCAAGGATGTTGTCCATGGCGAGGTCATATTTTTCCTGTAAAAAATAAATGTTGGCGATAAGGTATTTTGATTCGGCACCGAAATCACCCATATTGTTTTTAATGACCAATCCGAAGGAAGTCATCGCCTGATCATATTTATTCAGTTTAAAATAGGATTTTCCGGTATAATAATGGGCTTCCGTTTTTTCATCGTTTGATGCATAGGAAAGGTTGAGGATCTTCTCTGCAAGGGAAATACACTGAACGAATTCGTCCAGCTCAAAATAGCAACGCATTTCGCCCAGCATAGCCCAAAGTGTATTGGTTCTCATCGTTCCGATTTCTTCCAATTGGGTAAAACGGGTCAGGGCTTTTTCAAAATTCCGGTCTTGATAATAAATATCTGCTGCATTTTTCAGGGAGTTTTCGACAAATTCATTCGGACTCATCTGGTTGACCACTTCGAAATGCTCAAGCGCAACAGCTTTCATTCCTTTTCCAAGCGCACAACTGGCGATGTAATAATTGGCATTAACGACAAAATACCCGCTTGGATTTTTTTGCAGGTAATCCTTAAGTGCCTTTATGGCATCATCGCAATTCCCTTTTTTCACATGGCTGAAGGCAGAATAGTAAAGCAAACTGTCCTGTGAAGATTTGGCCAGGCCGGGTTTCATTTTGATGAGTTCTGAACCTTTACCCATGTCAATATAAATTTCACGTGCAGCTTTAAAGGCTTCTTTGGCTTCAGGAGAATAGGGATATTTATCCATTATGGTCAGGAATTGATCCAGGGCTTTTTCGGTTTGATCCATATTGTAATTTGCCAGCCCGATTCGCAGTAAAGCGGCAGTGTAATAGGGACTTTTCGGAAATTCCTGTACGACATAATTGAATTTTGCCTGTGCTTGCTGGTATTCTCCATTCAGGAAGTGCATATTGGCAATTTCAAATAAAGCGTCATCCATATAAGGGGAGTTGGGATATCGGGTTGTCAGCAGCCTTAAAACTTCCGTTTTTTCGGCATTCTTACCGATAAGACCTAAAATAACAGCCTTTTGATACATGGCATAATCCACCTCCTGACGTGAGCGGCTAATACTTTGATCATAGTAAATAAGGGCATTTTCATAATCCTTGACGCCAAAATAGCAGTCGGCCTGACGAATGAAGGCATCATCATAGCGGTCGCTTCGTGTATTATCCGTTTCCAAAGTAAGATATTTGCTGAAATTTGATCGCGCATTGCTGTAATCTTCCAATTTAAAATAGGTATAGGCCATATTGTAAAAAGCTATGGCATAATAAGGCGTTTTCTTTGATTCGCTGTTGTAAAGGAAATTCTGGTATTCGCGTTGTGCTGCTTTAAGCTCATTGGTCTGAAAATAGGTTTCACCCAGCCAGAAACTGGCCAAGGCAGTGTATTTGCGATCCACATTGATGCGAATTGATTTTACAAACAGTTCTCTGGCAGAGGGATACTTTTTATTTTGGAAATACTCGAGCCCGTAAAAATAGGTGTGTACCTGATAGGCATTGTTTATGGAATTGTTCCGGACACTTAATCCGTCAATGATGTCAATAGCTTCCTTATGATTGGGGGTATTGAGGAGCAATTGTCCCAGCAGGTTTTGTGCGTCATCTTTGTAAGGGGAGGGCGGAAACTCGGCAATGATGCCAACAAGGGTATTAATAGCCTCCTTATCGTATCCGAGTTCATAGGAAAGCTTTGCATTGTTCAGGGCTGAAATTTCCTGTGTGGTGCGGTCGAATTTGAATTTGGCGGCAAAGCTGAACATATTCTTTGCTTTTTGCTTTTCATCCAGGATCAGGTAAGAAGTCCCCATCAGAAAAGCAACATTCTGTCCGAGGGCATCTTCCTTGATCACCACATTTGAAAACATTTCCAGTGATTTCCGGTATTCTTCTTTGCGGAAAAGGGCATAGGCGAAATTATAATAATCGCTTTCACTGAATTTATATCCGGAGTTTTTAAGATCGGTATAATAAAGGATGGCTTTGTCGTATTCCTTCAGCTGAAAATAGGCTTCTGCGAGGTATGATTTAATATCCTGCACACGTTCCACTTTAGGCGTATTCAGCGCTTTTTCTCCGTAGGTCACTACATCGTTATACTTTTTGTAGCTCAGGTAAATGTGGGTCACATAGGCAGGGATGATCCGCTGAAGCTTGTCGTCACTGCTGATTTTCAGGAAACTCTTCAAGGCATTCTCATATTTGCCCTGCTTGTAATAGATGTATCCTTTATAATAATTAGCCGGATTGAAATACGGATTGTCTTCCATATCAAGTTGAGAAAAATCGGAAAGTGCTTTAGGATAATTGTCGGCTTTAAAATGGCAGTATCCCGACATAAAATAAAATTCCTGCCGGTCTTTTTGATGAAATGAATTGGGATTGTCAATATCCGAGAGCCATTTAAGGGCTTCTTCATATTTCTTTTTGTAAAAATAGAAGCGGCCAAGTTCAATAAATACGGCATTGTCTTTACCTTGTTCCGGGTATTTTTCCAGAAAACTCAGGAACAAGTCTTCGGTATTGTCCATATTAAGCTCTTTGGCACAAAGGGCAATGAAAAACTGCGAGCGGGCTTTTAATAAATAGTCATCGCCCTTGTCAATATAGGTCTGGAACATGGCCGAGGCGGCATTGTATTTTTTGTTTTGCAATAATTCAACGGCATTGTTGTAATATTTGATCGGGTCGGTATCTGTAAGTGTTTTCTGGGCAGGCAGTTTAAGCGATGCCGTAATCAGAGCAAACGCACAAAGCAAAATGATAAATGCTTTTGTTTTATTCATAATCAAATTAATTAATATATTAATTGGTTCAAAATTAGGCTTATCAGCCGTTTTTCTCTGGTTAAGGTTATTAACATATTCACAAGAGAATATGAATAATGAATAATGAATAATGAAAAGGAGAACATGCGAACAATCGAATGTTGAAGTAAGGAGTAAGGAGTAGGAAGTAAGGAGACTTAGAGAACAAACGAACAATTGAACAATCGAATGTTGAAGTAAGGAGTAGGAAGTAAGGAGTAGGAAGTAGGAAGTAGGAAGTAGGAAGTAGGGAGACCTAGAGAACAAAAGAACAATTGAACAATTGAATGTTGAAGTAGGTTTTCCGGAATATAAAACTTGAAACATGAAACCTGAAACAAGAAAAATATTAATTCAGATATCAGATTATTGAATTAATGAAGCGGCATCCAGGCAACCCACAACCTCTAACCCGATCAGCGAAAATCAGCGTGATCAGCGGGAGAAAAAGAGTTTTCCCGCAGATACCGCAGATAAACGCAGATCGAACGAGCGAACCTTCGAACAATCGAATATTTGAACAAGCGAATGTTGAAGTAGGTTTTCCGGAATATAAAACTTGAAACATGAAACATGAAACCTGAAACCTGAAACAAGCAAAGTATGATTTCAGAGTTAAGATTTCAGAATTCAGAAGTAAAAACTGACGATGACGTAAACAGCCCGACTGCTTATTTTTCCCAATCTTCCGCTTTGATAAAGTATTTTCTGTAAATCCTTTTTTCGCGGATCGGAATAAATCCCAATAAGCGTAATTCAATTTTATCGCTTGACGACTGGCATTTGCCGAACAGGATTTTCTTGTCAAATTCTTTCAGGCATTTCAGGGTAATTACACTGTTGTTCTGCGGATCAAGTCCTTTTGCCTGAAGGTAGATGCAATCGCAACTCCCTTTCGGGCAAATGGGCAGTTTAAACCGTGCACGTGTTCCCTTCCTGTTGATTTTTCCGTTATATACGGTTAGTGGATCAGGGTAGATCAGGCTTACTTTAAGCAGAATAATGTCATCTGATGTTTTGATTCTTGTTCGGACTTTTTGGGGAGGTAGTGTGATAAATTTCATTATAAAGTCGAGATTCAGCACTAAAGGGCTCACTCCACTGACAGTAAATTCGTAATACAAACTGTCGTTGCTGCGTGTTATATTCAGCGTATCGTCTTTATAACGCCATGTTCCGTTTTCGTCAAGTTCCCAGAGTTTCATTTGCTTATAATCAGGCTGACTTCCGCAGTTTTTATCGAATCTTGCTTTCCCGTTGTAAGGCACAGGAACCTTCATGTTTATGATTATTGGCTTTTCCAGATTGCTGTCGCTGCACAGGTCAAATCTGAACATTCCCCCCGAAATCAACTGTTCACCGCTTGTTGTACGGGTGGAAAAACCGGATGCAAGGATAGCCTGCGGTGTCAGAAACTCCTCTATCTTTATGCAATCCCTGTATTTCAGGTAAGCACATCTGTTTATGACATAGCGGCTGCCCTGTGGCAAGTATATAACGGTGTCCTTGCTGCACGAATCGGACGTGGTTTCCTTTTCTTTTTCCACGATTTCCTTTATTTGATCAGCCACAGGTATTTCTTTGTATGAAACGATAATATCCACACGCCTGTTTGCTTGTTTGCCTTCATCAGTCAGGTTGGGGACGATAGGTTTTGATTCTCCGAAATATTCTGTTTTAAAAAGCTTCGAATCAAACTTTTTGCCCTCCATATACTGCTGAACTGTTGATGCCCTGTTCATCGAAAGTTTCAGATTATAGCTGCTGTCGGCATCGCTGTCGGTATTGCCCCGTATGATGATCCGTACCACCTCTTTACCCGTCATAAAATCGCATAAGGTATCAATAAAGTGGCTTTGTTCCTTGTCCAAGGTATGCTTATCAGACTGAAAATAAACGCTGGTTTTTGCCGTCTTTGTCTGGCCAAAAGCAAACAGAAAGCAAAAAACAGCCAAAATGGAAAAAATGTATTTGCTCATTTGTATTTTATTAAAAAATGCTTGTTGATTTATATTTGAAGTTTGTTTTTACATCCTTTATTCCCATACTCAGCGTATTAAAGTGAAATCCCCCGAAGTTTCTTTAGCCGAAGAACCTTCAAACTTGTAGCGTATGGAATAATAAAAAACACCCACCGGAGCCAATCGGTCTTTATATTTTCCATCCCAGCCTAAAGCAGGATCGGATGATTCAAAGATTTGTTCTCCCCAGCGGTTAAAGATTTTAAATCTGAAATCAGTAAAAAGGCAATTGGAAATGGGGATGAACTGATCGTTTAAACCATCAATATTGGGTGTGAAGGCATTGGGCACCTGTATAAAACATTCGCAGTCGGTATAATCCACCGAGATGGTATCGGATGCACTTCCGCATTTGTTGCTTACCGTCACCCGATAGATTCCACGTTCCTGCACTTTGTATGACGAAGTGGTGGAATTATCCTGCCACAGGTAAGCGGAATGTTTGTTAGTGGCATCCAGAATGATGGATTTTCCGTAGCAAAGGATGGTGTCGGCTCCGAGATCAAGCTGAGGGGGCGAAATAAACTCAAGGTAAACCGAATCGCGGGTCACACATTGTTCCCTTTTCACCCGCACCCAATAATGTCCTGTATTAAAGGCGGTGAATGAGGGATTTTTGGAATAATCCTGCCACAGATAGCTTGCATCCGTATTGAAGGCATTCATTACAAGCGAATCGCCTGTACATAATACGGTATCGTTGCCGAGATAAACTTCAGGGAAAGCAATAGATTTTACCACTATAGTGTCGGTTAAAACCTCGCAGGGTGTCGTTATCCGAACCCAATAAACACCCGATTGAGTGATTGTATATATCGGATTTGTGGAGCCATCCTGCCAATGATATATTGCTTCATCAGTTGACATATTCATTGTAAGAATCTCTCCTTCACATAAGGAAGTATCTGTCCTGTGAAAGAACTCTGCATGCGTACAGTACACAGGTGCACAAAAATTGGGAAGTCCCCAT